>Ga0182030_10024910_pt1 | contig 10945 bp, 11 predicted proteins | sample 812S3MmetaG_FD_121299 | JGI IMG/M metagenome (GOLD analysis project Ga0182030, IMG submission 121299) | Permafrost microbial communities from Stordalen Mire, Sweden - 812S3M metaG (Illumina Assembly) | ecosystem: Environmental > Terrestrial > Soil > Wetlands > Permafrost | place: Sweden... | reverse complement strand
CGCTGAAACTCTGGTTTGTTTGGTCCATGAAACGGCGCATGAACTTTTGCATAAAAGTGACCGCCGCACCATGACCACCGCCACCGTGCGCGAGACGGAAGCCGAGGCGGTCGCTTTCATCGTTGGGCAATCCATCGGCCTTGAGATGGGAAAAGCCTCTTCGGACTACATCCAGATGTACGCAGGAAACGCGGCGCTTCTGGCCGAAAGCCTTGAAGTGATCCAGCGGACCTCAGCGGTCATTCTTGACGCCATCAGCGGCGAGACGAGCGACAAATTGTCCGCCGCTTCTGTCACAGCGTCAGAAACACAGAACGAAATGGCGGAGGTGGCATAGTGAAAACCATCCTTCGCATTCTGGAGCGGGCCGGAGGCTACCGGCCCACGCTCTATCTCAAGATCGAAAATCCGCCCTTCATGGCGCTTGTTATAGAAGCCACGCCGGAGCCGGGGCCGACCGGACTGCCCGCAATCTCCATCGCGCACTACGGCGAACAGAACGGCGACCTGATGCGCGACCCGGAGATGTGCTTCGAGTTGTCGAAGCCGCCACTCTGCGATTTGTCGCTCGCCGCCTTCTATTTCAGAAATGACTATCTCGGCGTCGAGCAGTATTCGCGCTATCGGGACGGCGAAAACTATGTTTTCGTGCCCGACCTCCACCGTCAGCATGAAACCTTTGCGCGGCAGTGGGACCGCAATCTTCGCAGTCAAGGTTTTTTTGAAGCCTTTACGGACAAGTCGATTCGCGGCTAGTCCGCTCTCTGCGGAGCGGACCCACGCCCGACGTGTCCCCGCTCCGCGTGCCTTCACCCTTCAACCGCTCGAAAGGAGCAATGAATCATGGAAACAACCGTTATCAATGCCACCGAATACCGCGAGCTTCCGTTCGCTCTGCTCAACGAATCGAAGACCAATCCCCGCCGCGTCTTTGACGAGGTTAGTCTTCGAGAACTCGCCGTCAGCATTCGCAGCCAGGGTGTGCTGTCGCCCTTGCTTGTCCGGCCACTCACTGAAAACGGCTTCGAGATCGTGGCCGGTGCGCGGCGATTCCGCGCCGCGCAGATGGCCGAAGCCGTCACCGTGCCGGTACGCATCAAGCAGATGAGTGACGCCGAAGTATTGGAGGCGCAGCTTGTCGAGAACCTGATTCGCGCCGAGATTCACCCGATGGAAGAGGCCGAAGGCTTCGCGCGACTTTTGGCGCTGGAGGAGCCGAAGTACAGCATCGAGCAGATCGGAGCGCGTGTCGGCAAATCGCCCGTTTTTGTCGCTTCAAGATTGAAATTGGTTGACCTTGTAGCCGCTGCGGTCGATGCCTTCTATGCCCACGAAATCGGCGTGGGCCATGCGCTGCTACTGGCGAAGCTGCCCGCCGACCAGCAGGAACAGGCTCTCGCGGCTTGCTTCAAGGAAGCATACAACAGCGGGGGAGCAACACCTACGCGCATTCTTCTGCCCGTACGCAATCTGCAATTCTGGATTGAAACTAATGTTCTGCTCATCCTGAAAGACGCGCCGTTCGATAAGCGCGATGCGCAGCTTGTCTCCACGGCGGGCAGTTGCGCCGACTGCCCCAAGCGCACCGGCCACAACAAGCTGCTTTTCGGCGACGACCTCGGCAAGCAGGGCGACCAATGCACCGATCCTCGCTGCTACAACGCAAAACTTGCGGCGCACGTGGCGAAGGCCGTCGCCGCCAAGCCCAACCTTGTGCAGATCAGCACGGCTTACGGCGGGCAGAAAGAAGGCAGTCCAGTTTTGCCGCGCAACAAGTACACGGCGATCCGCGACGACAAGCCCCAAATGAAGGAAGATGCCCAGCGCCCGGAGTTCAAAGTGTGCAAGTATGCCGCCGAGGCCATCATCACCGAAGGCAGCGACATCGGCACCATTCACAAGGTGTGCGCGAATCCCGATTGCCCAATCCACCACGCCAGTAAGCAATGGCCCGCGACGGATGCGGCATTCAGGGCAGAGCAGGAGAAGCGCCGCCGCGAGGAGGCCATCGCTCAGGCGACCGGCCTTCGCGTCCTGAAAGCAACCAGCGATGCGGTCCCCGTCCGCCTGATGAAGCGCGACCTGCTTTTTGTCACCGAGCGCCTCGCCGCCGTCTTGGACGAGCGCCGTCTGGCGATCATCTTTCGGATTCACGGCATCGGCAAGGCAAACGGAGCCGGAGATGCCCCGGCCAAACTGCTCGCGTCCTTTCTTCGCAAGGCCGACGAGAGCACCCTTGGCCGGGTATTGGTGGCAATTTCCGTGCTGCAATCGGCGCACAGTTCCGGTGAATCCGCCAAATCCCTGCGAGAAGCCGCCGAATTCTACAAGGTGGACGTGGCCGCAATCACGGTCAAGGTCAAAGAGGAGTTCGCCGCGAAAGAGAGGGCACAAGCCACCCGGAAGGCCACGGACAAGACGAAGCCAGCGCAGCCGCGCCCTGCCGCGAAGAAGGCCAAGGCTGCATAGATTCAAATCAGGAAACCTTGAATCAGAACGGGGTCCGGTGCGCCGGGCCCCATCTTTATTGCCGACGCCCGTCCTCCCGCCCTGTGATGTGCTGCCGCTTCGCGTCACGCTCTTTGGCCCACCCAGACGGGCGTTTACCGAGGATTCACTATCCCTATGCCAACTTTTGAGGAGTAATCAGCATCAGTGAGTGCTTTAACACTTTGGCGTCAATCAAGAAGCGGCACTGTGCTTCAATGTTCAATTATCCAGTCGAGTGCATTTCCAAGATGAGAGATTTTGAGGGTCAGATGATCGACAGCAGGCACCGTGACATTCGCATCGGCATACTGCTTGGTAAGGGCGGTATCTAAGAGAATAGGAAGCTGAAACACGCCTGCCTGCATCAGTCTCCAATTTGGCTCGGGGATCTCAATGACAACGCGAGATGAGCCACAGACCTGTGCGGAAGCAGGAGTCTGTGGCTCATTCTTCTACAGAGGACAAATTCAACACGGAGCTACAGTGGCACCGTGTTGAAATGCATTTAGACGGCCGCGAGTTCTTCGACCCAGTACCCTTCACGGTTGTAGTGCCCGTACAGGCCTGTTTCGTAATTCCGTGTGAGCAAAGACTCGTCGGTATATTCCGGCGCCGCCTTTATAGTCTCGCGAGACAGGCCGATTGCAACTTCTCTTTCTTCCCAACTCACGTTCTCAATCCACTTTGGTGAAATCAGCACCTTTTTCCCAGGCCACCAGTTCCTTGTCGCCACAACAAGGTAACGAATTGCCCAGGTCTCGTCATCGATGATGAAGTCATCGACGTGGCCAATCTCGCCGTCAATCGCAGCGAGATGGTAGCCCGTAACCTCGTCGCTGCTGCGAAGATGTCTGTCCCAACCCATTGCTTGGGAGGCGGCCAATCCCCATCTGCTGCGATCGCGCAGAATGTATGGATTGCCTCCCCACATGTATGGTCCACCCCAATAGTTCGGGAATCCATAATATCCGTTATAAAGGCCCTCATACTGGCGGGAAACTGGCTCGTCCATGTCGATTGACGGGCTCTCTTTAATCTGCTTCCTGTTCAATAGAACAAACACCTTCTCTTCAGCAGTATTGACACCATCCAGCGAGTAAGGCGAGATCAGTACCTTCCTGCCGCTAAGCCAGGTTGCCGTATTTGCCACAAGGTAACGAATTGCCCAAAACTGGTCGTCGAAGAAGAACTCGCTGGCCGACCCTATGTCTCCATCGAGACTCTTGAGTGAGTAACCCTTCAGAGCTTTTGCTTTGATTAACATCACTTCTCCTTTGTATTTACTCTTCCATTGAGTCGTTAACGGCAGCCTGAACGTACAACACTGCGAAAGATCAGGTTCCACAAAACCCTTTAAAATCCTCCGCAGTCGCAGCACAGTCAGTCCGCGCTTTAAACGAGAACAGCCTCACCATAAACCGCATAATGGCTTTGTTGCGTGCCGGCAATGATGTACTTGGCCTTCTCTACCTCTTCAGGTGTTCCGTGGACGACAAGCACATACTTGTCTGTCTTCAAGGCAACATCGTATTTGAGTACGCTTTCCTTGGGGATGCCAATGCTAACTAGGCCCGCACCAATTGCGCTTACGCCCCCAACGACAACTGCGCCTTCGAGGCCAGCTATGATCCAGGCTACGATTGGACCGGCAGCGAGTATCTGACCTAGCCCCGGTATGACAAAGAGACCCGCCCCGAACAACAACCCCCAGAACCCGCCCCAAAACGCACCTACCCCACCCCAATACTTCATGCGATCGCCGGCGGTGTAATAGCCAACGACGTGTTCCTCCGTGTGCGTATCCCGCCCTACGATTGACAGGCTCTTCATATTGACGCCCGCCTCCTGGAGTTCCTTGATAGCTTGCTCTGCCTGCTCGTGCGTTTCATAGATTGCCGCTACAGAGTTTTTCGAGTTCATTTTGTTCTCCTCTTTCGTGGTTGACTTGATTTGGGCTTATGCGGTTGCTCTCCGGTGCGACCGGAACTCAGGCGACGACTGCCTTGAGCGCTTCGCTCTTCGAGGCGATGCAATCCAGAAGGTCGTTCCATGATTTGGCGAATGAATCGACGCCTTCCATGAGTAACTGGACAGCAACGGCGTCCGTGTCGATACCAGCGATTGCAAATTCAGCGAGAATTTTGTCGCTCTCTTCGCGTGGCGCTTCGCCGAATTGCGGATGAGCGGCAAGAGCGTTCAAGGTTGCCTCAGGCATCGTGTTGATAGTGGATGGCAAGGCGAGAGCCTGGACGTAGAGGATGTTCGAGGCGTTGGGGTCCTTAGTTCCTGTGCTCGCCCAAAGAAGGCGCTGAGGTCGGGCTCCAGAGTTCTGGATGCGCTGCCACCGCGGCGAATCCAGCAACGTGCGATACATTTCATAAGCCTTTCTGGCGATGGCGATTCCAAGCTGGTTGCGCAGGAGCTCCGGCACCTTCTGTGCCATAGCTACGTCCCAACGGCTGACGAAGAGTGACGCCACCGAGCCGACATAGGGATTCAGCCCGGCAGCAATTCGCCGCTCAATACCACGCATGTAAGCTTCCGCTGCGGCGACATATTGATCACCAGAGAACAGCAGGGTGACATTGACGGGTATGCCAGCGAAGATCGCCTCCTCAATGGCTGGAAGACCCTCGCTGGTACCGGGAATCTTGATGAAGAGATTGGGCCGTTCCGCGCGGTTGTGGAGGGCCCTGGCCGCGGCGAGTGTGTCAGCCGTGTTGCGAGCCAGCAGGGGTGAAACCTCCAGGGAAACCCAGCCATCCACCCCATCGCTCCGGTCGTAGACAGGCAGGAAGAGATCGGCGGCCTGCCTCAGGTCCTCAAGCGCTAACTCGAAGAACAGTTCCTCGCCAGACTTGCCTTCATCCAGTTTCCGCCGGATGACATCATCGTAGTCGTTGCTGTTCTTGATAGCGTGATCGAAGATAGTTGGATTCGAAGTGAGTCCAGTAACCGATAGCTCCCGAATATAGCTCAGCAGCGTACCGCTTGCGAGCAGACGGTGTGTGATGTTATCGAGCCATATGCTCTGGCCAATTCCGTGCAGTTTCTGTGTGGTTGCATTCATTTCATTCCTCTTTCAACACTTTTCACAAAAAATGCTGTTTGCGTCTTTCAAAACTCAACTGGAGGCGATGATCCAGGTTTGCGCCTGCACGATCTCAGAAGGCGGAAACAACTTCACCGGGCAGGGCATGAGGAAGCTAAATATCTTCACCATTTGCACAATCCAGTCCACGTCCGTGACTACCGCGACGCGCTCCCAGCGCGTCGGATGTTCCACGCCAATCTTCAGGTCCTCCCACATTGCGCCTGGATCGTAGCCGGTGAAATCCGCGGATGTCTTGTAGAGAAGCCGGATCTTGTCGTGCCGCTTGAGTGCTTCAAGAATGGCCGGAACAAGAATCCCCTCATAATCCCCATTTGTGACCTGCCCCGTGCAGGAGAGCGCTATCACATTGTCAGGAAAGTTCTTCAGAATCTCGATCATGGAACATCCTCCCTCGCGTGCTTTACGATTACCAATTCACGGCCGATACCGGACGCATCCGATTCTCGCCTTCGTGGTCTGGTGAAGCTCGAACCCAGCAGACCGCAACTGCCGACCGCAGCTCATTCGCGCCTGAATGCGGTCAGTTCAATGATCACTGTCGATTCGCAACCTCATGAAATTCGAGTGCCTTCACCTTGTCGACTCTGCGTTGATGCCGCTCGGCGCCGCTGAAGCGTGCCTTCAGAAACGTCTCAATCAACTCCCAGGCCAGTGCCGGTCCGATCACCTGTCCGCCGAGCGAAAATACATTCATATCGTCGTCCTCAACGCCCTGGTGAGCGGAGAACACGTCGTGGATGAGCCCAGCGCGCACGCCGGCCACTTTGTTGGCGCAGATGGATGCGCCCACGCCACTGCCGCAGAGCGCTACTCCGCGATCAACGGTGCCAGCTGCTACAGCTCTGGCGAGTGGAATAACGTAATCCGGATAATCGTCTCTGGGATTTGGCTGAGCCGCACCGAAGTCAACGACCTCATGGGCAGCACCGCGCAGCAGAACTGCGATCTGCTCTTTCAGGGCAAAGCCTCCATGGTCCGACGCGATTCCTACACGCACGATGCTTTCTCCTTGAGTTGGTCGAGCACATGATGAGCCTGTCTGCAGACGTTCTCCACAGTGAAGCCGTATTGCTCCATCACGACCGCTCCGGGAGCCGATGAGCCAAAGGTGTCAATCCCGATAACAGCAATCTGGGGGCCGACAAAGGACTGCCACCCTAATGGAGAACCGGCCTCAATGACCAGGAGCGGAACACCCGTGGGCAGGATCTTTTCCCGGTAATCGTTCGATTGCGCTGCGAACAGGCTTGTGCTCGGCATGCTCACAACTCTCGCGTGAACGCCTCCTGCCGCAAGCCGTTCGCGACCTTCCAGCGCCAGATGGACTTCTGAGCCTGTAGCGATGAGAACGATGTCCGGACGTTCCGTTGCCGGAGAATCAGCAAGGATATAGCCGCCAAGCGGAACTCCGGCGGGAATGGCTGGATAGGAATTCAGGTCGAGTACCGGAAGTCCCTGTCGTGTGAGCACCAATGCAACAGGCCCTTGCTTTCTGCCGATCGCAAGTCGCCATGCGGCAACAGTTTCGTTGGCATCCGCAGGGCGAAGGACAACCATGCCTGGGATAGATCGCAATCCGATGAGCTGTTCCACAGGTTGATGAGTCGGGCCGTCTTCGCCCATGCCAATACTGTCGTGAGTGAAGATATAGATCACCGGAAGCGCATTCATGGCTGCGAGGCGCATGGGAGGCCGCATGTAATCACTGAAGACGAGGAACGTGCCGCCGTATGGAATCAAGCCGCTGTGCAAGGCCATTCCATTCAAAATGGCACCCATCGCATTCTCTCGAATGCCGAAGTGCATATTGCGTCCAGCCCAGTTCTCCGGCTCGAAGTTGCCGGCCCCGTCAATATGCGTATGGGTGCTTGGAGCAAGGTCTGCCGAGCCTCCTATGATCTCCGGCAGACGTGGGCCAAGAATCTCAATCACTTTTCCTGAAGCGACTCGGGTGGCCATCGGTCCATCGGATGGTGCAAAGGTCGGCAGACCGATGTCCCAACCTTTAGGTAGATCCCTGTCAATGACCCTCTGGAACTCGGCAGCGAGAGCTGGGTGTTGTTGAGAGAAGGCTTTGAATCGCGACTCCCAATCGGCTTGTGCGGCGCTTCCGCGAGCGACAGCCCTTCGGAAATGCTCCAGCGCCTCCTCGGGGATAAGGAAGGAAGGCGAGTCAGGCCAGTCCATTGCCTCTTTGGTAAGCCGCACCTCCTCCACGCCAAGTGCTTCTCCGTGGGCCGCGGCGGTGTCCTGCTTGTGCGGACTGCCGAAGCCGATGTGTGTGCGGACCGCGATCAACGATGGGCGGTCTGTTTCATTTCGAGCGTGCTCCAGTGCCAACGTCACTACCTCTACGTCGTTGCTCTGTTCAACTCTCTGAACGTGCCAGCCGAATGCAGCGAAGCGAGCGATGCGATCTTCTGTGAACGTTAGCTCTGTGCTTCCCTCGATGGTGATGTGGTTGTCGGCGTAAAGGACGATCAGCTTTCCGAGATGCTGATGGCCCGCAACCGACCCGGCCTCCGAGGAGATTCCTTCCTCAAGATCGCCATCGCTGACCAGGACGTAAGTGTGGTGGTCTACGATCTGGTGCCCCGGCCGATTGAAACGCGCTCCAAGCGCCACCTCCGCAATGGCCATGCCTACGCCGTTTGCAAGGCCCTGGCCCAAAGGTCCAGTGGTAGCCTCAACGCCCGGAGTCTTGCCAAACTCTGGATGACCCGGCGTGCGACTGCCCCATTGACGAAACCTCTTCAGCTCTTCGATAGGCAGGTCGAAGCCTGTGACGTGAAGTAGAGCATAGAGCAACGCGCAACCATGACCAGCCGACAAAATGAAACGGTCGCGATCTGGCCAGTGGGGATCGCGCGGGTTGAACTTCAGCGATCTGTCCCAGAGCGCATAGGCCATCGCTGCCGACCCCATCGGCAGTCCAGGATGGCCGGAGTTGGCCTTCTGCACCATGTCTACCGCCAGAAAACGAAGTGTGTTGATGCACAACTCATCCAATGCAGGCGGCGCGGCAATTGTTGCGAAGGTTGCAGAAGGTCCCATGGCGAGGTTTACCTTTCGCGTTCAAATGGACTGAATATCGAACATCACCTCTCGACTCAAAATTGAGTCAGGATCGAGCCGAGCTACATCTTGAGTCCGATATCGCCGCATTCCGGGTGTTTGCACTGGCACGGTGTCTCAGGACTCTTCTTTGCGTCGGCACATGTGGTGCTGCAATGCTTCTTGCCAATGGCGGGCTGACAATTGCAGCCGGGATGTTCGCATTTGTTCGTGGTGGTCATAAACGCTCCTCTTAACCGACACGCCTTCGGCCCTTTGAAGGCTATGTAATACAACACTTCATCTGCATTCTCATCAACAGCATCGCCATGGTATCGGCTTTAGCCGCAACTGCAGGATGTTTTGAAACTTTGAGGCACGGTCAATTTTCTTCCTCAACCGAAGCAGCGATATTTGGCACTGACGCTGGCTTCAGAATGATTACGGAGCACCATCCGCATCCGCTTTGGACCGACTGACTGCTCAAGATGTATTCGCACTGGCACTACAAGATGTGAAGATTGTGCGGTCGAATCCATCGCCTGCATTGAAGTTAGGACATTCACGCGATCTCTCACGATCCCAATAAGGTGCGAAACCAGCATTTCATCTGCACCCCGGCGTATCTGCCCCGTATTGCTCACGCATTTTGCGCAGCTGTGACGGAGTCCCCTTTATTGACTGCACGGCGGTCGAACGATAGTTACGGAGCATCCTGCTCGACGTGCAACCGACTCCGCCACGCTGCTCAGCATGAAGTCGAGGATGCCCCTATGCCCATGCGAGCCAAGCGCTATGACATCCGCATGCCATTCTGTTGCTCGGTCGAGAATTACCTCTGTTACGTCGCCAATCTGGACTTCGGGCTGTGCCGTAAATCCGGCTGTGCGCAGTTCGCCCGCAATTCGTTCGACCAAGGCGCGAGCCGGCTTTTTCTCCTCTTCCAACTCAGGAGCGTAGCCTTGGGCCATCTCAGGCGGAGGCACGGGCTCAACAGGCTGTAGAACGTTTAAGACCAGAATTTCTGTATTCTCGCGCCGGAAAGCAATAACTACAGCACGGAGCACACTTTCAGCAAACGCAGAATTGTCAACTGCCATTAGGACTCTCATAACGCCTCTTCCTTCATCCGCAATGAGCTGGACAACCCTGCGCCAGTACACGAGGTTTGCAGGGCCTTTTGTGAAATCCCCTGTCGATGGGACGCCGCTTCAGCCCAAGGCAAGTGCTCTCGCACAGCATCGCAAGTATCGAACAGGCCAGAACGGGAATACAGGTCACAATTGCTCAAGCGAGAGGTCCGCTATCTTCGTGCTGGGATTCAAGATTCACCTGGAGAGAAGCCCTGAGGACCTCGGCCGGAACTGCGCACTGCTCCGATATCAATTTGCTATTGCTGGCCGCCGAAATGCTGTGCGAAAGGACCGCCTCTCTAAGAACAGGCCTCGAATGACAGTGCGACGTGGAAAGGGGAGCAAAACTGACCAGAAACTGATGAGAACACAGTTCATTGTGATGAGAGGAGAGAAACCATGCCCGAGCAATTTGAGAATCCAGAAGTGACGAAGCTCGAAGACGAAACGGCCTCGGATACGACAGCACAGAAGCACATTGAGCGTGTTGCCGAAAAGGCAGCGGAGAAACCCTCGCGCACGGAGAAGGATTACGACCAGGATCACCAGATCATTTCCAAATAGAAAACATCAAGGCCCCCAACATCCAACGAAACCGCTGGTCCGGGCGGAGACTCGGGTCCCAACGTATAGTGCCGTCGACCAATCTATGGGGCATCAAAGTTCCGGGAGGTCTCCTCGACAGATAACCTTCTTACCGATCAAAGGCTTCCTCGCCAGAGTTGGGAGACCTGAATTGAGGCTTCTGTGGCAGTCGGACTTCAGGACAAAGCGGACTCTCCCAACCTCGGGTCGATCGTCTCGGTGCGCGGCGGCGTTGTCGATGTGAAATTTGATCGCGGCCTGCCTCCAATCTTCTCCGTTCTCCACGCTGGGGCCGAAGGCAAGATCATCGTCGAAGTGATGGCCCAGCTTGACGCTACTCGTGTCCGAGGCATCGCGTTAACGCCAACAGAGGGCCTTGCCAGAGGAATGCAGGTTGAAGATTCAGGCAAGCCGCTCGAGGTGCCGGTCGGCAAGGAAATCATGTCACGGATGTTCGACGTATTCGGTTCTGCTATCGACCGCAAACCGGCGCCGCAGAATGTCAAATGGCGGACCATCCATCGGACTCCTCCGCCGCTATCAGAGCGTTCGACAAAGTCCGAGATCT
>Ga0182030_10024908_pt1 | contig 10945 bp, 13 predicted proteins | sample 812S3MmetaG_FD_121299 | JGI IMG/M metagenome (GOLD analysis project Ga0182030, IMG submission 121299) | Permafrost microbial communities from Stordalen Mire, Sweden - 812S3M metaG (Illumina Assembly) | ecosystem: Environmental > Terrestrial > Soil > Wetlands > Permafrost | place: Sweden... | reverse complement strand
GGCGTCGGCAACAGCCTTCTCCATGAGGTTGAGCAGATAGCGGTACTCGCCGCGCAGGTAAATGAAGCCGGTCTTGGCGCCGATGGCCAACCCTGCGATGAGGGTGCCTTCAATCACCGCATGCGGATCGTGCAAAAAGATCAGGTGATCCTTGCAGGTGCCTGGCTCGCTCTCATCGCCGTTGACCAGAACATATTTCGGCTTGGCCGACTGCTTGGGCACAAACGACCACTTCAGGCCGGTAGGAAACCCTGCGCCGCCGCGCCCCCGCAGGCTCGACGACTTCATCTCCTCAATGATCCATTCCGGCCCTTGCGCCAGGCACTTCTTTGCGCTCTCATAGCCGCCAAGCTCGACATAGCGGTCGATGTTGGCCGCGCCCTTGCCAAAGCGCTTGCTGACAACCTTGACCTCATCGGGATGGGAAACCAGCCTGGGCATTAGCGTGCGCTCCGTTCTGCCTGCCACCCCAGCGACGAAGACCCGTCGCCGGTAGCCCCGGCCTTCGCCCTGCCACGATAGGTTTCCAGAATGCCGGTCACATGTTGCGGCGTAAGGTCATCGTGGAAGTCGTAGTTGACTTGAATGGCAGGAGCCCAGCAGCAGGCCCCAATGCATTCCACTTCTTCGAGCGAAAACAACCCGTCTTTGGTCACGCCCTTGTGTCCGATGCCCAGCTCGTCCTGAAAACGTTCGTAGAGATCGTAAGCTCCGCGCAGCATGCAGCTGATGTTGGTGCACACCTGCACGTTGTATTTGCCGGCCGGCTTGAAGCGCAGCATCGAATAGTAGGTGGCCACGTTGCGCACATCGAGCTCGGTAATGCCGATGCGCTCGGCCACTTCAGCGATCACCGCGTCGGACAGGTAGCCGATCTCGTCCTGCGCGTAGAGCAGCATGGGCACCAGCGCCGAGCGGCGCACCGGGTACTTCTCCACCAGCGCGTCAAAGCGTGCAGCCAGCTGCGGCGAAAAGATCGACATGGTTTCAGACTTCATTGCATCAGCTCCCGTGCCCATCGCTCTGCCGCCATATCCATTTCTTCCTCGCCTGCTCGCGCTTCGCTTAGTCTGCCGTGCTCAGTCAACTCCAGTACGCCGGTCCTTCCGTCTTCGCGCTGCCAGCTCACTTCAGCTCCGGTCCGCTTCAAGTCCAGCCAGTCGTCGCCGTGCCGCACCAGAATCCGTTCCTCGCCCAGCTCAACCGTCGCTTGCCGGTTGCCGTTCAATCCGTGCGCCGCGGTGTAGCTGCGGAGCAGGGAAGCGAGCGATACCCAAAGTTCCACGTACAAGCGTTCCGAGTTCGCGGCTGGACTGTTTCCGATTGATTCATTCGCTCCCAATCCGCATTCCCTCGGGGGCTAAAGCCCAGTTTATTTTGCTGCCCATTTCGGCACGACTGAAGTCGTGCCCTGTTACAAAACCTCTGCGGTCCCCTGTGCCTAATTCGCCAATCCTTAGTCCCTGAGTCTCTCAGTCCCTAGTCCCTCAATCCCTTGCGCATCACCGATCAATCTCCCCCAGCACAATGTCGATCGACCCAATCACCGCCACCACATCCGCCAGCATCCGTCCCTTGCACATTGTCTCCAGCGCCTGCAGCACGGGAAACGACGGATAGCGCATGTGCACGCGATAGGGTTTGGCCGTTCCGTCGGAAACGATATAGTAGCCCATCTGCCCGTGGCCGCATTCAATGCCTTGAAACACCTCGCCGGCCGGCACCGCGAACCCCTCGGTCACAATCTTGAAGTGATGGATCAGCGCCTCCATCTGCGTCTTCATCTTCTCCCGGTCGGGCAGCACGATCTTCGGTGCATCGGCCTTCACCGCGCCTTCGGGCATCCCGTCCAGCGCCTGCTGAATGATCTTGATGCTCTCGCGCATCTCCACCAGGCGCACTTCATACCGCGCCCAGCAGTCGCAGTCGTTCGAGACCGGCACGTGGAATTGGAACTTCTCGTAGCTCGAGTACGGCATGTCGCGGCGCAAGTCAAAATCGACTCCAGACGCGCGCAGCGGCGGCCCGGTCACGCCCAGCGCAATGGCGTCGGCGGCTGACAGATGCCCCACGCCCTTGAGCCGGTTGCGAAAGATCGGGTTGCCGGTCAGCAGGTTGGCGTACTCGTCAATCTTTTCCGGAAGAGTCCGGATAAACGCCTGCACGCGGTCCAGAAAATCCAGCGGCGGCTCGAGAGCCAGCCCGCCAATGCGGATGTAGCTGGTCATCATGCGCTGGCCGGATATGGCCTCAAAGAGCCGCAGAATGTCCTCGCGCTCGCGGAATGTGTAAAGAAAAACGGTCAGCGCGCCAATGTCCATGGCGTGCGTGCCCAGCCAGATCAGATGGGAGTTGAGGCGGCTCAGCTCCGCCAGCAGCACGCGCATCCACTGTGCCTTGGGCGGAATCTCCATGGAGAGAAACTTCTCGACGGCGAGGGCATAACAGAGATTGTTGGCCAGCGGGTCAAGGTAGTTGATGCGGTCGGTGAGCGGGACAACCTGGTGATAGAACTTGGCCTCGCAGGTCTTCTCGATGCCGGTGTGCAGATAGCCGATCTCGGGATAAATGCGGACCACAATTTCGCCGTCGATCTCCAGCACCAGGCGCAACACGCCATGCGTGGCCGGGTGCTGGGGGCCCATGTTGATGACCATGTGCTGATCGCGCGCGCCTTCGGCCGGTTCAAGAACGGGCATGCCTGCAGGATTGCTCATCAGCGATAGCCCTCCACCGGATAATCCTTGCGCAGAGGATGGCCTTGCCATTCATCCGGCAGCATGATGCGGCGCAGGTTGGGATGCTCCTCGAAGCGAATGCCGAACAGGTCGAAGACCTCGCGCTCGTAATAGTTGGCTCCGGCCCACACCGGCGTGATGGACTCGACCGCCGGGCTGGCTTCCTCCAGTAAAACCCGCAGCCGGATGCGCTCTTTGAAGGAGTGCGAAACAAGATGGTAGCTCAGCTGGAAGCGCGGCGCGCGGGGAAACCAGTCGACCGCGGTCAGGTCTTCAAAGAAGTTGTACCCGGCGGCCTGGAGCGCTCTGCAGGCGGCGCGGATCTGTTCCGGCGCAATCGTCAAAGTCAGCTCGCCGAAGGCAAACTTGGCGTCGGTCAGCGCCTCGGCGTTCCAGGCCACAACGGCCTTGACAGCCGGATGATCCCCGAGCGCTTCGAGAACAGCCGCTTTGCCCAGCAGTGGGTTTGGCTCGCTCATCTTAAAGGTCCGCCTTGTCCTGGCTCCAGTCAAGGACGCCCTTGCGCACAATATAGTAGAGGCCGACGGCCACAAAGCCCAGGTACACCAGCATCTCCCAGAAGCCGAACAGGCGCGAGACGTGGGCCAGCTCCGGTAGCCGGCGGTACACCACCGCCCAGGGCATCATGAAGACCGCTTCCACGTCGAACAGGATGAACAGGACCGCCACCAGGTAGAACCGAACGCTGAAGCGGCCGCGCGCATCGCCCGTGGCCACAATGCCGCACTCATAGGCGGCCAGCTTGGTTGCCGTGTTGCGGTGCCTTCCCACAAAATACGACGCAACCACCATCCCCAGGCCGAGCAGGATCACGGCCAGAATCTGCATGAACAGCGGGAGATATTGCCAGGAATACGGGATGATCGCCTCCCCAGAGGAAAATCGTTCAAGTTTGCGTCCGAACCCGGTCCCAGAATTCGGTTTCGTTCGAACAAGACGCTCGTTTGAGCTTAGGTTTTCAGCCTCGTCCCGTCAAGGCAGCTGCCCGGGTGGAAAGCTTCGGAGCGGCGCTTGCGGCAGAGAATTCATCGCACTGCCTTTGAGTCCGGCTGGTTTGCCGGGTTTTTGCCCGCACATTGCGCCGCCCGGGAGCGGCTGCGCAGCTTCCAGAACCATCGCAAATCCCGGTACGGCATGGGCTTCCGGCTGTTCCAGAGCCTGGCACGGCCGCAAGTGATGCCAACAGCTCACTCCGCCAAAGTGGGATGCTCTTCCCAAAATGGGTGATAGCCAACCACCCCGACTCCGGGTTTATCGTCACGATAAGCCACAGCCTCCCGAGGGTATCCTGCTTGCTACTTCCCAGGAATAAATCCCATGCCGTTTGATATAGCAGGCTTGCAACCAGGGCAGCGGTGAGCCGCGTCACATCGTTACCAGAGTGGGACCGTGATACTGACCTGGGTTCGTTTCCAGGACACGGTACCTTGGTCATCTGAATTCGGCCGAGCAACCGCCGAAGAATAGGGTGAGGATAAACACCATGGCAGCTTCCATGACCACCGACTTCTCGATCCCCGTCTCCACGCCGGTAGCCGCTGCCGCCCTGGTGCAGCCCTCGCGTCTCCGCCGCATCACCCCCCAGGCCGGCCACGCGCTTGAAATTCTCGGCCACGCCATCGAGTACCTGACCGACGAACTCGTCCATCGCCATGCTGAACTCTTCCCCGGCAACTCGGAGCTTGAAGCTGTGCAGCTGCTCATGGCTCTCAACCGCCAGGTCTACTACGAGTGCCCGCAAGTGCCCACCGTGGGCGAGCGTCTCCGCTCCATGCTCCACTTCCGCGCCGCCTAGCGCGACACACTCCTCTGCTTTGGGCGGGAGAGCTTTAGAAGTTGCGGAAAAACTCATCGCAACGGCAATTCCCTATGGCTTTGTAACAGGGCATGACTTTAGTCGTGCCGATAAAGCCCGGCAAATCAATGTCGGGCTTCAGCCCCTGCAAAAGTGAGTGGTCCAACTCTTCTCATCCAAGGCCTTTTTCCGCAGCCTGTTTAGCCCCCGCGGGATGTTGCTCAATCAATTGCATTCCCTCGGCGGCTAAAGCCGGTTTCGATACAGATGATTTTTCGGCGCGGCTAAAGCCGCGCCCATTCAAGACCAGCCAATGCATTCATTTCCGGGCTCGTCACTGCCCCAGCGCCAGCACCGCCAGCAGCACCAGCCAGGCCGCGCTCATCGCGTGCCAGAACCAGGCCGTCGAGTCCACCGCAATCTGCCGGAATTCTACGCGCCGGAGCCAGCCCAGAAAGCACAGGCACCCGGCCAGCGCCACAATACCCAGCGCCAGGTGCGCGGCGTGCAACCCGGTCATGACATAGAAGAAGTAGCTGGCCGGCGTTGAAAACCGGTCAAAGGCGAACCCCTGCGCGGTGAGCTGTTTCCACGCTGCGGCCTGCCCGGCCAAAAAAAGCATGCCCAGCGCCAGTGTGGCTCCCACCCAGGGCAGTGCGCTGCGCAGCGCCGGCCGGCCCAGGCCGAGCCACTCCTCCAGCACATCGATTTCACGGAAGATATTCCGGCGCGCCCGCTCCATGGTCAGGCTGCTCAGCACCAGAATCACGGTGTTGAGGTAGAGAATGCGCGGCAGCAGGATCGGCCGCCAGTCGCCGGCGAACATATGGGTGCGCGGGTCCATGCGCATCCCCGTCTGGCGCGCAAAAAAGAACACCACCAGCACGGCGAAGAACAGCATGTCCGCCGCCAGCGCCGAGAGCACGAAAAACCGCACCCGATTCAGCAGCTCGCGCGGGCCGCCGCGCTCATTGCGCCACTCATCGTCCCCACCCCCGCCGCCGCCACCGGTCGGCCGCCGCGCCACAGGCGGTTTGCCGCCGATGCCCGGCTCTTTCCGTTCCGTCTCCGCGGGGGTTGGCGTAAAGATCGAGGGCAAGGGGGTCCTCTGTGAGGATGAGCTTACACTCACTCTGGCTTGGACGCATCCAGAATCGAAGAGGATGGTTTGAATTTTGCCTGCGGTGCCAGATTCGGGGACGGCCGCAGCCCAGACCCGGTCCCAGACTGTGTCCCAGGCCCAGACCCGGACCGCCGCACCTCATTTTGAGCGGGCGGCTGCGACCATCTCCACAAACAGCCGGTGAACCCGCCGGTCGGCGGAGAGCTCGGGGTGAAACGTGGCCGCCAGCAGCCTGCCCTGGCGCACCAGCACCGGCGAGCCATCCCGCCGCGCCAGCACCTCGACTGCAGGCCCGGTCTCCACCAGCCGCGGCGCGCGAATGAACACCATCTCCAGCGGCCCGCCCGGCAACTCGGTCTCCGCGGTCACAATGGCCGAGTCGATCTGCCGCCCGTAGGCGTTGCGCTCGGCGACTGCGTCGAGCAGACCAAGCGAGCGCTGTGGCGGATTACGAACCTCCCGCGCCAGCAGAATCGCCCCCGCGCAGGTGCCAAAGACCGGCTTACTTCCACAAAACTCAACCAAGAGATCAAAGAAGCGGAGCTTCTCAAGAAAGCGCAGCACCGTGGTCGACTCACCGCCGGGCAGGATCAGCCCATCCAGCCCGGCCAACTGCTCTGGCTTGCGCACCTCTACAGGCTCCGCGCCGGCCTCTGCCAGGGCGTCGGCATGGGCCGCATAGTCGCCCTGAATGGCAAGCACGCCAATGCGCGGGCGGGCGTCACTCGCGCTGCTATGATTGGACAGAGGCATTCATCGCCTTCCCGCCGCCCGTGGGCGGTTAGCTCAGTTGGTTAGAGCGCCTGCCTTACAAGCAGGATGTCGGGGGTTCAAGTCCCTCACTGCCCACCAAAAACAGTGCTCTCCTAATTCATGAATGCGCCCTGGTTCGGACGATCCAGCGAGAACGTCGGTATCTCAATATCAAAACGCTCACCGCTCTCACTCTCCATCTGATAAGCCCCGCCCATCATCCCCGACGGCGTATTGAGAGGCGCGCCGCTTGTATATTCAAAGCTCTCTCCCGGCTTGAGGACCGGTTGCTCCCCGACGACACCCGGGCCCTTGACCTCGGTCAGTTCGCCACGCGCATTCGTGATCATCCAGTGCCGGCTCAGCAACTGCACCGTTTCCGGTCCCCGATTCTCGATGATCACTCGATAGGCCCAAAAATACTGCGAACTGTCCGGCGATGATCGCGCCTCAAGATAACTCGGCTCAACGCTCACGGCTATTTCTCGTGTGATTGCGGTATAAGGATTCCAATCTGTCATAAGAGAAAGCTTAGAACAAACTCCTGGGCTGAGCTAGGACCAGTGAACACGACCAGGACGGCGGGCGGGTGGCCCGGGGGTTGGGGATGCAAACCAGCCACCAATCGAGGGTGCCCCAAGTGTCGCCTTTGAGACCTGGCAGCCCACGAAACCCATGCCGCGCCAGCGGCGTCTGCCGCGCGCAGTTCCGAGCGTCTGCTCCACCGCAGGTGGCTACCAGCCTCTGGTCTGTAAGAGCTGCGACTCTTCTAATCCGGCGGCGGCCAGGCCCTTCATGGTGCCGGTGACCTGCTCGGCGACCTCGGCCAGGATCTTGGGATCGTTGAAGTGGGTCGTCGCCGCGACGATGGCCTTGGCGCGGGAGACGGCTTCCTCGCGCTCCTTGGGGTCGTTTTCGACGTCGAGCGGAGTGGCCCGCTCTTTCATGAAAATTCCTGACCCGACGAAGATGGCCTCGGCGCCCAGCTGCATCATCAGTGCCGCGTCGGCCGGCGTCGCAATGCCGCCGGCGGAGAAGTTGGGGACGGGAAGCTTTCCCGTCTGTGCAACCATCCGGATCAACTCGTAGGGCGCCTGGTGGTCTTTGGCTGCCTTGTAGAGCTCCTGCTCCGAAAGCACGGTCAGGGCGCGCATCTCGCTGGTGATCTGGCGCATGTGCCGGACAGCGAAGACCACGTCGCCGGTGCCCGCTTCGCCCTTGGTCCGGATCATGGCCGCGCCCTCGGCAATGCGGCGCAGAGCCTCTCCCAGGTTGCGCGCGCCGCAGACAAACGGCGTGGTGAAGGCGTGCTTGTCGATGTGGTGGGCCTCGTCGGCCGGCGTCAGCACCTCGCTCTCGTCGATGAAGTCCACGCCCAGCTCCTGCAAGATCTGCGCCTCGGCAAAGTGGCCGATGCGCGCCTTGGCCATCACCGGAATCGAAACCGCCTGGATGATCTGCTTGATCAGCGAGGGCTTGGCCATGCGGGCCACACCGCCCTCGGCGCGGATCATGGCCGGCACCCGCTCCAGAGCCATCACCGAAGTGGCGCCGGCCTCTTCGGCAATCCGCGCCTGCTCCACGTTCATCACGTCCATGATGACGCCGCCCTTGAGCATCTCTGCCAGACCAATCTTCAGGCGCAGGCTGGTTCCGCTGAAGCTTCTGTTTCCGTTCTGTTCAGGCATCCGTTCGGGCATGGTGTCGACCTCGATTTCAAGGCGCTCGCGGCGTCTGTTTACGTCGCGAACCGCAAAGTGCTGTTCCTTACCAGTGTAGCAGCGATGCAGGTTCGAGGCATGGGCGGCGGAGCAGAGGAGAAGGGCAGCGCAAGTATGAGGCCTTTCCAATCCATATGTCCCACTTCTGGTCACCCCCCTGCCTCTTGTCCCAGCACATGGCCACCACCCGTCCACTTGCCGCTCCGGCAACCGCAGCACAGAACGGCGCGTCCGGCGAACCTGACCCGGCGCTTGCCGCCGAGCAGGCGCTGGTGCCGTCGCCGCAACAGGTTCCGGACGGCGGAGGCATGGTGCTGCGAGCGCCGGTTTCGCGCCTGCCGGTCGAGCTCGACGTCTCGGTTCCAGTGCGCAACTTCCGCGTTCGCAACCTGTTGACCCTGGAGCTGGCGCAGGTGATCGAGTCCGGCTGGGGCCACGGCGAGGATGTACCCCTGGCCTCCGGCCAAGTGCAGCTGGCCTGGAGCGAGTTCGAAGTGATCGATACGCAGCTGGCGGTGCGCGTCACCCGGCTGGCCTGAGCGCCTGGGAGATCTGATTGGAAAACACTGAAGTGAAACGAGGCCGGGCAGTGAAGAGGGAATCGGACGAAGACCGAAACGCGGGGAGGGTTGGCGGGCTGGCCGGCTGGCTCCTGGCCCGGCTCCGCGCCCGGCTGCGCTCCGGGCACGGGAAGCCCCCGCGTCTGGCTGTGATCGAGCGCATCGCGCTGGGGCCGCGCCAGTCACTGGCTCTGGTCGAGGCGGAGGGGCGCAGGCTGCTGGTGGCCACATCGTCTGAGGGCACGCCGGCGTTTTATCCGCTCGATGAACCTGTGCGGCGTGCCGCGCCCGGCCAGCCTTTCCAAACCGGGTCGGTTCAGCTGGGAGTGGCCTCGCGCATGCCTGGACCGGGGTCAGCACGATCCGCTGCCCGGCCTGGAGCCCGCCCTGCTGCGGACCGCGACGCGAGGGTCTCATGGTGAACTTGATGGCCCTGGCCCGCGCGGTTGCCGCTGCACCCACCGCTGCGCCTCTCTTGCCCGACCTTGCGCAGCGCCTCCACCCCTCGGACTCGACTCCGTGGACGATCCTCTTTGTCCTCACCCTGATCACCCTGCTGCCGGCCATCCTGATGGCCATGACCCCGCTGGTGAGGCTGCTGGTCGTCTTTCACTTCCTGCGCCAGGCGCTGGGCACGCAGACCGCGCCCTCCAACCCCACGCTCATGGGCCTGGCCCTGATGATGACCTGGTTCCTGATGACCCCGGTACTTAACCAGGTCGACCAGCTGGCCGTCGAGCCCTACCGCGCCGGGCAGATCACCGGCATGGAGGCCATCGACCGCGGCTCCCAGCCCGTCAAGCATTTTCTGCTCCACTACGCCCGCGAGAAGGACCTGGCCCTGTTCACCGCCGCCGGCCAGGTCGACAGGCCCAACACCCCCGACGATCTGCCCATGCGCGTGGTGGTGCCCGCCTACATCCTCTCCGAGCTCAAGGCCGGCTTCGCCATAGGCGCGGTCCTGTTTCTGCCCTTTCTGCTGATCGATATGGTGACCGCCTCGGTGACCACCTCGATCGGCATGTTTCAGCTGCCGCCGGTGGTGGTTTCCACGCCGCTCAAAATCCTGCTCTTCGTGATGGTGGACGGCTGGAATCTGCTGGCCAGTTCGCTCCTGAAGAGTTTTTAAGAACCAGCCTGAGAGGAATCCAATGACGCCCGACATGGTATCCGAACTGCTGCGCCAGCTGATGAAGGAAGCCATGATTGTGGCCGCTCCGCTGCTGATTGCCGCCGCGCTGCTGAGTTTTCTGCTCAGTCTGGTGCAGACCCTCACCAGCCTGCAGGAGCAGTCGCTCACCTCGGTGCCGCGCCTGGGGGCCATCTGCATGATCCTGCTGGTCGGCATGCCCTGGTTCCTGGCCCGGCTGACCAACTATACCCGACTGCTGCTGGGGGATTTTCATCGCTACCTGGGATGAAAAAGCAGCGTTTAGCTTCTAGCTCGATTTCGGATAGCAAACGATGTTCAAACCGGCGAACAGGTTCGCCGGCGACGAAGAACCAAAGGCTAGAGGCTAGAAGACAAGCAGCTAGCGGCTCAAGGAAAAAATGCCGCAGGGAACCGAACAGCAGTGGGCCAACTTTCTCGCCGCCATGGCGCTGGTCCTGGTGCGCATCAGCGGGATGGTGGTCTTTACGCCGTTTTTCTCCTCGACCGCGCTGCCGGTGCGCACCAAGGCGGTGTTCGTCGGCGCAGTGGCCTACCTGCTGGCGCCGCTGGTTGCGACTTTGCCCCAGGCCTCGGTCACGATCGGCTTTTCGGCTTTACTGGGCGAGCTGGCCGTGGGACTGGTCTACGGGCTCACGCTCACGCTTTTGAACGAGATGATGATCTTTGCCGGCCAGGTTTTGGGCATGCAGTTCAGCTTCTCCGCCGTCAACCTGATTGACCCCACCTCCTCGATCCAGACGCCTCTGCTGGGCGACCTCTTTCAGCTGATGGGCACGCTGGTGGTGATCGCCGCCGGCATGGACCGCATCGTCCTCGCATCTTTGGTGCGCAGCTTCCGTGTGGTGCCGCTGGGCAGCTACGCCCTGCCCCCCACCACGGCTCTCGCCATCGTGCGCGCCGCCTCGGGCATCTTTCTCGCCGCCATCGAGCTGGCCGCCCCGGTGCTGGCGGCCACCATGCTGGTCGAGGTTGCGATCTCGCTGCTGGGCAAGCTCAGCCCGCAGCTGCCCGTGATGTCGCTGACCGTGCCTGTCAAGACCCTGACCGGCTTTGCCCTGCT
>Ga0182030_10024907_pt1 | contig 10945 bp, 6 predicted proteins | sample 812S3MmetaG_FD_121299 | JGI IMG/M metagenome (GOLD analysis project Ga0182030, IMG submission 121299) | Permafrost microbial communities from Stordalen Mire, Sweden - 812S3M metaG (Illumina Assembly) | ecosystem: Environmental > Terrestrial > Soil > Wetlands > Permafrost | place: Sweden... | reverse complement strand
CTACGCGGGGCAGTTCAGCCGCACAACGGCCAAGACGGCTACAGATGCAGTGCACATTCAGGCCTATAACCTCGCCGATTTTCTTGTGGGAGTGCGCAATAGCTACCAACTGAATAATCTCGCAACGATCAATTACGAACGCCGCTGGTATATGGGTTACTTTCAAGACGATTTAAAACTGAATAACAAGCTAACCTTCAACCTCGGTGTCCGCTACGAACTGGTGACTCCCCCATGGGAGCAGAATAACCACCTGGCCAACTTCAACCCAAACGGCGATTTCCTGGTGCAGGCTTCGAACGGATCGATCTACAACCGGTCGCTTATTCATATCGACACCAAGGACTTTGCGCCACGCATAGGCTTTGCCTATCAGGTAACTCCGAAGACGGTGGTTCGCGGCGGGTACGGCATCGGGTATATGCACTACTTCCGGTTCGGCGGCGAAAGCACACTGGGATACAACGGGCCTTACATTGTGGACGCAACGATTAACCAGACTCCGCCTTCCCTGGTGAGTGGCGCAACCCAGCAGCTTTGCACATCGACGAGCCAAAACCCGTCGACTTGCTTTCGCACCACGCAGTCGGGATACGAAACGAACTTTGCCTCGGCGCAGAACTTCTCAACTTTGGCAGCCCAGACTCGCTATATGCCCGCAAGCTTTCCCGCAGCCTACGTGCAGGCATTTCACCTGACCGTGCAGCGGGAAATCATGAAGAACACCACGTTCGAAGCCTCCTATGTTGGCAGCCACGGGGTGCACATTCCGATTCTGACTGACTACAACCAGGCGGCCACGGAGCCCGTGAGCTGCAATTCCGGTATTGGATGTCTCTCGCAACAGGCGCGTCGTCCGATCCAGACCTTCACTAACATTCTCACCGCGCTGCCGCAGGGCTACCTGGACTACAACTCACTGCAGACCAAACTGGAACGCCGCTACATGAATGGCCTCTACCTGATCAACTCGTTCTCCTGGTCGAAGGCTATCAACAACGCGGCGGCCGATTTGGAAACCTACAGCGGCGATTCGGCGTTAGTTAATTTCTATAACCCGGCAGGAGATCGAGGTGTATCCAGCTATAACCAGCCGTTGAACGACACACTGTCGGTCATTGCCGACCTTCCGTTCGGTCGAGGCCGGATGTGGGGACAGAATGCTCCTGGTTGGGAGCAGAGGATTTTAGGAGGCTGGCAGGTTACTGGGATCAATATCGTGACTAGCGGTGCGCCCATCAACCTCACTTACACTCCATCATCGGCGTATGTCGTCTCCAGCACCAGCGCGGCCTACGCGGTGCGTCCTAACCTGACAACCACTGCGCAGGCAGTGTATACACCCAGGACAGCATGGGCGAAAACCAAGAGTGCTTTGAGCGGCACATTGCTTTCGAGCGCCGTCAGCGTGCCTACGCCCAGTCAGTACTTTGGCGATGCAGGACGCAACGCCCTCGTTGGACCAGCGTTTGGGCAACTCAACCTTGCAGTGCACAAGGCCACGGAACTGTGGTCGGAAGTGAGCAACCTCGAATTCCGCATCGAGGCATTCAATGTGCTCAATGCGACTAACTTCCAGTATCCCGATTCCGCGGTAACGGACGGCGCAAGCTTCGGGACTTACACTGCATCCAATACGTTTCCAGCCCGGCAGGTACAGTTGGCTTTGCGTCTTGCCTTCTAATTGCGGATCCAGATGGCTTGAATTGAAGCTTGTTTTATTGCGGCGGCGTCATTCGAGGTGCCGCCGTGGCTTTAGTCAGGGAGCCAAGAAGCCTGCTTTCCTCCAACGCCGAATGGGAATTGGAATCGAGTCATTGCCGGTCCGTCCGCGGTCGGCGGAAGAAGTGGCGGCAAGGGGTGTACCACGGAGCTGGAATCGGAATGATGGAGTCGCTCAGTCCGGTGGCAGTCCGCCAAGATACATGGAGGAAAGAGAAGCAGCCTGCGCAAGGAGGCCTGAGATCTGCCGGTTGGGGAAATGCTTGACGTAGATTTTGGCCCAACTGATTGCCTCCGCGTTTGGCGCGCCTTTCGGCGTGTCCTGCTGGACGCCGGTCTCGCGATCAAAATAGCCGCTGCCGGCCAGCCCTGCGATCGCCCGGTTCACGAGTCGCTTGAGAGCGTGGTCGTTTTCGGCGAATAGATGGATGCCATTGTCTTCACCAAACTCTGCGAGATAGACAAGGGGAGCAATGGCATAGAGATGATAGTGCAGAGCGCGTTGACCGCGACGCATCTCCAGGGGAGCGTGCCTTCAGGAGTGACTTGCTGCACTCCGTTCTTGTACGTGGCCACCGCCCAGTCGAACATGGAGCGATCGTTGGCTGCAATTGCGATGGCAGCGACCTCGACGCCGGCCCAGTAGAGATGATTGTTCTCCGCTTCGCCGCCGGGCTTGGACCTTGCACCGTCGTAGTAGTCGATGGTTTGGCGGGCCACGCTTATCATCCAGTTCGTCAGGGATGTTACCTCTTCAGGGCGGGCAAGGCCGCTATCGCGCACCTTCAAATAGGCGATAGCCAAAGCTTCTATGACCCATCCTTGGACGTAGTACGCCTGCCGCGAAGACATCTTGCCGGTGAAGACGCCGTCCGCGGCCGCCGTGTTTAACAGGCTGAGAACGCACTGAGCGGCGTCGCGGCTACCGGTCGTGCGGTAGGCGTCTGCAGCAGCGACCGCCTGGTCGCCAAGATTCTTGTATGGCCCGGAAGACTCGGCATAGGCTTTCCATTTCGCGGGGTCAATAATGGAAGATTTGCTGTCAGAGTAAAAGCCGTCCGTGGTGAGGTCAGCCGACAGGTGGATCGGCGCCGGGCAGTTGTAGGAACTCGCGGTGATCTGTGTTTTGCTCATCTCCCACGGTGAGCGCAGCTTCTGCTCCGCGACGACGCATGGGGACGCGGCAAATGCGGCAATGCCTGCTAGCCCGACGATCATGCTCCGCTTCATTCGGGAATTATCTCCGTGAGGCCGGCGTGTCTAAAGATAGTCTTCTCGCGCCGGAGTGAATACATCCAAAACTACAGAGTCTTCAAGCGCGGTTGCCTGATGTTCGACGTTTGACGCGACAATGAAGTTGTCCCCGGCAGCGGCATCGAATCTGGCTCCATTGGCCTCGAACTGGATGCGACCACTGATCACATAGACCAATTGCTCGTGGGGGTGCTGGTGTACCGCTCCGTGCCAGCCTTTGCACATATCGTGCCGGACCAGCATCATCGCGGGAGTGTGGGCCAGAATCTGGCGCCGCAGGCCTGGTTCAGGTGTGGTGATGCGCGGGCAGGATTGATCCGGAACAATCAGGCCGTTGAAAGCGCGTTCCTCGGAATGCGGCATGCGATATTTCTCCTCGACATCCAGACGCGATCGCCTCTCGGACACGAAATCGTTCTCTCGCGCTCGTTGGCTGCGATTCGCATTTTATAGCGATTGGCGGGTGGGCGAGAGAACTCAAGTCCCGCCAGCCGGGACGAATGATCAAGTCCGTTGCCCCATCGAAAAGTGCGGTATGGTAAACGGTTTTAGAGCGCAATGTAAGGCGAGTTCCGCCTAAATAAAGTAAGCAAGGAACGCTTATGCGATTGCCTGAAACAGGTTGGACCGGAAGGGGACAATTGTCTCTCCGTTCGCAGCCGACGAAGGCAATCGGTTCGACAGCTTTGCCGGTAGAGAGGAGTTTGTGCAATGGCTATTGCAGCATCACCCCTATTGACATACCCCGCAGGTGAGAAAGAGAGCGATACGACTGCCACGAGGACGATCTTGATGGCCGATCCATTACGTTATCCACATATGTCAACACAGGACCTTCGCGATTCGTTCTTGATTGACGCTCTTTATAAGCCAGGCGCCATTCAACTGACATACGTGGATCTGGATCGAGCTGTGGTCGGCATGGCTGTGCCTTTGGAAAGTCCCCTTGCGTTGCCCACGACCCCGGAACTGAGAGCCTCCTTTTTCACTGAGCGGCGCGAGATCGGCGTGCTCAATATCGGGGGATCCGGCTTCGTTCACGTCGGAGGCTCGACTTATCCTCTCGATCCTCTCGATCTCATTTACATTGGGCGCGGAAATCCCGATATCCGTTTCGAGTCAAAATCTGGCAATGCTCCGGCCGCATTCTATCTGCTCAGCTATCCTGCGCACGCCACCTGTCCTGTGACTCTGGTGAAGAAAGAAGAGGCACAACCGACGGAACAGGGCAGCGCACAAACCTGCAATCGCCGCACCATCTACAAATATGTCCACATGGCCGGTGCAAAAAGCTGTCAGCTCGTGATGGGCGTGACACATCTGCACGACGGGAGCGTCTGGAATACGATGCCGGCTCATACCCACATGCGCCGTTCAGAAGTCTACTTCTATTTCGACGTCGCGGAAGGTGCTCGGATATTTCACCTGATGGGACCACCGAACGAGACACGTCATCTGCTAATGAGCAATTGTGAAGTTGCGGTTTCGCCAGGCTGGTCTATTCATTCCGGCGTGGGCACCCAAGCATACAAATTTTGCTGGGGCATGGGCGGCGAGAACCAGGATTATGCTGACATGGACCCGGTGCCCCTTGAGAGGATGCGATGAAATAGATGGCTGATCTTCAGATTGCCTACAGACCCCTATGTGAAAAGCAACTGTTCCTGCGAAGAATCAAGAGACCGACGTAGGATGCATGCGTGAAATCGTTGACTTGTGAGCCGTCAGTTCAGCCGATGCCTCTTTTGCGCAACGCATGACATGCTCGGCAATTCCAGCCACGCAATGAGCCGCTAGACGAGACGCCGCGCCGGATACGCTCATGGCTGCAATCGCTCGTCCCGTCTCGTCCACGATCGGCGCACCTACACAGCGCGTCCCCACTTCCAGCTCTTCGTCGTCAATCGCATACCCCCGACGGCGTACGCGTTCCATGGCGCCCCGGAGCTCCTCCTGCGAGCTAAGCGTCTTCGTCGTGAAAGAGTTGAACTGAATGTCGGAGATAATTCCAGCCGCCTCGTCGGCCGGAAGAAACGCCAGCATGGCCTTCCCCAGCGAGGTGCAATAGATCGGATTGGATGTGCCAGTGCGCGAACTTAAGCAAACGCGCCGATTGATCGGTTCGAACTTATCGAGGTACACGACCCGGGTCTTGTGCAGCACGCCCAGATGCACCGTCTCGCCCAACCGCAGGGCGAGCTTGCGAAGATGAGGGCGCACACGCGTTCTCAAATCCATCTGTTCCACGGCGCGACTGCCCATGTCATAGAGCTTCAATCCGAGGCAATATCGATTGGCCGGCGCTCGTTCAATAAGCCCGGTGCGCTCGAGAGCCATGAGTGCGCGATGCGCTGTGCTCTTGCGCAGTTCCATGCGCTGACAGATGTCAGCCAGACTGAGCGAGCTGTCGCTCGTGCCGAGAAGATCGAGAATAGCGACCACTCGATCCAGCCCCTCGAGCTTATATGGATCGCCGTTGCTGCTGCTCTCTTCGGGCTTCGACTTGGGTCCGTGCAACTCCCGCGGCGCGATATGTGTTGTTGAGCTGGTACGACGACCCTTCGCGGAAGCGGCCTCTTCATGCGCCGCTCCCCTGTTCCGTCCTCCGGTGGCCGGAGCCGGTTTGGCTCTCATCTGTCCACTTCCTTATTGGCCATTCTGTGTTGAAACCTCCTGCGAGAACGCCGAGCAAGTATATCTCGCCCGCGTCCCGTTCCGCGGAACGACCTCTTCAACATACAAATAATGAGGATGAACTCTCAAATTCGCCGAAGCGGGAAAGGCGCACCGCAAATTCCGCAACCGCTTTTCGGACCGCGAGGACTATCAAGCAGGAACGGCATCCTCCTCGCTCAAACGGAGCAAGAAAGGATGCCGCGTGCTTGCTGTTCAGCGCCTGCGTTAGAACGTCAACCGGCCGCCCAACTGGATCAGGCGTTGGGTGCCAGCCGCCCCCGTGATCTGGCCGTCGGTGCCCGACGAAAGGGACGCCGTCGGGTTGGCAAGGCTGACCCAGTTCAAGACGTTGGTGAACTCGGCCCGGAACTGAAACTGTATTCCCCGCTCGAAAGTAACGTTGCGGAAGAGTCCGGCATCGAGATCGCGGAGTCCCGGTCCTATCAGGGAGTCGCGCCCCACATTACCATCTGCAAGACCAGGGCCGATGCCCCCGGCCGGTGCATTCGGGTTTGATCCAGGCGGCCCGTTGGCAGTGAAAGCCGCGGTGTTGAACCAGGCCTTCAACTCACTATTGGAGGAGCAAACCCGGCAGCGGTGGGCGCTGAGCTTGGGGCTGACGGGATTGACAGTGTTATAGTCGGGGCGGTTGTGGCCTGAGCTGTCATCGTTCTTAGTGGATCCGGTGGTGATCTCAAACGGCCCGCCACTCGTCATATAAAGGACTGAAGTGATTTGCCAGCCGTTCAACGCTTCCTTGACGAATCTGTTCGATCCGCGGAAGTAGTCGATGTTCCACAAGGCGGAGATAGCTGCATTGCTGTCATGGTTGGCATCCATGTCGCCTTTTTCCTCTTTGAGGCCGCCACCAACGGCGCCCAAGGAATTATCGGTCGCGGTGAAGGGCTGGCCAAAGTAGCCGAAATCCTGCGCGGTCATCTGTCCATCCGCCGACTCGTTCGAGCTCTGCAGCGCGTGGCTCCAGACATAGAAACCGCTGAGCGTGAGGCCATGGGACAGCGGCTTGGTCGCCGAGACTTGAAGCGAATTGTAATTGGCGGTCTGGCCTGGGATCAGGAAGATGTTCTGGCCCACGGTGCCGGCCGTACCGGCGGGTCCGCTATCGAATTGACGCCGGAGATCGATGCTTTTGGATGCAGTGCTGGGTGCACCGAAGGCTGTCGAATAAGGCGCGTAGTTGGCGTCGATCATGGTGGGCACGTTATGCGACATCGTACCTACATACGCTGTCGTCAGGCTCACATTGCCAGGCAATTGTCGCTGGACGGCAAAGTTGAACTGGTAGATGTAGGGATATTTCATCCCGGTGCTGATGCTCTCGATGGCGGCCTGCGGGAAGAATATCGGTTTGCCCGGCGTGTAGGTGTACGGGAAAATGCCCCCGCCAGGACTGGTGCTGAGGAAATTGTCAGCCACGCCCCCGTAGATATTGGTAATTGATGGCTGGGGACCGAAGGCCTCGCGTATGGCGAACGGTGCGGCGTTGCCGGGCTGGTTCCACTCGTTGCCGGCGGTAGTGCCGTAGAAGATGCCCGCGCCGGCACGAACCGCAGTCTTGCTGTCCCCAAACGGATCCCATGCGAAGCCGATGCGCGGCGAAACGTGGTAGAACGGCGTGCTGATGATGCCGCGAGGGACGCCCTTGTCTCCGGGGAACAGCATGCCGTTCGGCGCGGTCGGGTTGACGGTGGATTGCTGGCTGGGAATAAACGACGCGGTCCGGTTATGAGCATCGACTGGAGGAGTATCGATGTCCCAGCGGATTCCAAGGTTGGCCGTGAACCGGGGTGTGATGCGGTAGTTGTCCTGGAAAAACGCCGCGTAGTGCCATGTACTCAGATGCGTAACATAAGGCGTGTCCTGTTCGAACGCGGAGATTTGGCCGGTAACCCAGTCCGACATCTGATTTCCCGTGGTCGTGGGAGCGGAGGTAGCAAAGCTGATCGTTCCGAAGTTCAACAGATCGGCCCAGAACATAGTCTTGTCGAGAGCGAACTCACCGCCAAGAAAGAGGCTGTGTTTGCCCTTGGTCATGTTGACCACGTCGCGCAACTCATAGTTGTCCGAACCCGTGAACGGACCGGCGTTTGTCGTGGCCGCAGTAAAGGGCCCGACACTAAGATTGGGCAGTGCGTCCGGTCCCTGGATCAGGAAGTCCGAGCCATAACTGGCGAGGGTTTGCGTCGGCGGGCCGAACTCCGGCAGGTTGACGCGTCCGCCCGCTGCCCGTGTGAACGTAAGCCATGCCTGATTCGCCGTGCTGGGGTTGAAGGTGTGAACCTCGCTGACGTTGGCATTGTCCTGATTCGCGGCGGACTGATTGATGGTCCACGGGATTTCGGCGCTGCTGGTGCCGCCCCCGAAGGCGCCTGACACGCTCCGAATAAAGAAATAGCCGACCGTCACATGGTCCTTGTCGCCGAGGGCCTCGTCATACTTGCCCAGGTATTCGTTCTCCTGTGTCGGCGTGACGTAGTCACCCGTGTAATGCGCGCCTCCGGTCGTTGGCACGGCAGCGCCGTTGGGCAACGGGATGGAAGAGCCTATTTTGTTGCTCGTGTTGTCGAAGTTCAGAGTGGTCGGGTCCAGCAGGGCAGCGGGAATGCAGTTCGGTTTGGCAGTCACGCAATTGGGACTGCTGTTTGTTCCATCCACCTGCGTCTTAGTGCCCGGCATGTCGACCTTGAAAGTGTCCCCGGTAAAGTCGCCCAAGCGCTCTGCAGCCGTGGGCACAACAGCGCCCGTGAGTGCTTGTCCGGCGACCTGGCGCAGACCGGCATAGCTGAAGAAGAAGAAGGCCTTGTCGTGCTTGATAGGGCCGCCAACGTCGCCGCCGAATTGGTTGCGGTGGTAGGGGTTTTTGATGGTCGAACCCCATGGATAGGCGTTGAAGTCGGTGTTGCGGTTGAACTCGAACAATCCGCCATGAAACTTATTCGTTCCCGACTTCGTGATAACCGAGACGACAGCGGCGGAGAATTGGCCGTATTGCGCCGAGAATGCGCTAGTCTCTACACGAAACTCTTCGACCGCGTCGGGATTGGGCGCAGGATTTCCGTAATTGCGCATGCCGGTTATGTTGTTGCCGCCATCCAGGTAAAAGGCGACCTCGGGATTTCCGCCGTCAATGGAACCGTTGATCTGGATATCGGTGGTCGGTAGCCCAGTGGTAAACCCGGGTGTGCCAGAGGGGTTCGTGGTGGTGCTCATGTTATTGGCCATCACCCCCGGCGTGAGGGAAAGTTCGGTGTATACATTGCGATTGACCAGGGGCAGGCCAACGATCTCGTTCGGCTCGATGGTCCTGCCCAATACCGCGTCAGACGTATTGACCAGCGGGGGAGCCTCAGTGACCGTGACGGTCTGAGACTGCGCGCCTACGATTAGCTTGATGTCAACCGTCAGCGTCTGGTCGACGTCGAGGGCAATATTCTCTTGTACAAAGCGTTCAAAGGTGGGAGCCGTCGCCTCGACGGTGTATCGACCCACGGGAAGGTAATCGATGCGGTACTCCCCATAGCCGTTTACAGGCGCCGAACGCGTGAAGGCGGTATCCAAGTTGGTCGCCTTCACAGTGGCCGAGCTGACCACCGCGCCTTGTTGATCCTTCACTGTACCAACGATGGACCCGGTAGTCTGCTGCCCTGCTGCAGGCAAGAACGCCCAGGCAAGGAACAATGCGAGTCTCCCGAGTGCACCAAAACCAATCGCTCTGGTGCGCTTCGATTCGTTGAATCTTGACCTCCGAAAATTCGTGCTCATCTGCTGCTCCTTGTCTCGATCGTTCATGGTCCACGACAAAATCGTCGGCACGAACACAGGGCCGCAGTGCCTCGCTCTCAGGGGAATGCGCGTCGATCGCTGCCGTCTTTGTCGTGGGTTGCTCTTTTCCGCCGGCCAACTTTACATGAGATGGATTGGTCGGAAAGCATGCCGGGGAGTATTCTGCGAATCGCACGAACGGAGTGTCAACGCCGATGCCGTGCAGCCGTACCGCTGACCGGGACGAGGCAGGCTGTTGTGATGGCGACGGTAACTAAGCCGCGCGTAGATTATCGGCGCATCCAGCCACCATCGACAACGAGAATATGACCATGCTTGTAGTAGGCGGCGGCAGATGCCAGAAGCGCCGCAGCCCCTCCTAGGTCCGACGACTTGCCCCATCGTCCCATGGACGAAATGCCGCTCCTCAGTGCACAGTAGACGGGATTGAATTTTCTCAGCGGCACACCGCCGAATCGCGTCCTTTTACCCAGCGAAACCAAACGAAGACTTTTTCACGGGAGAAAACATGTTCACTCGTCGTAACGTGCTGAAGGGAACAAGCGCGACCGTGCTCGCAATGGCAGCCGGAAATGTAAGTTCCGATTCTCTTGCTTCAGTTCAGCAGGCCCACCCCGCCGCAGCGCCATTGCCCGGTGATGCAAGCCGCGCGGAGCGTATGAAGTGGTGGAAGGCCGCTCGCTTCGGAATGTTCATTCACTTCGGCGTCTACTCGACGATCGCGCGCCACGAGTGGGTCATGGAAGACGAGGCCATCCCTGTCTCGGAGTACGCGCCTCATGCTTCCACATTCCATCCCCGTGAAGGTTCTCCACGCGCCTGGGCTCGCCTGGCCAAGCAGGCAGGGATGAAATACATGGTGATGACCAGCAAGCATCATGAAGGGTTTTGCAACTTCGACACCAAGCTCACGAACTACTGCGCTCCAAAGCAGGGCCCCGGTCGCGACTTAGCACGCGAGTATGTCGAGGCTGCACGCGCGGAAGGAATGCGCGTCGGCTTTTACTATTCGCTCATGGACTGGCATCACCCTGATGGCGCATTGTGCGCCACAAATGAAGATGCGCGCAAACGTTTCATCGACTACACTCATGGCCTCATCCACGAATTGCTGACCGACTACGGCAAGATCGACGTGCTCTGGTACGACGTCGCCTGGCCGCTCGACGCCACTGGTTGGCGTCACGGCGCTCGAAGACAAGCTTGTTCAGAGAGCGACGGTGGAAGTACTCAACAACATCTACGAAATCGACTTCCTCGGCTTCTCTTATGGGTTCAGGCCAGGACGCAGCCAGCATAAAGCGCTGGATGCCCTGTACTGCGGACTCCATGAGCGACGTGTGAACTGGGTGCTGGACCTGGACGTGCGCAGCTTTTTCGACAGGCTGTCGCATGAGTGGCTGGTCCGGTTCCTCCAGCATCGGATAGCGGACCGGCGCGTCGTGCGGCTCATCCAGAAATGGCTGAACGCGGGCGTGCTGGAAAAGGG
>Ga0182030_10024906_pt1 | contig 10946 bp, 7 predicted proteins | sample 812S3MmetaG_FD_121299 | JGI IMG/M metagenome (GOLD analysis project Ga0182030, IMG submission 121299) | Permafrost microbial communities from Stordalen Mire, Sweden - 812S3M metaG (Illumina Assembly) | ecosystem: Environmental > Terrestrial > Soil > Wetlands > Permafrost | place: Sweden... | reverse complement strand
GGTTGGGTTATCCGGTGATGCTGAAGAGCTCCGCGGGCGGCGGCGGAATTGGCATGCGGGTGTGCTCGGATGAGGCCCAACTTGCGGATGCATATGAGTCTGTTGTGCGGTTAAGTAAGAGCAGTTTCGGCGATGGCAGCGTGTTTCTGGAGAAGTTCATCGCGCGCGCCAAGCATGTGGAAGTACAGATATTTGGGGATGGTAAGGGGGGGATATTGACGCTTGGGGCGCGCGATTGCTCGGCGCAGCGGCGGCATCAGAAAGTGATTGAAGAGACGCCTGTGCCAGGATTGGCGTCTGAAGTGCAGCAGCAGTTGTTTGCTTCGGCTCGGCTGCTTGGTGAGGCGGTCAAGTATAAGTCGGCAGGAACGGTTGAGTTCATCTTCGATATTGACTCGAAAGCGTTCTACTTTCTGGAAGTGAATACCCGCCTACAGGTTGAGCATGGAGTTACCGAGCAGGTAACCGGGCTTGACCTGGTGGCGATGATGATCGAGGAAGCAGCTTGCGTGTTGCCGCCGCTGGATTCGCTGAGGAGAGAGCCGCGGGGCAGTTCGATCGAAGCGCGCATTTATGCGGAAGATCCTGCAAAGAGCTTTCAACCGGCTCCGGGTAAGCTTACGGAGGTTACCTTTCCTGGGCCGCAGTTAGCGCGGGTAGAGACCTGGGTGGAGAGCGGGACGGAAGTTACTCCTTACTATGATCCAATGATTGCGAAGATCATCGTCACCGGTGCGGATCGCAGCGAGGCTATTGCAAAGATGGCCTTGGCGCTCGACGCCTGCTCCTTTGCGGGGACGGAGACCAATCTCGATTATCTGAAGGGAGTTATTGCCTCGAAGACGTTTGTTTCCGGCGGGATGACGACGGCTTCTCTAAGCCGGTTCAGCGTGGCAAGACGCGCGTTTGAGGTGTTGGAGGGTGGCACGCAGACTACGGTGCAGGATTACCCTGGGCGATTGGGGTTCTGGCATGTGGGCGTACCGCCTTCGGGGCCAATGGACTCGCTGGCTTTGCGACTGGCGAATCGGTTAGTTGGAAATGGAAGTGACGCGCCGGCGTTGGAGATGACCGGGATCGGTGCGAAGCTACGCTTCGATGCGGACGCGGTGGTGGCGATTTGCGGCGCGGATATGGATGCTCGGCTCGGGGATGATTCTGCTCCACTCTGGAAGTCGATTCATGTTCGGGCGGGAGATGTCTTGCGGTTCTCCGCCGTGAAAGGCGCGGGAGCGCGGACCTATCTGGCGGTGCAGGGCGGGATAATCTCTCCCAAGTTCCTGGGGAGTGCCTGCACCTTCATGCTGGGTAAGTTCGGTGGCCATGCGGGCAGGTCTTTACGGGCGGGAGATGTAATTCATTTCGGCGCGGCGCCTGCCGATGCTGTGACTGCGTCGATGGCCGCCGAGGCAATTCCTTGTTATGGACATAATTGGGATATCGCGGTGTTGTATGGGCCGCATACTTCGCCGGAGTTCTTTACGGAAGCCGACATTGCAATGATCTTCAGCACGGATTGGCGGGTGCATTACCAGTCCGATCGCACAGGGATTCGGTTGGTGGGTCCGAAGCCGGAGTGGGCGCGCAAGGATGGCGGCGAAGCAGGGCTGCATCCCTCGAATATTCATGACAATGCTTACGCGATTGGGTCGATCGACTTTACGGGAGATATGCCGATTCTGCTGGGTCCGGATGGGCCAAGTCTAGGCGGATTTGTATGTCCCGGTGTGGTAATTTCTGGTGAGTTATGGAAGCTTGGGCAACTTACTGCCGGGGATACGGTTCGCTTTCGGCGCGTGACAGAAGAGCAAGCCAGAGAACTTGAGGCACAGGTGGACCTGGTCGTAGAAACGATGACGGGGCCTTTACCGGAAATACCGAGAGAATCGTTTCGCGAAGAGGCAATCTTGCGAGCGTCGCGCGAGCGCAAACCCGCCACGGCCTATCGCGCCGATGGCGATAAGTATTTGTTGGTGGAGTATGGGGATCGGGTGCTGGATCTGGCGCTGCGGTTCCGCGTCCATCTGCTGGAGCAGAAACTCCGGTCGGCGGGCTTGCCGGGGATCTTGGACATTACGCCAGGTGTGCGGTCGTTGCAGATTCACTATGAGAATCGGCGGCTGCCGCGCGTGGCGCTGCTGGATGCGTTGGAAGCCTTCGACGACGAGTTGCCCGAAAATCCCGATGTGACAGTTCCGTCGCGGACGGTGTATATGCCATTGTCATGGAACGATCCTGCGACCCAGTTGGCCCAGTCGAAGTACATGACTTCAGTTCGAGCGGACGCGCCATGGTGCCCGGATAACATCGAGTTTATTCGGCGAATCAACGGGCTGGGTTCGGTCGATGACGTATATAACATCGTACACGCGGCAAGTTATCTGGTGCTGGGGCTTGGCGATGTGTATCTTGGGGCGCCGGTGGCTACGCCGATCGATCCGCGACATAGGCTGGTGACGACGAAGTACAATCCCGCTCGGACGTGGACGCCCGAGAACGCAGTGGGCATTGGCGGCGCGTATATGTGCGTGTATGGGATGGAGGGTCCAGGTGGTTATCAGTTGGTTGGGCGGACGGTGCAGGTTTGGAATACGCATCGCAGCACGGCGACTTTTCCCAAGGGAACACCCTGGTCCTTGCGATTCTTCGATCAGATACGGTTCTATCCCGTTTCTGGCGAGGAGTTATTGGATCTGCGCGGCCGGATATTACATGGACGTTTCGATCTGAGAACGGAAGAAAGCAGCTTCAATCTGAAGCAATATCAACAGTTTCTTGCTTCGATTGCGCCTGAAGCGGATTCTTTTCGCTCAATGCAGCGACAGGCGTTTCGCGAAGAGCGGGAGCGATGGGTTGCGAATGGCCTGCTGGAGGTGAATGCGCCGCCGGAGATGCCGGATGTTGAGGATGGAGATGGCGTGGTTGCCGAGGGTTGCGTCGCTGTGGCTTCTCCAATGACTGCCAGTGTTTTTCAGGTCGCGGTGGAGCCAGGGGAGCGGGTGGTTGCGGGGGCGCGTCTGGTGGTGCTGGATGCAATGAAGACAGAGATCGTGATCGCGTCTTCTGCGGCGGGTGTGGTGGAAGAGATTCGGTGTGTCCCGGGGAAACTGGTGCATGCGGGCCACACGCTGGTGGTTCTTCGTACCGAATAACTGATGAGTTAGGAGACGGACGGGCGTGGATATTGCTTCTCTAGAGCTTTCGTATCGTAACAAAGAGACAACGCCGACAAAGGTGCTGCGGGAGATCTATGCCGCGATTCGCGCGCAGGGTGAGCGGCCGGTCTGGATCGCGGTGGTAGATGAAGAACTCAATCTAAAACAGGCGAAGAGACTTGAGAGAATGGAGGACAAGAGCAAACTGCCGCTCTATGGCATTCCATTTGCGGTGAAGGATAACTTCGATGTTGCTGGGATGCCGACTACTGCGGGCTGTCCGGCATTTGCGCATGAAGCTCATGCGACGGCTCACGCGGTTCAGCGGTTGCTGGATGCGGGGGCGATTCTGATTGGCAAGACGAACATGGATCAGTTTGCGACAGGGTTGGTGGGGACGCGCACACCCTATGGTATTTGTTCGAGTGTATTCAACGAAACTTACATCTCGGGGGGATCGAGTTCCGGGTCTGCCGTAGCTGTGGCTAAAGGTTTGGTGAGCTTTTCACTTGGAACGGACACGGCTGGGTCCGGACGTGTGCCGGCAGCGTTCAATCAGTTAGTCGGCGTGAAGCCGACGCGGGGTTTAGTAAGCGCACATGGCTTGTTGCCGGCTTGCAGGACGCTCGATTGTGTTTCTATCTTCGCGGAAACTTGTGCGGATGCTGCGCAGGTGCTGAGTATTGCGCAGGGATTCGACGCGAAGGATGCGTATTCGCGCGTGGCTGCGCCGGGTGAGGGCGCGGCCCCCTGGACTTCTTCGCGGTTCCGGTTTGGCGTGCCTACTGAGAGTAGTCTGGAGTTCTTTGGCGACGAGTCGGCGAGGGCTGTCTATCTTCGTGCGGCCGACGAGCTAACGCAACTTGGCGGTGAGGCGGTTCGCTTCGATTATGCGCCGTTTCATGCGGCAGCCAGCTTGCTTTATAGCGGGCCCTGGGTCGCGGAGAGGCTGGCGGCGGTCGATGAATTTGTTGCGAATCATGCCGCCGCAATGGATCCAACTGTGGCAGGGATTATTTCCGGGGCAAATCGGTTCAGTGCGGTGGATGTTTTCCATGCCGAGTACAAACTGAAGGCTATTCGAAGGCAGACGGATGCGGTGCTGGATCAGGCCGACTTCCTATTGCTGCCTACGGCGGCGACGACTTATACGATTGCGCAGGTGCAGGCCGAGCCGGTCGCGTTGAACACCAACCTTGGCTACTACACGAACTTTGTCAATCTGCTGGATCTGGCGGCGGTGGCAGTGCCTGCGGGGATGCGCGCGGATGGGCTGCCTTTTGGGGTTTCGTTGATTGGGCGGCCGTTCACGGATGCGGGCTTGCTGGAGGTTGGAGATAAGTTGCATCGAGCGACGGCGGTAACTCTTGGTGGATCGGGGCGGCTCCTGAAAGATACCCAGCCGATAACTGCGAAGGCCGCTCCGCACGCCTGCGTCATGATGGCAGTGGTGGGAGCGCATTTGACTGGGCAGCCCTTGAATTGGCAGATGACTGAGCGCAGGGCGCGGCTAGTCGAGACGGTGAAGACGGATGCGCATTACCGGCTCTATGTATTGCCGAATTCGACACCCGCGAAGCCTGGGCTGGTGTATACGCCGGAGTTTGTGGGGCCGGGGATTGAACTTGAGGTTTGGGCCATGCCAGAGGACACAATCGGCACGTTCTTGAATGGGATTCCTGCGCCGTTGGGGCTGGGCACGGTGTTGCTGCAGGATGGCAGCCGGGTGAAGGGATTTCTCTGCGAGCCTGCCGGGATTGTGGGTGCGGAGGAGATTACGCATCTTGGGGGATGGCGGGCTTATATGAGTCTGAAGAAGTAGAGTTATTCGCCGTCGTCACTGTCGTCGTCGCCTGCCGGTGTGCTGCCGCCTTTGTCGCCGGCCTCTTTCTTCTTGAAGGTGCCGTCCAGGATTTGCTCGATGGTGACGCGAAATTCGGGGTCGGCTGGGTCACTGCTGACTTCGAGACGAAGGACGGGATGGCCCTTGCGGTCTACGAGAAACTTGGTGAAGTTCCAGTGGATTTCCCCACCGCCCGCGCCTTGTTTAGGGTCCGTTAGAAAGTGAATGAGCGGGAGAGTATCTTTGCCACGTACGGTGGATAGGGAGACTACCTGAAAGTTTACGTGTTCGGTGTCGAGATAGTATTTCTGAATCGCCGAGTTATCTTTCAATTCTTCGGCGCCGAAGTCGGTAGACGGAATGCCAACGACGACGAGGCCTTTGTCGGCGTAGGTCTTCTGTAGATCTTCAAGCGCCTTGAGTTGATCGTCATAGATGGACTTACTGGCCAGGTTGACGATGAGCAGGACTTTGCCTTTGTAAGTATCGAGCGTGACGACTTTGCCGTCGAGGCTTACTACGGAATAGTCGTAGACGGTCTTTGGAACTTCCTTCGATGCGGGAGTCTGCGCGTTGGAGGCGATGGCCATGAGCGCGGATAGCAGGATGCCTGCGAAGGAGAGACTGCGGGATATCATGATGGCCTCTGGGATCATTTTCGCATTCGAACGCGTGGTTTGAAAGGGATTTCTTCTACCAACTATGAAGCCATCCATCTTGCTCGCCGATGTGCACTTCGGTACCGAGCAAGTTAGAAAGCACAGGAGCGGTCAGTAGATCGCTTCTGGAGCCGTCGGCTACGATGCGCCCTTTCTGCATGAGAATGACGCGCTCGATTTCGGGGAGGATGTCACCGAGGTGATGCGTCACGAGGATTAGGCCGGTGCCTTCGCGGACGAGGCTGCGGAGGCTCTCGCGGAGGTCGCGCTGGGCTGCGAGATCGAGGGCGTTGGAGGGTTCGTCCAGCAGCAATTGTTGTGGCCGGTGGACGAGTGCGCGGGCGATGAGGATGCGGCGTTTTTCTCCGGCGGACATTTCACCGGTGAGTTGGCCCGCGAGATGGGTGGCGTGGATTCGTTCGAGAGCCTCGGCCGCTCGCAGGCGCATGTCGTCGGTCACGACCAGGTTGGGCCAGAGGGTTGAAGCGGCGAAAAAGCCTGCGAGCACGGCGTCGAGGCCAGTGTTGCGGGCGGAGGAGGAACCGGCTGTGTCGGGTGCGCGGGAAGTGGAGTAGAGACCGGGCTGGGTGTCCGAGACGATGCCGAAATGGTGGCGGAGTTCGGTGAGATCCCAGCGGCTGCGGCCGAAGATGGCGACTTCGGGGCGGGGAAGGCCCGCCTCGGGGATGAGCGGGTAGAGTTCGCAGTTCATGGTACGGATGAGGGTGGATTTGCCGCAGCCGTTGGCGCCGAGGATGGCTACATGTTCGCCAGTCTGGATGGAGAGGTTGACGTCGTGGAGGACTACGCGGTCGCCGAGGGCGACGTTGACGTTGCGCATCTGAAGGAAGTGCTCCGCACTCTTGATCGCTTCGCGCGGTTTGCTTTCGGGGTTGGTGGCTTGCGCTTCGGTAATCATCACATTTGTTAGAGTAAACGGGTTGGCTCAGGGCGAATTGCGCGAGGAGAAGCAGGTCCTTCGCTGCGCTCAGGATGACAAGGCTTTTGGGAATAAGACTTCTTTAAGGATTAGACGCGGACAATGAGCGATGTTTCAGGATTTTTGATTCCGGCCGGGTTTCGATTTGCAGCGGTGAAGGCTGGACTGAAGGCAAGCGGGCGGACGGATTTTGCTGTGATTGTGGCGGACGACGGGACGAGCGCAGCGGCGATGTTTACAGCGAACCGGGTGACGGCGGCGCCGTTGCAGGTGGACAAGGCGCATTTGCAGGCTACTGGCGGGCGGGTGCGAGTGGTGGCGATCAATGCCGGGAACGCCAACTGCGCGGCGGGACAGGCAGGGTTAGAGGCCGCTTATGCGACCTGTCGGGCAGCGGCGCTGGAGTTTGGATGCCAGCCCGAGGAGGTCTTCCCTTCGTCGACAGGTATTATCGGGGTTCCGCTGCCGGCGGAGAAACTGGTGGCGGCTCTGCCGGCGATCAAGGACGGACTGGGAGCGGAATCGGATCACTTTCAGCAGGTGGCGCGAGCGATCTTGACGACGGATCTCGTTGAGAAGACGGCGTTTGCGCGGCTGACTGTGGACGAAAAGGAAGTGCGGATCGCGGCCGTAGGAAAAGGGTCGGGGATGATTCATCCTCGGCTCTTACCGGCAGCCCCGCACGCAACGATGCTGGTTTACATTTTGACCGACGCGGAGATTGAGCCTTCTGCGTTGCAGGCAATGCTGAATGCCGCGGTTGAGGTGAGTTTCAATCGGATCTCAGTGGATGGTGATACTTCGACCAACGACACCGTGCTGCTGCTCGCTTCCGGGGCTTCGGGAGCCAGGATTGAGGGCGGAAATGTCGAATTTCAAGCGGCTCTGACGCAGGTCGCGACTTCGCTGGCGCGCCAGGTGGTTTCGGACGGCGAGGGCGTAAAGCATGTGGTGGAGTTGCGGATTGGCGGGGCGGTTTCCGATGCCGAGGCGTTGGTGGTGGCCAAGGCGATTGCGCATTCTCCGCTGGTGAAGACGGCCTGGGCTGGGTCGGACCCCAATTGGGGACGGCTGATGGCGGCCATTGGAAATTCTGGCGCGGCGATCGACCCGGAGCATATCGATATATGGTTTGGGGATTTGCGGATTTGCCGCGATGGCGGGCGAGCAGCCGAGCTGGATGTTGCCGCAGCTCACGCCTATCTGAGGGAACCGGAGTTTACGATTACCATCGACCTGCATCAGGGCGATGGAAAGTGCATCTTCTGGACGACTGACCTGACGGCAGAGTATGTGCGGATTAACGCGGATTATTCGACCTAACGCGGAATCTGGACGCGAGATCAGCACGCGGGATCAGGCATGTGATTGGGCATTCAGGTTGAGGTAGGTGCTGGCGCTCTCTTCGCGGAAGTGGGTGTAGAGGACGAGCCCGAGGATCAGGGCCAGTTGCAGGCTTGCCGCTCCGGCGGTATCGAGCACGACATCCGAGAAGCAGCCGGTACGGTTGGGCAGAAACGTCTGGTGGATCTCGTCGGCGGTTGCGACAAGGAATACCGTTGCGACGGCCATGGCGCGGCTGGTCCACTGGTGCGCGCGAATGCTCATTGAGATTTTTCCCATTTGGAGCAGGGAGCGGTCGAAAGCGCGGAAACAGACGAGTGAAAACATGCCATAGCCGCAGAAGTGTCCGATCTTTCGGATGATGTGGTGAATCTCGCTCCAACGCGGATCGATGGCCGCACCGAAGAAGGCATGGCAGATCGCATAGAGAGGCGCCGAAGTGTGATCGGTGCCGAAAGTCGCAGTCGATTCAAGAAGGAAGACGCACGAAAAGAGCAGGACGGGAAGCCAGGTCCGGAGAAGGTTTGGCCCACGAAAGAGCGCTGGCCGATAATTCTGGGAGATATTCACGGTCGTCCATTGAGCGGTTGCCAAGATGAAGGTCTCCTGAAGAAGGTTGCCGGGGATTTAAGGAAGGTATGAGTCCCGTCCAACGGTATAGTTCTTTCTTCGGCAATACGAGAGCATCCTTGAGGCCAATTGCTAAGTGATTGCAAATAATAGCGATTAACGATTTGGGTGATCTAAGTTTGTGTGTAAAAACTACACGGTCCGGCTTGATTTCCGCAAAATCTTCACCGACAGCAGTGCTCTCCGTCCGAGACGTGCAGAGGGAGTAAGTTGTTTCTTACGGAGTGCCCTTGTCGATGGCGCATGTCGTACCTCTCGCTTGATCGAGGCTGGCCAATGTTGATCGAAAACGGCGGGCGTCATGCAGACGCTGGCTTACCGGATTATGCGAGCCAATTTCACTGCATCGGGCCGACCTGTGAGGACTCCTGCTGCACGGGTTGGAGCGGCGACATGGCGGGTGCTTGCTTGGGCGATCTGCTGGCATTCGATGATTCTGGAGCGGAGGCTGTGCCCGGCAGGTTCTTGGATATGCCGTTGCTGCTTTGAGCCGCACCACGCCCCAAGATCTCGCATTGTGGAATGAGTCCCAGAATGCGAGTTGCCGATTGTTCCCCTAATCAGGCACATTGAAATCTGGGAGTTCTTGCGGATTTGTCATTCCCCTGGCAATCTCTGACGAATCCTGGGACTTGCCACGTACAACTTTATATTGCCGATTTCGCGTGATCGCAAGGCTCGCGCGGCGACTTGGTTCGCACCTGAGACTGCGTCCTTGAGGACACTGGGCGCTGAACGCAGGGTTCTACAATCGAAAGAGTTCAGGTTTGGGATGAGGTTGGGAAACTATGGCTACTAAGGTGAAAGAGCTGGTCGAGGCTCCCGCTTCTTCCAATGGGACGGGACTCATCGGCAACGAAAAGCTGCGTCAGCTTTACGCGACGATGCTGAAGTGCCGGACGCTGGAAGAGCGGGCTCGCGTGCTCTTCAAGCAGAGCAAGTTCACAGGCAACTATTACGCCGCAGTGGGCCAGGAAGCGGCCGCAGTGGGCGTAGCGCAGGATCTGCGTGTCGAGGACACCATTGGGCCTTCGCATCGCGACTTTATCACCGGTTTCATCAAGGGCGCGCCGTTGGACAAGATGTTCTGCCATTTGTTTGCGCGCGAGAACTCGCCGGATAAGGGACGTTCTTCGCCGGCGCACTTTGGCTATCAGCCTCTGAATGTGATTACTCCGGCTTCGACGATCGCGGCGCAGTTGAATATCGCTACCGGCGTGGCTCTTGCGAACAAGATGAAGAAGAACGACAACATCGCCGTGGCGTTCTCAGGCGATGGCTCCACTTCGCTGGGATTCTGGCATGAGGCGTTGAATTTTGCCGGGGTGCATGATTTGCCGATCGTGTTTGTCTGCCAGAACAATCTCTGGGCGGAGAGCGTGAACTTGCAGTTCCAGACCAAGGTGCCGGATATCTCGGTCAAGGCGCAGGCGTATGGGTTCCCTGGCATCACCGTGGATGGCAACGATGTCGTCGCTGTCTATCGCGTAGCGCAAGAGGCAATTGCGCGGGCGCGGCGTGGGCAGGGCCCGACGCTGATCGAATGCAAGACGTACCGCTGGTATGGGCACTCGGAGATCGATCCGGCCAAGTATCGCGATCCGGCGGAAGTGGAGAAGTGGAAGGCCAAAGATCCGATTCTGGGGATGGAGAAGTATCTAACTGCCAAGGGCCTCTTTACCGCGGAGTGGAAGCAGGAGATTGTCGACGGCTTCAACAAGGAGTTGGACGCGGCGATTGAGATAGCTGAGAAGAGCGCACTGCCGGAAGGCATCGAGGCGCTGGATCATGTGTACTCGTTCGATATTCGGGATCGTGTGCTGAATCCAAGAACGTATTCGCCGAGCTATTAGCGAGTTTAAGATGGTTTTGTTCTTCTGGTCAGGATTGAGCTTCACGAGGACGAATGAAACTCACTGAAGAAGAAGCTAGCGCGCTCAATCGGATTCGGTCATGCTTATGAGAAACATGCAGCGAACATATCGGAGTCTGGAGAACTTCTCACGCAGAGCAGTTTCGAGTCTTTGATCCTGGAAACCCTCTTGAATCCCGCGAAAACCAAGGGGATGAAACAAGGTAGGGCGGGATTTTGGAATGACGATGAGGGTTTTGTAGTTGTGTTTGATCCGGCGCATCCCGATTTGGGGACCGCATTCTGGCCAACGGCAGGTGTCAATGCATATAAAGAGTTGCACTAGCTCGGAGCAATCGAAAGGCTTACGGACGCTCTCTTCTGGCGGCGCGACGAACATCGTGCTGACTGGAACAGAGGCGCTCCTGATGCACCAGATGTTAAACAATCTGCTGAACGGTATTCGCGGCATCCAATACGAAAGTCAGACCGGGATCAGCGAGACTGAACTCAGGAAAATATT
>Ga0182030_10024905_pt1 | contig 10946 bp, 11 predicted proteins | sample 812S3MmetaG_FD_121299 | JGI IMG/M metagenome (GOLD analysis project Ga0182030, IMG submission 121299) | Permafrost microbial communities from Stordalen Mire, Sweden - 812S3M metaG (Illumina Assembly) | ecosystem: Environmental > Terrestrial > Soil > Wetlands > Permafrost | place: Sweden... | reverse complement strand
TCTCTTGAACAATTTCGTAAATCGACAGATAGCCGATCCGGCCCTGCAAGAAAGCCTCTACGGCTATCTCATCGGCCGCATTTAGCGTACACGTAGCGCTGCCGCCGGCTTCCTGGCACTGGTAGGCCAATTTCAGCAGGGGAAACCTGGCGAAATCGGGCGGTAGGAATTCCCACTTCCGCGCCTCGGCCCAATTGATTTTAGGCACCGGCGCCTCGGCGCGGTCGGGATAGGTCAGCGCGTACTGGATGGGCATGCGCATGTCGGTCGCCGAGATCTGAGCAAGCACGCTGCCATCCGTGTACTCGATCATGGCATGGACGGTGGATTGTGGGTGAACCACCACATCCACCTGGGAGGGTGCAAAATCGAACAACCAGCAGGCCTCGATCACCTCGAAGCCTTTGTTCATCAAAGTGGCGCAATCGATGGTGATGCGGTTGCCCATCTTCCAGGTTGGATGATTGAGGGCCTGCGCCGGCGTAACAAATGCCAGCTCGGCCGCCGGGGTGTTGCGGAACGGACCGCCCGAGGCGGTAAGGATCAGTTTGGAAACCTGCGCCCGGTTGCCGGCGCGGAGACACTGGTGCGCGCCGTTGTGTTCGCTATCCACGGGCAAGAGTTCGGCTCCATACTGCCGGACGGCTTGCATGACCAGGCTGCCGCCGGAGACCAGGACTTCCTTGTTGGCCAGTCCCACGCGCTTGCCCAGGCAGACCGCTTCGTAGGTGGCTTCCAGTCCGGCAACGCCGACGATGGCGGAGATCACGGTATCGACCTCGGGCGCCCGTACGGCTTCGAGGCGCGCTTCGTCGCCCCAGCCCAGTTCCGGCCACTCGCTGCGCGCCAGGCCGGACGCCGCCAGGCACTCCGTCAGACGCTCCAGCCCGGCGGAGGTGGCTACGGCCGCGAGCTTGGGGCGAAATTCCAGGATTTGGGCGGTCAGGGCCTCGATATTGTGGCCAGCCACCAGAGAGTACACCTTATATAGGTGGTGGTTGCGCCGAACCACGTCGAGAGTGTTGGTTCCAATCGAGCCCGTAGACCCCAGAACGGCGATTGTCTTCATCGAAGCATTCGCCATTTTAACACAGCAACTCTGCAAGCTCGCCGCGACCGAATGTACAGTTTTTCATAGGGAAAAAGACGGAGCATGAGGCAATATGCCGCACTTGACGTAAGAAGTACGTTGTTTCTTGAGGGGTTTTTCTTGGAAGATCCTCTAAACCCTTTCGGGCGCCGGGGAGGATTGCTTCAGGGGTCTTTTATTTAGAGGTTAGTCTCGCTTTGGTGGGAGTTGCCTCCCCGGCTTATTCCAATAATAGTAGATTCCATTTCTGGAAGCAACACTTTTTTATATTTATTTTTGAAAAACCACTTCCACTCCGGAGGAACTTTCTAAGACCTTGATTGTAGAGCACATATCTTCTTCGCCGTGGCCCGCGGCGATGGCCGTCTGGAAAAGTTGGCGGGTCAGACCCGTCAAAAGTAGGGGTACACCCAGTTCCTGGCCGCTTTCGAGCATCAGTCCGATGTCCTTTTCCATCCACTTGACACTAAAGTTGGTGGCAAAGTTCCGCCCGAGGACGAATGGGGCCTTGTAACTAATGAGCCCGCTCCTGGCCGCGCTAGAGTCCAGAATCTCCAGCATGAGTTCGGGGTCCACGCCGCCCTTGGTAGCTAGCACCATCCCCTCGTTGAACGCCATCAGCAGATTGGACAGGATCAGGTTCTGGGTGAGTTTTGCCTGGAGTCCCATGCCGGCGGCGCCGCAGAAGTAAATCTTTTTGCCCAGCGCGTCGAGAAGCGGGCGGATCCGCTGAAACGCCGCCGGGTCGCCACCGATCATAAAGGTCAGGTTGCCGCTCTCGGCGCCGGGCGTAGAGCCCGTGACCGGTGCGTCGAGAAATTCGACGCCCTTGGCCTGGAGGGCTTGCCCGATGCGGCGGCTCTCGCTGACGGCGATGGTGCTGCAATCGACCACCACAGATCCGGCGCGGATACCTTCGACGATGCCGCCGGCGCCGAGGATGACGTTCTTTACCATCTCCGTGTCGCCCACGCAGACGAAGAGGACGTCGGCGTTTTCGGCAACTTCCTTCGGGGCGGCGCAGAATTTGCCTTTTTCGGCAGCGGCGAGTTCCTGGGCTTTGGCGGCGGTGTGGCTCCAGACGGCGACTTCGTGTCCGGCGCGGAGGAGGTTACGGGCCATGGGGTACCCCATGAGTCCGAGTCCGAGGAATCCTAATTTGGGCATGAATCTGGATTGTACGAGATTGGCGGGGCACAGGACAATCGACCGCGAAACCGAAAGACGGCGGGGCGGACACGCCCGGTGGAGCGGGCCGGGTATAGCTCCGGTTATACTGCGCGGCGAGCCGGCGGGCCGGGGTAACGGCGGGCGAACGGATCCGCCGCCGGGAGCGGAGGCAGGGGCCTCCGCGCGGGCGAGGGCGCCCGCCCCACCAGGCGCCGGCCCGAGTCAGGTGGAAAACCGGTCCGCCGGGAACGAACTCAGGCGAGGAAGGCGCGCCAGGTGGTGATCGCCAGGGTGTGGGTCACCATGGCGGCGCGTATGCTGCCGGCTTGATTGCGGGCGCGGCCGCAAAACCAGCCGAGGGTGCCGGCGAGGATCACCCATCGCCAGTTGGGAAAGTGGCGGAACCACAGGTGCACTCCGCCAAAGAGGATCGAGGTGGATGAGCGCGGTGCGGCGGTTCCAGGTCCAGTCTTCGATCCACTGCTGGAGGACGCCGCGGAAGACGAACTCCTCGGCCAGGGTCAGACCGAAGAGGAAAGCGATGAAGTAGCCGGCCAGTTTCAGCGGATCCGACGGGGCCACCAGGCGGCCGGCGTGCAGCAGGTAGGCGAGCACGGCTCCTACGGGAAGGAAATACAGATAATTGCGGAGACCGATGCGCCAGTCGCCGGCGGTGGGCAGGAAGCCGAAGCCGGTTTCGCGGATGCGCCGCTCCAACATCAGGACCAGGACCGCCATGTTGAAGAGGGCGAGATCGCCGAGGATGCCGAGCTCGACACCTTTATAGGGCGTGGGATAGATGGGCGCGGCGTACCTGCCGAGTTTGACGGCCACGACGAGCATGAGGAAGCCCACGTCCACGATGGGGACGGGCGGCAGGACGCGATACCAGAGTCCGAGGGCGAGCGCGAGCGCCACCAGTTTGACGAACCCGACGAACTGAAACTGGACGGCGCCGGAGCAGCAGGCGAGGTAGGGGAGGACGGCGGAGGCCACGAGAAAACCGGGCAACCCGGCGCCCTCCAGTTGCTCCCGCACGCGGGGAAAGACCGGCACCAGATAGAATGGGTAGACGATGAGGAAGGCGGCGAGTGACGGCAGCGCCGCCCAGCTTGGAATGCCCTTCCAGCGAGCGAACGCAAGACCGATCACGCACAGCAGCAACCAGCCGATCCACAGGGTGGCCCGGAAGTCGCCGGACGTTTTGGCCATCGCGCTCATTCTAACATCCGTGCTGCTGACGGCCCCGGCGTGGGCCCAGGATCCACCGCCGGACTTGGCGAAACTGGTGGCCCATCGCGAAACGGAAACCGAGACCGAACGCAACGAGTACACGTACCGGCAGGGGCTGACGATCGAGGAACTGGACGACCACGGCGCGGCGCGCGGGCTGTATCGCGAGATGCGCGACGTGATCTTTTCGCCACGCCACGACCGCACCGAACAGATGGTGGGAAGCCCCAGCAATGCGCTCAAGAATCTGATCCTCACGGCGGAAGATTTCGAGGATATACGGAACATCCAGCCGCTGGTGTTGACCGAGGACCGGCTCTGGAATTACGAGACGAAGTTCCGCGGCGACGAGACCGTCGATGAAGTGGATTGCTGGGTGCTGCAGGTGCGTCCGCGGCAGATTCTGCAAGGGCAGCGTTTCTTCGACGGCATGATCTGGGCGGACAAGAAGGATTACAACATCGTGCGCATGGAAGGGCAGGCGGTGCCACAGATCCGGACCACCAAAACGGAGAATCTGTTCCCGCGGTTCACGACCATTCGCAAGCCGCTGGACGGCAAGCACTGGTTCCCGGTGTATACTTACGCGGACGATACGTTGCAATTTCGCACCGGAGGGCAGAGAATCCGTCTGCGAATTGCGTATAGCAACTATAAGAGGTTTGGGGCGGAGTCCACGTTGATTGTGAAGTAGTCATGAAGAAATCGACAAAGGTAACCTTGACGGTGGTGGCGGCGGTGGGGCTGGCATCATGCGGCCGGTCGCGGCGAGATCCGTGTGACCAGTATTCGTTCGATGAGATGGCCTGCCAGGATGCGGTGCGCAGCGGCGGGTATTACTATGGCGGATCGTGGTATCCGATGATGTATAGCAATCCGTATCCTTATTATTACGATCACTATCGGACGTATGTGAGCAGCGGCGGGAGGGTGGTGGCGTCGCCGGCGGGGAGCTATGCGCAGCCGGGCGGCGGGTCGTCGTCGGGTGTGGAACGCGGCGGTTTCGGATCCACCGGCGCGGGACATGCGTCGGAAGGGGGAGCGGGGGAATAATGCGGAGAATCGCGGCGACACCCAGGCCGGACTGGCAGAAGAAGGTGGAAGAGGCGGGGCTCACCTGGCATACCGGCGAGCAGCCGTACTGGAACGAGGCGGCCTTCTATGAGTTCACGGCCAAGGAAGTGGACGTGCTGGAGGCGGCCACCAACGAACTGGAGAAGATGACGCTCCAGGCGGCGCAGCACATCATCGACAACAAGCTGTATGCGCGACTGGCGATTCCGGAGATTGCCGTGCCGCTGATCGAGAGCTCCTGGGAGGTGGAACCGCCGGCGCTGTACGGGCGCTTCGATCTGGCCTACGACGGGGTGAACCCGCCGAAGTTGCTGGAGTACAACGCGGATACGCCGACTTCGCTCGTGGAGGCGGCGGTGGTGCAGTGGTACTGGCTGCAGGACTGCTTCCCCAAGCGCGACCAGTTCAATTCCCTGCATGAACGGCTGGTGGCGCTGTGGAAGGAACTGGCGGACTCCCTGCCGGGGCGGCGTATCGACTTCTGCTCGATGGACGACGCCGAGGACGGGATGACCGTCACCTACCTGCAGGACACGGCGCAGCAGGCGGGGCTGGAGGCGTCGATTTTCCCCATCGACGAGATCGGGTGGGACGGCAACACGTTCCTGGGGCCGGATGATCGGCCATTGGGCGCGGTCTTCAAACTCTACCCGTGGGAATGGATGGTGCGCGAGGAGTTCGGCAAGCACCTTGGCGCGGCGCAGACGGTATGGATCGAGCCGGCGTGGAAGATGCTGCTTTCCAATAAGGGGATGCTGCCGGTTCTATGGCAGTTGTTCCCGCGTCACCCTTATTTACTGGAGGCGAGCTTCGACGGTCCGGGGCTGATGATGGCATGGGCGAAGAAGCCGATTCTGGGCCGCGAGGGCGCCAATATTGTGCTCCACCAACCGGGGAAGGATGTCGAGACGGGCGGAGATTATGGCCAGGAAGGCTTCATTTTCCAGCAGATGGCGCCGCTGAAGAGCTTCGACGGGATGTATCCGGTGATGGGCAGTTGGCTGATCGGACACGAGGAAGGGAACGCGGCAGGAGGGATGGGCGTTCGGGAATCGGACACGCCCATCACTACCAATACCAGTCTGTTCGTGCCTCACCTGTTCGACTGAGGCCAGGAGCCCCCTAGCCCATGAAATCGAAGAGCGTGGTTTGCGGCATCTTGGCCTGCATCTGGAAGGCGGCCTCTATCTGTATGTTGCCTTGGGTGATGGTCATGGCGTCGGTGGTGACATCGGCATCCTCCTCCTGGCTCAGTTGGGTCTGGAGCTGGACGTCATAGGTGGCGCTGTAGTTAGTGGCGTCGGTGATCCGGTTCTCCACGGTGCCGTAGAAGGCCTGGACCGTATTCAGATGATCCGAGGCGGTTTGCAGGGATGCGCCGGCCGCGGTGATTTGTGCCGTGTCGTTGGCCAGCAGGCCGAGACGCAGGTTGTTGAGCGCGGCGAAGACGTTGTCGCCGGCCAGGGTGTCGTCGGAGTTACGGTCATCGAAGATATCCTGGGCGTTTTGGGAGACGGCAAACGAACCGCCCGAGGCATTCTCCACCTGGCTCGTGGCGGGCGAACTGGTCAGGCGGTCGACGCCGTTCGCCTGGGTGAGATCCACGGCGTACGGCGGCGTACCGTCTTGATCGCCGCCAAAAATGTAGCGTCCCTGGACAGTGGTGTTGGCGATGGCCGTCATCTGGTCCAGCAGGGATTCCACTTCTCCCGCGATACTCTGCCGGCCGGTGGCGTCCGTCGTGAAGTTGGCCCCCTGGGTTGCAAGCACGGTGGCGCGGTCCATGAGTTGGGTGGCGGAACTGAGGGCGGAATCGGCGGCGTCGGCGTCGGCCTGGGCTATCCCGAGATTGGTCTGGATCTGCGAGTTTTGGACCTCGTCGGTGCGCAGTTGCAGGATGGTAGCGAGATCGTCGGGCGCGTCCGAGGCCACATTCACGCGCTTGCCGCTGGTGGTCTGGAGGGTGGCTTCGGCCACTGCTTGCTGCAAGCGATCCATGTTGGCCAGAAAAGCCTGGTTGGAAGGGCTGAGGTTACTGATCATGTAAGCACCTTATGTGGTTGACATCATATCGATTGCCACCTCGGTAAGGTTGTCGATCACGGTAAGGAATTTGGAGGTGGCCTGGTAGGCGCGCTGGAACTGCATAAGCGTGGTGGCTTCTTCATCGAGCGATACGCCCTGGTACTGCTGGCGCAGACTCTGGGCTTGGGAGAGGAGCGATTGCGCCACGTTCTGGTTGTTGGTGGCGTCGCTCAGGTCGGTGCCGACGCGGCCGGCGAGTTGGCCATAGAACTGGCTATAGCTGACGCCATTGATCATGTCGGAGGCCTGCACAGGACTGGCCAGCGCCGACAGCGCTAGCGGCACCCCGTTGGATACCTCGGGCGGGCCGGGACTGATGGCCGCCAACTGGTCCGGCGTGACGCTGGGATCCACCGCAAGCGAGGCCGCCGTATTGGTGGCGTTGGTGGCGTCGTAGGTGAAGAGCGCCACGCCGGGCACCGGCGGAGGCCCGTCGCTGATGTTGCCGGAGGTCAGTTCCGAATTGACGCGGTCGGCGAGCTGCTTGGCCATGACATTCAGATCGCCCGCCTGATAAGCGTCGCCGATATAGGATGGCAGAATCTGGTTGCGCAAGTTGAGCAGCGCGCCCAATTGCCCTCCCGTGGTTTGGGCGGTGATGTCGGTGCCGTCCGAGCCCAGAATCTGCACGTTGGCCGGTCCGTTGGCGTTGGTGGGCGGCGGATCCTGCGGCTGGTAGAGACCCGAGCTGATCTTGTACTGCTCATCGCCGAGCAGCAGCGGTGTCGCTCCATTGAGCATCACGTTCACCGTGCCATCGGGTTGAAATGTGGCGGTGACATCCGCCAGGGTGGAGAGTTGCTCGAGAGTGGCATGCATGTTGGAGCTAAGGCCGCTATCGTCCCCGTTGCCCTTCATGGCGATTTCGTTGTAACCCTGCAGTTGGCCCACCAGTTGATTCACCTGGTCCACCGTCTGGCCGATCTGTTGCTCGGCGTTGCTCGCCTGGGCGGAGACGTTGGTGCTGGCCTGTTGGAAGGCTTGGGCAAGTTCGGTGGCGTTTTGCACCACGGTTTGGCGGGCCGCTTCATTGTCGGGCGTGGCGCCCCAGGCGGAGAAGCTCTGGAACAGGTTGTTGAGAGCCAGCGGAATTCCCGTGTCGCCGGTGATATCGAAGTTGGACTGAATCGCCGTGAGGTTTTCCACCAGTTGCTGCTGATATCCCAGCCCGGTTTCTTGCTGCCTAACGGCCTGCTCGGAATACTCGTCGCGCGCGCTGACCACCTGGCCGGCGGCCACACCGCCGGTGACCCCGGTCTGGGGGTCAAAGGGGAGGGCGTAAAGATCGACGCTCTCTTTGGCGTAGCCCGGCGTGGAGGCGTTGGCAACGTTGTTCTGGCTGGTTTCAAGCACCTGGCTGTAGGCTTGCAAGGCGTTGGCGGAGGAGACGAGGGAGGCAAGCAGGTTCGACATACAATCACCCGTGGAGCGAAATGCGGTTGCTATGCAGGAGCGGGGCGGATTCGCCGTTTGCCGTATAGCCTCCGGTCATGGCGCCACGGAGTTTCTGCCAGTTGAGGTGAAAATCGGCGGCGCCCTGCAGCAGCCGCGCCGTGCGCAGGTAGCTGCGCCTCAACCGCCAGGCTTCTTCGAGGGCGGCGGCGTTTCCAGCCTGCTGGGAGAACGTGGGCTGGCATTCGGCCAAATGCCGCCCGGTCTCTTCCAGCAACGACGAACAGCAGTCCACAGCCTGGGGAGAGGGTTTCGTGAGCAAATCGCAGGCAAAGTCCAATTGCCGCCGCGCGGACATCAGTTGCTCGACTAGCGCCGCGGTCGGCATCTCATTGCAATCCGGCGCTCATGGCCTCGGCAACCATGCCCTGGCTGGTGGCCGCCGAATCCGGTTTGTAGGTACCGTTCTGGTACTGGGAGGCCAGAGCCTGGACCCGGTCGGCCCGGTTCGACTCGAAGGCCGCGAGGCTGCGTGACAGCCGGCTGAGAGTGCCGGAAAACTCGACTCGGTCGCTGGACCCGGAAACGCCGGACCCGTCAACCACGCCGGACGTGGGGGACTTAACAGTTCCCGAGCGACTCAGCTTCTGGGACTCTTGCGTGCGCCCCGCATCGGTGGCGGGAGTGCCTGTGAGGTTTAAATCGTAGATTTTCATACCAAGCCGGTTTGGCTAAATGACATATCGGCAGGAGGGTGTGGGAACTGTAGGGCGATAATATTTTTCCTGGCCCGGGCGGTGGATGGCGAGGGTGGGCCTAAAGTTGTGACGCGGTTCCGCCGATGGATGTGGTGAGTTTGCCATGGGATCGACACAAGTGTTATGGATCGGCGCGGAAGCGGAACTGCCGGCCGAATGGCCCCACCATCCGGCTGTCTGGAACATCGAAATCCAGCCGGCCGAGGAGGCGATCGGGGCGCTGGCGGTGGCAGACTACGCGGCGATTGTGCTGAACCTTCCCATTCCCGGCTGGACGGCTCCCGCATTACTGGAAGCGGTCCAGAGGGCGGCTCCAGGGGTTCCGGTGCTGGCGCGCGATCCCCACGCCTCGGTTGCCGAGGCAGTCCAATTGGCGCATCTGGGGATCTACCAATTCCTACCCGCCGGTGAGAGTGGCTTCGGGCTGATCGACCAGGCGATCGAGGACCGGCGCCGGGGCGACATGGCGCGGATGGCGGCGCAGGTTGAGGGCGAGGACTGGGAGCGGATCCTGGTGGGCGGGAGCCGCGAAATGCGGCAACTGCAGCACATTATCCGGCTGGTGGCGGGGCGCCGCGCCACGGTATTGATCACCGGCGAAACCGGCACCGGCAAGGAACTGGGGGCGCGCGCCCTGCACCTGGCGGGCAACCGGCGAAGCGGACCGATGGTAGCGGTGAACTGCAGCGCCTTGCCGGAGACTCTGTTGGAGAGCGAACTGTTCGGACACGTGCGGGGCGCGTTCACCGGCGCGTTCCAGAACCGCATGGGCCGTTTTGAGCAGGCGCAGGGGGGCACCCTCTTTCTGGACGAAATCGGAGAACTCCCCATGGATCTGCAAACCAAACTGCTGCGCGTGCTGCAGGAACGGGAAATCCAGCGATTGGGCAGCTCGGAAATCGTCAAAGTGGACATACGGGTGGTGGCGGCTACCAATTGCGATCTGGCGCGGCGAATCGAGGAAGGCAAGTTCCGCGAGGACCTGTTCTACCGCCTGAATGTGGTGCCCATCGAGATGCCGCCTTTGCGCCGGCGGCGCGGAGATGTGCCGATTTTGGCGACGCACTTCGTGGATAGGGTCTGCCAGGCAGAGGGAATTGCGGCCAAGGTGCTGATGCGCGAAACCCTGGAGCGGTTGTGCGATTATGAATGGCCTGGAAATGTCCGGCAACTGGAGAATATGGTGGAAATGGCGGTCGCGCTGAGCGGCGAGCGCCGCTTGCTGACGCCGGCGGATTTCCCACTTCCGGCGCCGTTGACGGCACGCCCGCTCACCGGCCGCACGCCGGTGGTGGCAGTGCCCGATAGCGGGCTGGATTACGAACAGACGCTGGCGACGATCGAGCGCAGCATCCTGGAGCAGGCGCTGCGGAAGACGGGCGGGAACAAGAAGGCCGCGGCCGATATGCTGCGTTTGAAGCGCACCACTCTCTCGGCGAAAGTCCGCAGCCTGGAGCCGGTGGCGTGAGCGGAGGGAGGTCCTTCGCGTCGGTGTGCGCTTTGAAGGCGTCTTCGAAGATATTGGAGGGTGCGCAGTCGCCGAGGGTGGACACGGAGATGGACGCCTCGCTGGATGACGGACTCGCCGGTTCTATGGATGTCGGCGAGGGTGTCGGTATTGAGCGCGCTGTTGTCGACCTTATCCCTGGTGCGGGCTTCGCGGAGGTCGAAGCCCGCGCGGAATTCGCCGAGGCCACTCAAATGTGGCTGAGCTTCGCTGAAGCCGGGGACGGCGAGCACACGGTCGAGATTGATGACCTTGGTGCTGGGGCCGACCCGCCAGGTGGCGCCGCGGTCGGAGAAGGCCTGTGCCGTGAGCGCGGAAGGGCTCAGGTTGACGATTTTGGCGTTGCGGAGGGCGAGGCCCGCCGGTTGGGCTTGGAGGGTCACGGCAAAGTCTGTGATGACGACGGGCAGGGATTTACGCATGGAGCAGATGCCGGAGTTTTCACCCCGTTGTGTTACAAAGGCGACAAGGCTCATAATGAAGATTCTCAAGGTGACGAAACCATGGCAAGGCTTGCGCTTGTTCCAAACCCGGTGCCCGTACAAGCCAGACCCGGCGAACCCGAGTGGATGACAGCGCTTCGCTTCACGGAGACGGAGCTATGGGCCAGAGTCCGCCAGCACGGGGAGCAGCGCCG
>Ga0182030_10024903_pt1 | contig 10947 bp, 8 predicted proteins | sample 812S3MmetaG_FD_121299 | JGI IMG/M metagenome (GOLD analysis project Ga0182030, IMG submission 121299) | Permafrost microbial communities from Stordalen Mire, Sweden - 812S3M metaG (Illumina Assembly) | ecosystem: Environmental > Terrestrial > Soil > Wetlands > Permafrost | place: Sweden... | reverse complement strand
TGGCTGCAGGCGTCGCGGTCTGGGCAAGCAGGCAAAGAGGAGAGAAAGCAATGGCGATCAGGCTGCTGAGGAGCAGGGCACGAGGGGTGAAAGAGCGGCAGGGCAAAGACGTCTGTTTCATGATTACCAACTTCCTAAATCGCTTTATTTGGTGAAAGAACGAGCGGGACCAATGTAGTCGTACGATGGTTCACTTGTAAAGATTCGGAAGGGGGAGGCAAATTTTAGCCGGTACGCGCAGATGCCGGTCGGCAGGTTCAGGCTGACGGACTTGGCGAAGAGGCGGAGAGTGCCCCGAGCCAGCTTCGGAAGAAGGTTCGAAGCTCAACGGGAGGTTTCAGCCAGAGCTGAGCCGCGGTGGGACGCGCAGTGCGGCGCACCAGGATGCTGAGGCCGCGGGCGCCGAGAGCTTCAAAGGCGTCTTCGTCGGTGGTGTCGTCGCCCAGGTAGGCGACCGGGGCGTGGGAGGGCAGGGAACGCAGCAGCAGGCGGACGGCGCCTCCCTTGTTGCGACCGGCGCGCAGTTCCATGCCGCCGTCGAAGGTCAGCAGGGCCATGCCGGGTGTCTCAGAGAACGGCGACAGGACTTCCATGGTGCGGGTCCGCGCCAGTTCGGCGAGGCGTGGGGATTTGCCGCGCCAGTGCACCACCACGGCGTTCCATTTTTCTTCCAGGCGCAGATCCATGCCGGCTTGGCGCACGCATTGACGGGCCGCGCGGAGAGCGTCGAGCTGGGAGTCTCGCAGGTTTTCCTTTTCCACATTTCCGTTAGGCAGGAGGCGTTCGGCGCCGTGCAATCCCCAGATTTCGATCGGGTTTGCCAGGCCAAGCTGCCGGGCCACCTGTCGTGCCGGCCGGCCGCTGATCAGGACCACGCGGGTGCGGCCCTGGCTGCGAATTCGATCCAGCAACGCGCGCACGCCGGCCCAGGGACGGACGGTCGCGGGGTCGACGCGGAAAGGCGCCAGGGTGCCGTCAAAATCGAGCAACAGTGCGCTTTGTTCGGCGGCCGAGAGGCGTTTGAAGAAGTCCACCAGAGGAGCTGGAGTTGGGTCGGCAGCAGGTCTCGGTGGTTGCGCCCGCGCCGGTTCAGCTTGAATCAGCTCAGGAGCTGAGATGGGATCGTGAACTACGATGGCAGACATCGAACGGAACTCCGCGAGACAGATTCAGCGCTGCGTCCATGGTACGGGCAGCGTGATGAAGAACAGGTGAGAATCGTAGTTGATGTGCCTGATCATGCAAGTCTCCGCTGCACGGGCTTGGGCGAGAAGGTGAGCACTTCATCTTCAATGCGCACGGCGCAGACATCGGTGAGCACGTTGGACGCCCATCGATAGACGTTATGTTCCTTGACTTGCAGGCGCATCCGCTCCATGCGCAGGCGCTGCTCGCCTGGGCTCATCTCGAGCGCGGTGCGAATGGCTTCGCCGACCTGCTCCACGTTGTAGGGATTGACCAGCAGTGCGTCGCGCAGTTCCTGAGCGGCGCCGGTGAAGCGACTGAGGATCAAGACGCCATCATTCATTCGCCGGGCAGCGAGATATTCTTTGGACACCAGGTTCATGCCGTCGTGGAGCGCGGTTACCAGGCAGACATCCGCAGCGCGGTAGTAGCGTTGGACTTCTTCGTGGCTGCACTGTCGCCCTATCAGGATGATTGGCTTCCAGCGCGAGGTTTCGAACTTGCGATTGATGCGCTCGACGGCTTCCTCCACCTGGAGGCGCAAGTTGACGTAGCTGGGAATGCGGGTTCGGCTGGGTGCGGCGATCTGGACGAAAACAATTTTTTCCAGGTACCACGGGTGCTCATCGAGGAGGAATTCAAAGGCCAGCAGGCGTTCGACGATGCCCTTGGTGTAATCCATGCGATCGACGCCGAGCAGCATCTGCTCGTTATTCAAACCCAGCTCTCTGCGCAGGTTGGCCAGGTCAGCCTTGCGCTGAGCTTCGGCGCTGCCGTTGGTAGTGGAACGCACGATTTCTGGCCCGTTGGAGGAGGCGATGGCCATGGAAGTCGATCCAAAGCCGGTGAACGCGGATGCTTTGGCGAAGTGCTCGTCCCAAGCCACGCTGATGGGGAAGGGGCGCACCAGGGAGAGGTGATTGTTGCGGCGGATGCTGAAGTGTTCCCAGTCAGTGCGGGCTTCCAGGGCGCGGTCGACGGTTTCGAGAAAATTGTTGCAGTGCGACTGGATGTGGAACCCGATCACATCGGCGCCGAGCAGGCCGTCGACCAGTTCAGACTGCCAGGGGCAGATACCGAAGGCTTCGGCGTTGGGCCAGGGGATGTGCCAGAAGATGGCCACGCGCGCGTCGGGCCGTGCCTTCTTGATCATGGCGGGCAGCAGCGCGAAGTGGTAGTCCTGCACGAAGACAACGGGATGCTCGGTCTCGCGCATCTCTTCGATGAGTACCTCGGCGAAGCGGGCGTTTACGCTCTGGTAGTACTGCCAGTCGCTGGCGCGAAAAATGGGGCGGGTATGCGCGATGTGGCAGAGCGGCCAGAGGCCCTCGTTGGCGAAGCCCTCGTAGTAGCCGGCCTCTTCTTCTTCGCTCAGCCAGACGCGGCGCAGGGTGTAGCGCGGGTCTTCGGGTGGAACGCGCAGGCGGTCGTTGCTGTCGACAAAGTTGCGGTCCTGGTTACCGCTGCCGTGGGCGATCCAGGTGCCGTCGCAGGCTTGCAGCACGGGCTCGATGGCGGTGACCAGTCCGCTGGGAGGCACCACGCATTCGACGTCATTGCCGCGCTGGACATGCATGTAGGGTTCGCGATTGGAGACGACGAAGAGCTTTCCGTTGCCCAGGCGCTCGCGCACGTGGACGGCGAGGCGGTCGGCGGTCCAGACATGCTCGGCGGCATCGCGCAGGCGCGCTTCGGCCTCGGCGGCGGCGCGGGCTTTGGTGAGGTTTTCAGCCAGCGAAGTGACTTCGTTGGCCAGCGGCATGAGGTATCCGAACTCCTTGGCGCCGTCGCCCACCTCGGCATCGCCCTGGCGTAGGCGGCGCAGCCAATCGGCGGCGCGGTTCATGGGCTGCAGGAGGAACCATCGCACCATCACCATGGTGACGACCACCACCAGGATGACCATGGCGACGATGCGCAGAAAGCTGCGTTTCCATACGTCGATTCCCTCGAGGCGAATGTAATCGGCATCCATGACCATGACCAGGGCGCCGACGGTGCGTTGTCCGTCATGGAGTGGGATGGCGTCCTCGTACCATAGGCGCGGTGAATCGGAGTTGATCGGTGCGGCACGCAGGGGGCCGGGTTGGCCGTTCACCGGCGGGGGGACGGCGCTCTGCGTAATCTTGACGAAAGCACTCGCTTCCTTGCCGGCGTACAGTGCGTGCTTGAGGAGTTTCTCGGGGGTTTTTTGCAGCGGAAAAATGTCGCCCGTCGAAGCCAGTAACTGGCCATTGGTATCGTAGACGGCCAGGCTGGGTTGATCGGGATATTGTCGAAGAAACTGAAGCAATTTTGGTAAAGCATCGCTGGGGCCGGTTTTCAGCAACTGCTCTATCTGAGGCTGAGCGCCGGCGCCGTACCACTGGATACGGCGTTCGAGGTCGGTATGCAGCGTGTGCTTGTGAGCCAATACATCGAAATAAGTCGAACCGAGAGAGATCAGCGTGATGCCCACGAGCAGCGTTGCGACGAGGCGCAGGCGGAAAAAGTGCATGAAAAACCCTCAATAAAAGGAAAAAACGAACGTATGAACGAGAAGGCCACTTTTTGGCTAGCACGTGGAATGCCAGCCGAGCCCAGGGGTTTAGATGCAGGTTATGCGGCCAAGCTGCGGCGGCAGGACGACAATTTTACGTCTCGTGGTAAAAAATACCGGGTAAAAAGACCGGTTGAGAGGCATCCGTTGTTTGAGGATACCTTCGATTCGACTGGGAATCCATCCAAAGTTGGAGAAGAAAGGGCCTGGCAGGGAATACGCTGGAAGCGGTTGCAAGCTGGAGCCGAAAGGCGATATTGTTCCACCAAGGTCAGGACTCACAACATGCGCCCGTTTGATTCCTCCGAACAGGACGCAGCGACAGCGTCTGCGCGCGTTCAGGCAAAGCTCGCTCCCTCCGCGTTTCAGAGTCTTTTCGAATTTTCGCCGGATGCGATCCTCATCACGGATGCCGCTGGGATCATCCAGGGCGCCAATCCACGCGCCGCTGAATTATTTGGATTTGCCGTGGATGAGTTGGTCGGCCAGCCGATTGAGATGCTCGTTCCAGCCCGTTTTCGGGGGCGCCATCCTCAACATCGAGAGAGATACCAGGCTCATCCGCGTGCCCGGCAGATGGGGGCGGCGTTGAATTTGTCCGGTCTGAGACGGGATGGCACTGAGTTTCCCGTGGACATCATGCTCAAGCCCATGGAAACGGCGAATGGGCCTATCACCTTCAGCTTTGTTCGTGACGTCAGCGAGCAGCGTGAGGCGGAGGAGGCGCTGCGACGCAATCACCAGCAGATCAGCTCCATCCTGGCGAGCGTGCGGGACTATGCCATCTACATGCTGGATGAGGAAGGCCGGGTGGCCACCTGGAGTCCGGGTGGCGAGCGCATCAAGGGATATACCGAGGCAGAGATCCTGGGACGTCCCTTTTCCACCTTCTTTACTGAAGAAGATGTTGCCAAAGGCAGGCCGCAGGAACTGCTTCGACTTGCGGCCGAGCGCGGGCGAGTAGAGCAGGAAGGCTGGCGCGTTCGCAAGGATGGATCCCGATTCTGGGCCGATAGCATTCTGACGGCGATCCGCGATTCGGCGGGAGCCGTCACCGGCTATGCCAAGGTCACGCGCGACTTCACGGACCGCAAACGGGCGGAGGAATCGATCATGCTGCAGCTGAGCAGCGCCCTGCTGGCCAATGTCGATGTGCGCAAGCTGCTGGGAGCGATCTCCGCCAGCATCAGCGAGTTGATTCCGCACGATTGCGCGACGCTGGCCCTCTACGACGGCAAGAGCGAAATGCTGATCGCGCAGTTTCTGGGCAGCGAACAGGAAGAGGCGCCCATGAGCGAGGTGCGGATTCCGCTGGAGAGTTCTCCTTCCGGTGCGGCGTTTCTTCGCCGCGAGCCGGTGTTGCTGCCGAACCTGCTGGAATCGGATTTCGCACCCGAATCGATGCGCCATCTGACCTCGCTCGGCATGCGGTCCGGCTGTTGGGTTCCTCTCGTCCATAGGGGGGATGTCATCGGGACCATGATGGTGGCCAGCCGGCTTGAGGCCAGTTTTGGACATCAGGAAGCGGAGCTGCTTACCCAGGTGGCCGACCAGGTGGCCATGGCGGTCAACAACGCGATGGCTTTCCGGCAGATCAGTGAACTGCGCGACAGGCTACGGCAGGAGAAGCAGTATCTCGAAGAAGAGATCAACCTGGAGAGGCGCTTTGAAGACATCGTTGGCGACAGCTTGGGCCTGCGCTACGTCCTCAAGGAAATCGGCACAGTTGCCCCGACCAACGCGACGGTGCTGATCCAGGGAGAAACCGGCACGGGCAAGGAACTGCTGGCGCGCGCCATTCACCGGTTGAGCACGCGCAGCGAGCGCACCTTCATCAAGGTGAATTGCGCGGCCATCCCGGCGGGACTGCTGGAGAGCGAACTGTTTGGCCATGAGAAAGGCGCTTTCACGGGAGCCATCGCCCGCAAGATCGGCCGTCTGGAGCTGGCGCACGAGGGGACTCTTTTTCTGGATGAGGTTGGCGAGCTGCCGCTGGAATTGCAGCCGAAGATCCTGCGCGCCCTGCAGGAGCGGGAGATTGAGCGGCTGGGTGGGAACCGGCCCATTCCGGTGAATATCCGCCTGATCGCGGCCACCAACCGCGACCTGGGCCAGATGGTCAAAGACCGCGAGTTTCGGGCGGATCTCTACTACCGGCTCAAGGTTTTTCCCATTTTCGCCCCACCCCTGCGCGACCGGTTGGGTGATATTCCCATCCTGGTGCGGCATTTTGTCGCGGCGCACAGTCGTCGTATGGGGAGGACGATCGAGTCCATCCCGGCGGAGACGATGGAGGCGTTGACGCGCTGGGACTGGCCGGGAAACATTCGCGAACTGGAAAATTTTCTGGAACGTTCAGTCATTCTGAGCCGCGGCAAGGTTTTGTTTGTCCCTCTCGCGGAGTTGAAGATCGAAAAGCCCGAGCCCGCCCCGGTGAATGACCGGCCGACTTTCCATGAAGCCGAGCGAGAACACGTCCTTCGCGTTCTGCGCGAAACCAAGGGTCAGATTGGCGGCGAGGACGGCGCGGCAGTTCGCCTGGACTTGAAGCGGACGACGTTGAACTCCAAGTTAAAGAAGCTGGGAATCGAGCGGAGTGACTATATTTAGTCACGGTGACGATATTTCGTCATCGTCACTTCGTCACATGGATTTCGTCACTTCCGCTCGCCAGTCTTGTTTGCGGGTATAAGTTCAATCAAATCAGCGTGCGCGGGTGGCGAGCCTCAGCGCGGAGGCTTTGGCCACGCAAGTGCCTTATGGAGGGTGCGGCGCAGGATGAGCCACCATACGCTAAGAATCTCGACAGAACAGTTCGACGAGCAAATGGTGATTCGGCTGGATGGTCGCGTTGCCGGACCATGGGCGACCGAACTGGTTCGCGTATGGACGGAAAGTGCAGCGACGCTCGATCGGCGAAAAACAACGATCGACATTCGCAACGTGACTTACGTGGATGAGCAAGGGAAAAACATCCTGCGCGACATCTACGACCAGACACAAGCGGAGCTGCTCGCCAGCACTCCGTGGACCCGTTACCTCGCAGAAGAAGTGATGCGCAACAGCGCAAACCATAGTAAAGAGGAGCTCTAACAATGCAGACCATGCGACAGATCATGAGTGACGGCCGAAGCCAGACCCAGCGGGTTGGCGAATTCTTCCAGAAACTTTCCCCGATCGCCCTGAAAGATCTCGAGTCGTTCGAACATCCCACACTCATGCCCGCGGGTCGCGTGTTGTTTTCTGAGAAGCAGACACCTCCAGGCATCTTTATCATCCATTCCGGCGAGGTGAAGCTTTCCATCAATTCGAGCGACGGCAAGCGTCTGATCCTGCGCATTGCGCGGCCGGGCGAGATCCTTGGGTTGACCTCGGCGCTCTCTGGCTGTCCCTGCGAGATGACGGCGGAGACACTTTATCCGGCGCGGATCGCGGCCATCGCGCGGCGCGATTTCCTTGGTTTTCTGCTGCGCCATCCCGAGGTATACCAGGCAGTCACCGAAGAGTTGAGCCAACAGTTGAGCATGGCCTGTGAGCAACTGCGCACGGTTGGCCTGTCCTCTTCCGCACCGGAGAAGCTGGCTCGGCTGCTTCTCGACATGAGCGAGCATGGACAGAAGACGGAACGCGGAACACGTTTCCGGTTCTCGCTGACCCATGAAGAAATCGGCGAATTCATCGGTACGTCGCGAGAGACGGTGACGCGCACACTGAGCGTCTTCAAGCATCGCCAACTGGTGGCCTTTGAGGGATCGACGCTCACCATTCCCAATCGTGTTGCTTTGGAAAGCTTTGCCAACTGCTGAAGTGCAACTGATCTCCCCAATCGTGCCGGGGATAGATGCGAATAGATATAAGCGAGGCAGGCATGCCGGGAACTCCTGTATGCCTGCCTCATAGAGAAAAATTCCCTGCTTACCAACGAATTGCTCCGGGTTGTGCGCATGGCTCCACGTGCGTTCCTAACCGTTGCCGAAAACTTACATGGCCAACAATGACCGAGCGTGACTTGGATCACTGCACAAGCCCGGCGATGCGAATCTTATGAATGCATCACCGGAGGAAGCCGTGAGGAGGAATGTGAGCGAGCGATACTTTCCGCTGCATGCATTTGCCGCACCTGACCACATCCTTGTTGCCGTCGATTCCAAGGATGCAGAGTTCCTGGTGTCCTATGCGATTGCTCAGGCGAAAAGGAACAGTGCTCACGTGACGCTGCTGCACGCAATCGTTCCGATGAACCAGATGGCTATCGAAGGTGGCGCGGTTCCTTATATCAATGACATGTCCATCGAGTTGAACGCTCAGCGGATGCTGCGCGAGATGGCTCGAGAGTTGGACGTACACGGCATCAACTGGGACATCATGACGCGGCATGGCTACGCGCCCACCGTGATCTGCGATGAACTGAATCGCATCGGCGCGACGCGGCTGATCATGGGTACCCATGGTCGCAAGCACCTGGCGCAGTTTGCGCTGGGTTCGGTGGCGCAGGAAGTTCTGCGCAATGCGCATGTGCCGGTGTTTGCCGTAGGGCCGCATGCCCATCGCAAGGCCGGGCGTGAAATTCCGCGCAAAATTCTGCATCCCGTCTCTCTGACCGGCCACTATGAACCGAGCGTGAGATTCGCGCTCGATCTGGCACGGATTCATCATGCGGAACTTCACCTGCTGCACGTGCTGCCTTCGGAACTGGAAGCGAATGCGGAGCCAGGCCAATCGCTCGATTGGGCGGAGAATGCGATGGCCGCGCTGATCACGGGCGAGAAGGATGAAAAGCTGGAGATTCGGACCAATGCTACGTTCGGAAATATTATTCGTGAAATCTTATTCGCGGCAGCGGTAGCAGACGCAGACTGGATCGTGGTGGGCGTTCATGCCAATGGGGCGCGCTGGCCTCTGAATAACAGCACGGCCTATCGGGTGTTAGCCGAAGCGAACTGCCCGGTGTTGACGATTCCTCACCAATTCTAGGGAATTTGCACGGCATAGAGGCGCTGGATCATTCGATCAGGTGATCCTTGTCCCAAATTGGGAACTCTCATCGAACATCGTGTGATGCGAATCACTAAAGTAGTTGGTTCCAGCCTCATCTCACATGATTTGCGGAGTTATACTTTTCTTAATATCCGCGAGTCGCAGATAGGAATCTGAGGTAGCCAATGCCGCCTGCTCCAACAGGTCGTTTTCACCGGGATTGCCAGCAGTGTGAACTCCGAATGCGCGGCATGTTTTGCAACCTGAATCCCGAGACGCTTTTGAATTACGAGAGCATCGGCTCACAGAGCGCGTATCGCAAAGGCGTGAAACTCTTTGAGGAAGAAACACCGTGTACTGGCGTGTTCGTGCTGTGTACCGGGCGGGTGAAGCTATCCTGCACTTCCCGCGAAGGCAAGACGCTGCTGTTGCGGATCGCGGTGCCGGGTGACGTGCTGGGGCTGGGCGCAGTGATCTCCGGATCACGCTATGAGGTGACGGCAGAGACGCTGGAGCCGACTTCGTTGAAGAGTATACGGCGCGATGAATTTCTTGCTTTTCTCAATCGCTTTGGCGATGCCAGCCTGCGCTCGGCGCAGGCGCTCTCCAAGGAATACCGTTCAGCATTCTTCGATGCGCGAAGATTGGCGCTTTCGGATTCCGCCGCAGGACGCCTGGCAGGCGTGCTTCTGGACTGGGGCAAGGCGGCATCGATCGGCAAGGCGGAAATGCGCTTTGCCATGGCGTTGACGCATGAAGAGCTGGCCAATCTGATCGGCACCTCGCGGGAAACCGTGACGCGCGTGCTGGGGCGGTTCAAGAAAGAAAACCTGATTCGGATTAACGGCTCATCGGTGCTGATTGTGAATTCTTCCAAGTTGGAGCAGATGGCCGCGTAAGTTCCGGCGTTGAAAACAAGAGAGCGGCAGCCATGACGGCTGTCGCTCTTTTGCTTTTGCCGATGGACATCTTAGAACGAGCTAGACTGCGGCGGCTACGTTGACTTGTTCAGCGATCGAAGTAAGCAGCTCGTCGGCATTCTCTTCTTCCACTTCGATGGATTCGAGAATGGCTGCGTCTTCGTCGAGGCCGAGGAGTTCCGCCCAGGTACGCAGCGTGCCGTATACGGCGATCTCGTGGTGCTCGACCTGCTGCGCGGCGCCGATGAGAGCGATATCGCGGATGGTGGGTTCTGTCACATCCTTGATGGTGTCAGAGGCTTCCGTGGTCAGGCCGTTGATCACCTTGCAGGTTTCGGTGGCTGGTTCCCCGATGTGCCGGGTGAGCAGTTGTTCGAGCATCGCGACGTGGCCGCGCGTCTCCTGCAAATGCGTGCTGAACGCGTTGGAAAGCTCGGGGTTGGTGGAGTTTTCAATCAGGTCTGGAAGGGCCTTGGTGATCTTCTGTTCCATGTCCAGGGCTTTCTTGAGGTTGCTGATGTATAGGCTGCGGAAATCTTCAATGTTGGCTGAGAAGAGCTTCATCATTTGTCCCTTTCCAATGGTTGCGTGCACTAGGGTTTGCTGTCGGACTTTAGTTCGACAGCATCGTCAGAGCAGGGGAGACGGCCTGCTCGTTCCGAGGAGCCTCTCCCGTTGAAGTAATGTGTTGTTGATGGAATCAGTGGGGCATCGCCGCGGTGCGTCTTGCTGCGGAATCCGGATCGCGGTGACTCCGGGAAAGACGCCGTCGTTCGATGAGAGCGAAGTTCCGGTAATTCCTGTCACCTTGTGCATCCGATCCTGGCCAATTCTGGCGCCCACGCTGGTCTTTGCGAGTGTGCGCCGTCCACTGTTGGCTTAGAGACCAGTCATCATGAGGAGGTTGCCCCCTCCCCGGATGCTTCCTTTTGAGCCGCCAAGCGGAGGGTGGGTGTGTCCGCGCCGGGCAGGATGATCGCCACTATGCGATGCTGAAGGCAGGGAGAGCGAAGAGATGGAGATGCTGCCCATCTATCTGAAGCTGGAGGGCCGGCCCTGCCTGGTGGTGGGAGCGGGAACCATTGCTGCGCCGAAAATAGACAGCCTGGTGCGGACCGGGGCCGTGGTGACGGTGGTTGCCCCGCGCGCGCTCCCGGTGGTGCGGCAGCAGGCCGCTGACGGGCAGATTTGCTGGGTTGCCCGGGATTTTGTCCCTGCCGATCTGCACGGGATGTTTCTCGTGATAACAGGAACGGATATACGCGCCGTGAACCATGCCGTGGCGGAGCAGGCACGGGGGCGAGGCATACTCTGCAATTCGGTGGA
>Ga0182030_10024902_pt1 | contig 10947 bp, 10 predicted proteins | sample 812S3MmetaG_FD_121299 | JGI IMG/M metagenome (GOLD analysis project Ga0182030, IMG submission 121299) | Permafrost microbial communities from Stordalen Mire, Sweden - 812S3M metaG (Illumina Assembly) | ecosystem: Environmental > Terrestrial > Soil > Wetlands > Permafrost | place: Sweden... | reverse complement strand
CATCGACGATCCCCTGCTCAGTCAGCAATCCGTCCGGATCCGCAACCACGGTCAACCGCGATACCTTGGCGATGTCGCACGTGAACTGCGCAAGGATGGGATCGCGCCAGGCGCTTTTCGGTATGCCTATGAACGCCGGTTCCGGGAGATTTGGGACAATGGCAACGCTACAAATTTGGTGGTGGTGTTGCGGACTAACGGGTCGGAGCTAGGCGGGCTGCCTTTTGACCTCCTGCAACAAGCGCAGCGTGACGGAAGGCTGCTCCGCTTCAGCCTCGCCGATATGTTCCCGTCGTTCGCTCCGCATGTGCTCTCCGAACTGGATCGCGCCGATCTCGATGCGGTATCTGCGGCTGAAAAGCATTTCGAACCTGGACCCCAAGGAGAGAATGCAACGCGGGATTTTCTGCTTCGAAACGTTCTTGGTATCGATGTCGCCCTTTTACAGACCGATGCCGACCTGCTCCGTGCATTGCTGAGGCGGCACTACACCGGGAAAGCTGTTCCAAAGTCGTTGGACGACAGATTGATTTACTTGTTGCGATCAAAGGCTCGATGGAACGATTGGCCGCTGGATCAAATCGTGCCAAGCCGCGTCAGCTTTCTGGAGTTTCTGCAGGAAAGATGGCCGATCTACGTAGAGCGATCGCTGACAAAGGATGCCGGTGAGGCGGTCGGACAGCCGGCGTCGTTTGATCTCAAGCTGGCTGGTCCGCAAAGCCTGCCATTCGGACATGACGATGTTCGCGTTTATATCGACAACCTGTTTACGGATGGGCTGCTATCCCCGATCGACACCGTCCCACGGTCGTCGGTTAAGGGGAAGTGGTTTGCGGTCGGCGTAACGGGATCCGAAACCGCCGATTTGACGGTGCGCTTCCGGAAGCTGCTCACCCTGCTAAAAGATGAAAGCCCCGACCCGCACTGCGATCACCACGCATGGGTCCAAGTCGCGCTCCGTTGGGCAGAGATCGTGGCACTACGGTGGCAGCTCCCGGCGGACTCGAGTGCTGATGACAGGGAAAGCTTCAACGATGCTCATCGAATAATCGAGCAGTCGTTTCAGGATTGGATGACATCGCACTATGCGTCGTTGCACAGCTTGTCATTCTTGCCGCGGCCGGCAATGGTCCATCAGATACCGAAATATTTGGCTCATCGGCTTGCAAAGGAGGGAAGCTCAAAGAAAGTTGCGGTGCTTGTAGTCGATGGCCTGGCTTTGGATCAGTGGGCCGTAGTGCGTCAGGAAATGCCGCCGCAAAGGTGGCTTGTCGAGGAATTCGGCTTGTTCGCCTGGGTGCCGACGCTGACGTCGGTATCCCGTCAATCAATCTTTGCGGGCGAGGCACCATTCTTTTTTGGCCAAAACCTCGACACCACAAGCAAGGAACCGCAGCACTGGGCTCGCTTTTGGGAGGATAGGGGCTTCCGGAAGGGCGATGCGGTGTACGCTCGTCAAGGTACGGAGGATGATGAAGCCTTCATCACTGAAGTCGAAGAACAAATCGATCACCCAAGGTGTCGGGTAGCAGGGATCGTCCTGGGTAAACTTGATGAAATGCTGCACGGAACCGTTATGGGAACTAGCGGCATGCATGCTTCAGTTCGCCACTGGGCAAAGCAGGGGATGCTTTGGCGGCTACTGGACGCATTGCTAGACCGCGATTTTGAAATTGTCCTGACGGCTGATCATGGAAACGTTGAGGGATTGGGGATCGGCAAGCCGAATGTGGGGGTCACTGCCAACGAACGGGGCGAGCGGGTTCACGTCTTCAGCGACCCGCTGTTGCGGTCGAATACAGCAGCCAAGTTTCCAGGATCGTTCGAATGGCCTAACATCGGGCTGCCTGACGACTACCTTCCGTTGATCGCCCCGCCGCTGCGCGCGTTTATAACTGAGGGGAACAGAACGGTCGCACACGGCGGGGTATGTCTTGAGGAAGTCGTCGTGCCATTCATGACGGTGACCAAGTTCAAATGAGTAACCCCGACCGCAAAAGAATTGGGTTCGACAGAACAATCCGGTCGGAGTGGTTGGACGCTGCCGTTGCGCGGGTGCTCTTGGGAGAAGATCTGGAGACCGCGCGGAAGTCTCTTTGGGATTTTCTTGGGGACGTTGAGCCTGGAACAACCAACAACAGCGGACGGGGAAAGACGCTCACCGTTCTCACGCGGATCTGGCTCTCTGTTCCCGAACGCGCCGAGCCTCTCAAGCAGGCTGCGCTGAAAGCGATCCCGTCCTCGTCAGGCGCAGAGCGGATCGGGATCCATTGGGCGATGGTCTTAGGGACCCATCCGTTCTTTTTCGACGTCGCAACGCATCTGGGAACGTTGTTCAAGTTGCACGGACAAGCCAACCGTTCGCAAATCAAGCGTCGAATGACGGACACCTGGGGCGATCGCTCAACGCTCGAAAGGACCATCCAGCACGTTCTTCGGTCGATGGCCCAATGGGGCTTGCTGTGTTCCGGGAAAGAGCATGGATCGTTGATCGGACCTCCTCAAAAGCTCGCCGTGGGGGGGGATGTCGGACGGCTCTTGATTCACTCGATCTTGCTTAGTGAAGGAAAGGGACTGCCGTTTTCCAAAATCGAAAGCCATCCAGCCTTATTTCCCTTCACGGTCAGTATGTCTGTCAGGGATCTGACGCGAGATGGGACCTTTCGAATACAGCACCGAAGCGATCACGTGGATTTTGTGGATTTATCGTAAGGTGCTTGACAGCACCTGCCATGCGAACTTCACTTTGTCTGCCCGCATGGCGGCCAACGAATACAAAGGGAAGCGTTGACGATTATCGCGAACACCGTCCGTTTCACGTTCGCCTTCCGGACACTGGGGATAAGACGGAATGAACTTTGTACTGACGATCGATAGGCAGCCTCTAGTTTTGAAGCTGGAGGCGATTTTGGCGTTGTTCGGAAAGTCTCGAACGATAGAATTTGCCGAGGGCAAATGGACGCCGTTTGTCTTCTTCCAAGTGGAAGACCCGCCAAACTCTGATCCGACTGTTACGAAGATTAAGTTCACGGATATGAGCGAATCAGGGATCAAGAACTCGCTCAAAGACCTTCCTCGCGACGTTTATGATTTCGCCGGATTTGTTCGAGACGCTATCGATAAAATCGAAGCGGAGCAGGCCGGCAAAGGATGATACGTCGCTGTTTCCGTGATAAGCGAGACTTTTGGGAGTTGGCCTCGCCTCGAAGGAGTGGTTTCGAACGGCTCACGATTCGTCGAGCATTTCGTTAATCTCATCTTGCGAGGTGCGCGTATTTTGTCTGTACCCATTCAAGATCTTCTGCCCATTCGATCATTGCTTTTCCCATATTCGGTCTATTGGAGTTTGACGGGTTGTTGAGTTGGCTTTCCAGAAATCGAACTAGCTTGTTGTATCGCTTTGACGAATTTGGCTCCCCCCACTCGTCTGTGTAGGCGGGCGATCCCACTATCGGCAATTGTAGCTGTTCGAGGATGAGCTCTAGGATTGTTCTGCGGATCGGCGTTTTTTCACCATTCACACTACCTACCCGATAGCCCAAGGTGGCAAGCATTCCATCGTTGGGTCTCTCGGTTGTTCGAGTGCCGGCCCGCGCATGATCGAGTCTTTTCGCCCACTCGTTCCCGATGGCTTTTATGACAGACGCTGCTTCAAGGGCTGGTTCCTTCAAGAGCGATTTTGCTGCATTGTGGAACAGGATCAATAACTCCTCGTCGCTCATCTTTGGTATCTTTTCAATGATCATCGACATTTTACGCCCCCCTATTAAATGCTGTTAGTCAAAAACCCTCATCAATTGCTGGATGGCGAATGACGGCTCCCTATAGCTCACAAGTCGCACATCAAGCGCGAAACCCGACATCATAATCAATGCCCGCCGGATAGCCCCGTGAATCCAGTCATCCGCATTGCCAAAGGCGCCTCCACCCAAGAGCGTGAGCAGGACGACGTTCGATCCGCCACGCTGCATATTTAGAACAGCCGCCAGCATCGAGGCTTCGTAGGCAGCTTCTAAAACCAGCGACGCGAATGGTTTCCAATGCGCCGGCGCTACACGGCTGTAAGCTACCGGAAGGGCGGAACAAAAAGCTTGCGAGACTACTGGACTCGGTTCGCCTTCGGCATCGGTGACTGCTACATCCCCGTGGATCCCGATACGAAGCTTGCCGCGCAGAGCATCCACCTGGTCTGGTGACAGCTTCCCGAGCAGTGCAGAAATAGCATCGAGCCCCGCGCTGGTGCATAATGCGTAGCCGTTGCGCATTTCCCATAAAGCGCCAACGGGCTTGTTCAAGGCTTCACCCAACGCCAGGCCAAGATCGGCCAACCCATCGAGCTGCCGATCTTCCGTTTGACCATAGCCGCCACCCGTTGGCGCGAAGTAATTGCGGTAAATCGTGGCGGCGCCGGCGGCAATTGCACAGGCAGGGCCCTGGGTGTGGTCGTGCTGGTAGATGGTGACGCCTTTTTCTGGCGTGACGTCGGGCCCAACCATCTCAAGCAGATTAAATTGAGAGGCGACTTGAAACAAAGCGCCGGCATTCTCGGGCAACCGATGCATCTGCCGGACGTCGCCGGTGACCACGTTTGTTTTGAGACGCCCCGCGAGACCATCAGAGGATCCCACTCTCTCGCGCAGAGCTTGCAGTGACACCAGCTCGAGTTCTCCGATGCCATAGCATTCCCCGTTGACCAGAGACCGCAGTTGGCGGCCATCGACCTTAAGCTTGGCGCGCGTTTCGTTGTAGCCGGTTTCGCGAAATCCGGTAAGTGTTTCAAACCAATCCATTGATTCCTAGCCTCCGAAATTAATTCTGCTTCGAAGCGATACCCAGAACATACTCTTCCTGGGCGCGCGTTTCGATCGCCCCGGGCCGCACGGCGCGCACACGTGCAATCGCTGCTTTCGCTGCCATGCCGAGCTCGATCAAAAGCCGAGATGCTATCGTCCCCGCTCGTCCAAGCCCTCCGCGGCAATGAACCAGCACGTCGGAGCTGTTCCGCAAAATCGTACGCAATTCCTTTCCGGCAATATTCCACTTCTCCTCGAATCGTTGGTCCGGAATTGACACATCAGTGATTGGAAGGTGGAACCACAACATCTTTCGGCGCAGCACTTCCTTGCCGAGACGCTCCACCCTTAGCAGCGTCAGCTCCTCAGGTTCGAGAAGTGTAACGATTGCCGATGCGCCCCAATTGCGGATCGCGTCGAGGTCGAGGGCAAGATCGCGATCCCAAGCGCCGCTCATTCCATGCGGGTCATATTTCCCCGGACAGAATGTTACCCCAACGCGCCCAACGCCGGAAACGCCTGGGACAATCGTTGCGATCTGTAGGGGGTGTGAGACAGATGTCCTCATGAATCACCTCATATTGCGCTGGAGCGTATAAAGAACGTCCCAGACCTTGTGATAAACCTGCGCTCGATATTTTCCCTGCTTGTTCGCGACCTCGTTCTTGAAGTTTTCATAGTCGAGTTGCTGAACCATCTGTGCGAGAGCTTTTCCGACCTCGTCGCGCTTTGCTTTCGCTCTGAAGCCATAATCGGTGCCAGCGTCTTCCGCGATCGTTCCTAGACTCGGAAGGTATTCCTGACGCAATGCCTCCAGATCGGTCTTGACGCGAGCACGGATAGTTAGAGTTTCCGCTTCCGCGTCACCCGGCTTGCAGACAATGCTGTAAAAGCCAATTGGCGTGATCAACCACATTATGTCTCTCCTCGTTTAGTGGCACATCGGAAGGGCCGGTCGAGAGGGAACAGCTGTTAGGAAGTTGTTCCCGTTGACCATTCCGTCTCGTTTTCCAATTGTTGCCTGACAATAACCCGGACTATTCTGCTTGTGATTAGGCTGTCGGAATTGTCCGGGTCCGCGAGGGAGGCCGCCGGGATGGAAGCTTTTGTGGGGTTTTACTGGACGCTGCCCGTGAACTGGTCTGGCTTCAGAAGCCTTCCCGCGGACGTTGAGGCTGCTGCTGCCAAGAGCCGGACGATCCGTTATCAGAGGGCGATGGTACAAAATTGGGTACGAAATAACCCGCCTGCCGAACTTGTCGATGAAATCGCCTTCATGGACACGCGCCCAGATCGGGCCACTGAAGCGGTCAAGGAAGCGCTCTCAAAAGCCCAGAAGGCATTCGGTAACCGCAAAGCGAAGCTAGTCTATGTCAAATTCGAGCTAATGCAGTGGCGACGCAACATCCACCTTCTCAACTACATTGAGGAGCAGGGTATTTACGCTGTGCCCCTGTCGCCGGATCCCCTGACCATAGGTGGGCAGCATTTCGATCCCCGCGAGCATTTCCGAACCTGGCGAGAAGCGGAAGAGGCGGCTATGGCCGGCTTCAAAGAGGGCGCCACAGCTGGCCTTCGGTACGCACTGTCGGAGATTCCCGAAGGACCCAACCGCCATAAGAATATCGCGGACTTTTTGAATGAGCGTGGCATCAAGGCGTATCGGGGCGGCGGATGGACCGCAGAGAATGTTCGCAAGCAGCTGATGCGCGGAAAAGCTTAACCAGGTTCGCGATTCTTGACGGTGTAGGCGATCAGTGTGGGCTTCTTGCTCATGATGTGTCCTTTCGTAAGTTCGGAGCCGCACAGCGCGGCGTCTTGGGGACACAGGGCCCGGGCGGAAAAGCAGGACGTTCAAAGGCGGCCGTAGGCATCGCTAAGCGACGCGGAGCTGGCAGGGAGCAAAGCGACCGAAGCGGCGGCCTTGAACTTCCCGCGCGCGCGGGTGTGATCCCCAAAATGAAGCCGTATTGTGAATGGTGACGTGTCAATAAGCGAAACGACGAGCACGGTGGCCCGACCTCGGCGGTGTATTGGGGGGACGATACGCCGGTGTGCCGCGCGTGGAGCATGATACGCGGGACAAATCAGAATTCAGGGGAAGGGTTGGCGGGCGATAGATTGGCGATTTCCCGTTGCGACTCTGCCGTGCTAGATGGATTGACCACTACCAAAAAAGGGCAATGCTCGTGCGCGAGACGCTTGTCATACACTCACGCCTATCATGGCGTAAGGAGCGCGGAGAGGCCGCGATCAAGCGCCGGCATGGCCTACAGACACTTGCCATCGAGCAGCTAGCAGCACGGCTAGCAGGCGGATTTCTCCAGCCGATCACTTCCGACTCGCTCAAAGAAGCTATTGGCGAAGCTATCGCCATAGACCTGGGCGAATTCAACCAAATCAAAACACTTCCAGGCTTTCCAAGAGCGGCGGCGACAACGCTCGAGAAGGCTTGGGCGGCCGGCCTCAAATTCGCTGAATTAGGAAGCTCGACGGATGCTGTCGTTCGTTCGCGGATTGACGCAGTTTCTCGACTCGAGGCGCATGCCCTTGAGCGATTGCCTTCATCGATGCGCCGGCCAGCAGACCTGGTGGAGATTGCGCTTCAGCATTTGCAACACGCAAAGGGACTGTTCGGACCAATCCGCATACTCGGCAGAACAGAAATGTCGCCAGTATGGCGCCCACTGCTTGCGGCACTGAAGACCGTGACCGACGTGCAGTGGGTCGCGGGGCCGCGCCAAGTGCCTACCTGGGTACGAGAGCTCGGAATTGCTGCCGTCGAGACGGCGCCAGAGCACCCTGAAATTCAGTGCGAATCCTGCGCAAGCCCACGCCACGAGGCGTTGGAAGCAATGCGTTGGGCGCGGGCTCTTGTTGCCAGTGGGGCGGCCAAACCAGAGGAGATCGCGATCGCCGCTGCATCGCCGGCAGGGTGGGACGATCACTTTCAAGCTCTGAGTGAGATGGCAGGTATCGATCTCCACTTCGTGCATGGGCGCAAAGCATTATCGACGCCGGAAGGCCAGCTCGCAGCCGCGCTTGCCGAGGTGCTGCTTCGTGGCTTCAGCCAAGCGCGTATGACACGCTTGATCGCGTTGCTGCGCTCACAAAATCCCGATTTTGAGATCGTCCCCACGAATTGGTGGCGGGCACTTCCAGAGGACGCGCCACTGCTTGACGCCGCATCGTGGCGCGACGTTCTGCCAGCAATTTCAGAATTGATGGAAGCGAATTCTGAAGCGGTGGTTAGCACCTTTGCTAACTTGATTGAAACCCTGGCGTTCGGACTGAAGAGGGCAGGCGATATCGGTGGCGTTCTTTTGCGTGGCCGCGGCCGTGCAATTTGGCAGCGGGCCCTGACCGAGGGGCCACCCGAAGCCCTCGATGTGACGCTCGCATCGCTGTCGTTGCCCGACCAGGTGGCTCAGGAAGCAAATATCATCTGGGCGCCGGCGGCGTCGCTGGCAGCCGATCCTCGGCCGTGGGTACGTCTTGTAGGACTCACCTCGCGGGCCTGGCCACGACACCAGGCCGAAGATGCACTTTTGCCAAACCATATCGTGGATTCATCGCTACTTGACCCCTTGCCGGTGCATCAAGCTGATCGGCGGGATTTTGATACGATCCTGAAGACAACAGCCCGACAAGTCGTCTGCTCGCGGGCGCGACGCGACACACAGGGGCGTATCAACGGCGTTTCACCCCTATATCCGAAGACGTCGGTGGAGATATATCGCCAGCGCGCCCGGATCCCAGAGCAGGCGGCCGGTTGGACTGATCGTTTGTTCGCGCGACCCGCGGAGTTCGAGTGCCTGCCGGTGGCGCGTTCGGCCCGGTCCTGTTGGATCGATTGGCACACTGAGCGACTGACGGCCCACGACGGCTTGATAAGAGCTAATCACCCACTCGTCGTTGCCTCACTCAATCGACGGCAGTCCGCCACGTCTCTCACAAAACTATTGCGTGATCCGCTCGGGTATCTGTGGACCTACGGGTTCTTATGGAAGGAGCCGGATGAAACAGAAGAGCCGCTGCAACTCGATCCGTTGGCTATTGGCGGCATTCTCCATGCGACGCTGGAACGCGCTGTGTCGGGACTAGAGTTAGCGACGCCGGGAGGATTTGGCACTGCTGACGACGCTTCGCTCGCCGACGCTGTCAGCCAGGCTCTCGATGCTGTCACGCGGGAATGGGAACGCGCCCGCCCAGTACCACCACCCGTGATTTGGGAGCGCAAGCTGCAGGACATTCGTACGCTTGCGGTTGCTGCCTTGGGATATCGGGAGCAATCGCTCGCCGGGCAGCGAAGCTGGGCCGAAATACCGTTTGGTGGCGATAGAAGTGTGGAGCATCTGACCGACGAGCGCCGCGCCCTGTTGCCGTGGGACCCGACGACCCCGGTGGTGATTCCAGGAACTACGGTTGCGATAGGCGGAGCGATCGATCGTCTCGACCTTAACTCCGCTGGGGAAATTGCGCGAGTGACCGACTACAAGTCGGGGAAGTCCCCTGGCAAAAAGCCATTGGTGCTGAAAGGGGGAGCCGAATTGCAGCGCTGTCTCTATGCCTATGCGGTTCGCTCGCTCGTCCCAGGCGCAAAAGACGTTCAAACGCGGCTTCTATTTCCAAGGGCGGAGAAGGACGGCCTATACGTGCTCGCGGACCCTGCGGCAGTGCTTGCAAGCCTGGCGGGCTTTGTAAACGCCGCGCAGCGCTACGCAGCGGCGGGAAATGTGCTGCCCGGGGCGGGAGCACAGGACACATTCAATGATCTTGCCTTCGTACTGCCCGGCGGCGCCAAGGAAAGCTACTTCGAGCTCAAGAGCAGCCTTATCTCTGATCGTCTCGCCGATCTCTCGGCTTTATGGGAGATGGAGTGATGTTTGAGACTGGTGTTTTACCTGATCTGCCCGCGCGGCGGCGCGCACTGCTCGATCACAGCACGACGCTCCTCGTGGAGGCTGGTGCCGGGAGCGGTAAGACAGCACTGATGGCGGGGCGCGTGGCGCTTCTTCTCGCAGCCGGCATTCCCACTCGTCAGATCGTAGCGATTACGTTTACCGAGGCCGCGGCATCGGAGCTGCGCGAGCGAATCGAGGGCTTCGTTAGTCGTCTGGCGCGGGCAGATATTCCGGACGAATTGCGGGTCGCATTGCCCGACGGGATTTCCGCCGACCAATCCGCAGCGATAACCGCGGCGGATGAAACGCTTGATGAGCTTACTTGCACGACGATTCACGGGTTCTGCCAGCAGCTCGTCAAACCCTATCCTGTCGAAGCGGGGATTGACCCCGGCGCCACGATTATTGACCCGGATGCTGCGAACCTTGCCTATCAAGACTTAGTGCAAGCATGGTTGTCAGCACGCTTCGGTCGCGATCGGGGTGCAGAGGGCCTTGGCCGGCTACCTGCATTGCCAGCACTCGGCGAGCAGGACTTCTTTGCCGAACTGCTAGTGGACGAACCCGATCACGTTATAACGCGCATTCAAGAGACAGCGGCATTTCTTCGAAGGACCCGTACGGCCACAGCGCCGCCTGGAACGCTTGCGCCTGTGACGCTCAACGAATTGTCACAAGCAGTTGAAGCATTCGCGGCTTGGTACGCACAGTGCGGCGTCGAGGAAGCAGATACGGCAGAAATCATTGATGACCTTCTGCAATTCAAGGTTCTTGTTGATGAGTCGAGGGCAGGGTTACTAACCGGACGGGGAGTGGCAAAACTCCTTCTTCACGTTCCGCCGGAGTGCAAGCACGGCACGGAAACTCGTTTCGTTGCGTATAAGAAGAAGGGGAAATGGGAGGCCGCGGCAACTGCCAAGGGCCTCGGTAAACCACGCGGGGGGCAGCTGTCAGCTGCCGTGGAAGCCTATTACGATAGGTGCAGCAAAGCTTACACAGCCTTCGTAGGTGTTGTGGCGGCAAACGCTTTTGCGCAATTCGTTGCCGAATTCGAACCGCTCGCAAAATTGTTCGCCGACTATAAGCGGCAGGCAGCGCTTCTAGACTTCGACGACCTGCTTCATCACGCACGCGATCTGCTGGCTCGCAATGAGCATGTACGACAGGCGCTAGCTCAGCGTTATCCGCGCATTCTTGTCGATGAATTCCAGGACACCGATCCGCTGCAGGCAGAAATACTGTGGCACCTT
>Ga0182030_10024900_pt1 | contig 10949 bp, 9 predicted proteins | sample 812S3MmetaG_FD_121299 | JGI IMG/M metagenome (GOLD analysis project Ga0182030, IMG submission 121299) | Permafrost microbial communities from Stordalen Mire, Sweden - 812S3M metaG (Illumina Assembly) | ecosystem: Environmental > Terrestrial > Soil > Wetlands > Permafrost | place: Sweden... | reverse complement strand
GAACCAGGAACCCGATTTTTAGGGTAGACCAGGGGAATGATTGAGAGTGTTGAAATGCGCCCCAATTTGTCGTGTCTGTTGTGTCTGTTGTGTCGATTTTGCTTATTTGAACAGGTAGGTATAAGCCTTGAGGTAAGCGGGGGCACGTAAAGGGGGGTTAATTGTTGGGGGAGAGGGAAGAGGCATTGATTTGGTATTAAGGATTGAGAGGGGAGGTGGTATTTTTAATTGCAATTTGAAGAGGTATGTTATTGTAAATTTACAAACAAACCCCCATCAACCAATAACTGCGCCCCATTCACATACCCACTCAACTCCTCACACGCCAAAAATACCGCCGGACCTGCCATATCTTTCGGCTCTCCTGTCCTGCCCAACGGTATCCTTGTCTCCATATACTTTCTTTTCTCCTCATTATTCAAATCTTCTTCATTTAATTGCGTCTTAATGGTTCCCGGTAGTAACGCGTTACATCGAATCTTGTATTTGCCGAGCGCAACCGCCATGCTTTGCATTAGGGAGAGGACCCCGGCTTTGGTGGGCGTGTAGTGGGTTTGGAGACCACCACCCACGAGAGCGGAGATCGAAGAGATGGCGATTATGGAGCCGCCGTGGTTTTGTGAGGCCATCTGTCGAGCGGCGGCTTGGCAGGAGTAGAAGGCGCCGTCGAGGTTGATGCGGACCGTAGAGGCGAAGAGGTCGTGATCGAGACTGGAACCTCGTGTTAGCCTTGCCAGTTCACCGCTTTTCCAAGCTTCACAGGTGAAAAGAAAACCCAGGGAGAGGACACACCTCAAAAACTCAGCAAACTCACAAACACCCGCATTACTAACAAAAATATCCAACCGTCCCCATTCCTTAACCGCTCTCTCCACTAACTCCTTCCCCGTCTCCGGTTTACTCACATCTCCTTCCACCTCAATCAAACTTCCTGCTTCGGGATCATCTTTTTTTATAGTTGCTGCCTCCGAGAGTAAATAATCTTTGTGTTGGGTGTCTCGAGAGAGGTTGAGGTGATTGATGGCGACGTTGCAGCCTTGTCGGAGGTATTCGAGGGCGATGGCGCGGCCGATGCCAGTGGTACCGCCAGTTATGGCGGCGGTTTTAGTGAGGAGGAGGTGGTGGGGCATAGTTGGAGAGGTGGGTTGAGTGAAGTGTGTAGAGGGGTAAAAGAGAGTTGTTGTCCTTTATGGTTTCTGAAGGCTAGTTTTGAGGGATGGTAAGATGGAACGTGAAGTAAGGTCAAGATAACATTGTCATTAATCAGGATTCAAGTGTCGAATTGCCTTTTTTTTATTTTTTTAATAAAAAAGTCCGGATTTAGAGCTTTGTTGATGTTTGTGCAGCTCGCGGTTTTTGAAGCTCCCCGCCATTCGGTTCATCTTGACCCGAGGCAGTTTAGCGTAGGTAGCATTTGGAGGGGTAGTTGAAGCAAAGAAGTCGAATAAAGAAATATCCCATTGCAAAAATGGCACAATCTCAATAGAGGCTACAAGCGAAGCTGTCGTGATGTCCTTTATATTCAAACATATTGAGTCTCTCGTCGTAATGTTCTGGTGCTTGCTTCACTTAGAAGTCAGAAGTCAGAAATCAGACAAATCTGTGGAAGATAGACCCTATTATTGCAGTGTATAGACAAATAGATTATATCGAAACAATATGTATCCAACCTATGAAGTTGTCAGTCCCTTCACCTCATTTATCAGCCCATTTACAATGCCTCCGTTTTCCTCAGGCTTCTTCTCTTCCACAGCTACTCCGTTCGTCACGGGTTTCTTCTCCGGGAGCGGCTGACCCAAGGGCCTTTCAGGATTTGGTGTCAATAAGTATTGAGCTGGGATTAGTCTTGCGGCAGGATTGAGGGTCAGACCAAATCCTGGCTTGTCTAGTTGTGTTGTGTTGAGGTAGCCGTTCAGAGGAATAGGCTCATCTAAAAACAAATCCCCAAAAACTGGAAGGACACTCTTCCCATCAGGGGAGTTTGCAAGGTATTCCTGGAAAGGACAGTTTGTTTGAGAAACAACAAAGTGATAACTGTAAGGTCCACTTGCGTGAGGTACAACAGGAATGTCATATGCTGATGCCATAGCAGCTACTTTGAGAAGTTCGGTCAATCCACCAAGCCACATAACGTCTGGTTGGATGATATCAAGATTTCGTCCCTCAATCAGTTTCCGGAATCCATATCTCGAGTATTCGTGTTCTCCGGTAGTAAACTTGAGCTGTGGATGTGCTCTTTTGATTTGTGCAAATCCGTCTGTGTCATCAGGAGATAGGCATTCCTCCCACCAATTGATGTTGAGGTCCAGACAAGCCTTGGCAATTTCTATCGTATATGGAACGTTTAAGCTCATATAGCAATCCACCATTATAGGGAAGTCTGGACCGACACTTTCTCTGTGCTTTCGCAGGAATTCGACATTCTTCTTGAGACCGACATGACCCTCCTCTGGGCAATATGGCAACGGGACTTTTGCCCCCCAGAATCCCATTGCTTTGGCAGATACTGGCTCTGGGCCAGTGCAATAAAAGTCCAATCTCTCCCTTGTAGCTCCTCCGATGAGTTTGTATACTGGCTCATTCCTGATTTTCCCCATCAGATCCCATAGCGCCAGGTCAATGACGGAGATGACAGCTACTGGGAGTCCCTTGCGCCCATAGAACATGGACCCTCTATACATTTGTTCGAACAAGTGATTTGTATCTCTCGGGTCCGCGCCAATTAAGAATCGTTCAAAATGTTGGTGCACAAGCCAACATGCGGGAGGACCTGCAGAAATCAATTTAGCACTTTTCCTTCCTTTGAATATTTGTCTTACCCCCAAAACCAGTAGCGAATCCCACCGTGCCATCAGTGGCTTCAACTTCCACACAAAAAGACCCCAAAACATTGATTCCCCAGCTCGTTCTCGACGCTCGGTATTTCTCCCAGCGCGACATAGGTGTGGATATAGGCGTATCGATTAACCTGCCGTTGGGTCAATGAACCGCCTTAAAAAGCATAGTCAAAATAGCATCTTACCAATGGCCGCCTTTCACATTGTGGTAATCTCCACCCGACCCGACTCCATCTACGACAAAGGTCCTAATTGCTTTGATGGTGGGGAAGCTTCTTGCTGCTGAGGACGCCATGATGCCGAGGGATTATATATCCAAAATGATGGGAAATATTCAAAATTCCGTAAGTCAAACTTGACAACATCCACCAGACAATATACAAAATGAGATGGAGGAAATGCTCCAAGGTTCTATGAACAAGATAGGTACATTCGGTCTAGGATTACAGGTCGTGATCAGAAGTGAATGGAAACAGCTTTAATGGTGGGGTTATGCCGCGAATGGCTCCATTTTCGGTACCAAATGACCCAAACCCCGAGGCATTTGGGGTTGAAGTTCTGGCCGGCATCTCTATAATATGATAATAGTGGTTCAATATCAGCTGGTGGAGTTCACTCGCAGGAGGTTTACAGTTTTAGAGATTGGCTCTGCATATGCACTCGCACATGTCAAGCATAACCGAAGGTCGTACGGCAACGGCCATTGTAATAATACCATTGGGAGGCGTGCGCTCGAATCGAATCGGAAAATAATAAGGTACAACAAGTATGCTACTCGCAAGGCATCTTTCGGAGTTTGACGCCTGCTGTACTCTCTACACTGGACGTCAGGTCAACTCTGGAAAATTGGAATTCTCAAAACACCTCCTGTCATCTACCGAACCCTTTCGTGCCTCCTGTTCTCTCTCGTTCGCTCTCGTTCTCTCTCGCTCTCTCTCGCTCTCTCTCATTCACCTCTCGGTCAGTCACATGGCGCCAACATCCCATCTTTTGCAGCGCGAGCACTGGGGTTGGTGTTCATCCCCCGCATTCGCACTGAAGCGCATCCCTGTGCTCTAGGGTCATTCGCGGATGAAGGGCCTGTAAAAATCAATCTCGGCTTTCCCACTCTGCCTGAAAATACAGCTGCCGAGGGTGGCCTACCCCACAATCAGCAATACCGCCGTGGAGCATTAAAACACCGAGATTTTCATCTCGTCCCCATCTTCACCGAGCAGAAGCAACAATTCTAGGGCCTCAGTCTACGCATGTTCCCATCCTTTTCCTTTCCCTGATGGATACCAAGCACTCTCCACAGTCTTCATTGCGCTCAGCCCCCAATCAACCCGAGAGCGAGGGCGAACAATATTACAGCCAAGAGGAAGATGATAGTGGTGGAGATAATGGCGACAGGCCCCGCAAAAGGCAGAGGAGGCCGATGTCAGTCTCGTAAGGATCATGTCTTATTCATCTATGAACAATGAAGAGGATCTCGATTTTTCATATTCCGACCTTCCGCTACCTGAAGGGGAGGATAATAATCCAAATCACAAGGAAGATCAGAATTGGCTAACTCTTCGTCGAAGGTGTGAGCTGTGCAAGCAAAGAAAGGTATGGGCCAAAACGCATCGCGTGCTTTTTGTGAATTTCTACGGAACGAAACTTCCCAACACGAGGCCTGCGATCACTGGGTAGTTCCAGTGATCCCCGGGCTCTCTCTGTCCAATGAGTCAAATATAGCACTATTTCCAGATTCCATCTTACCATGAGCTTTCGGTCTCTAGGAGGTTCCCCTATGATACAAATAGGAATAGAGAAGTTCGTTCTTCAAGATGACTTTCCCCTGGATGATTTTACGAAAACCTTGAATCTTCATATGTCATCTGCTAATGTTTCCAGGTGAAATGTGATCGCGGACAACCATCCTGCGGATGGTGCAGTCGCAATGGCGCCATCTGTGAATATAAGGAGCGAAAGAAACCAGGACTCAGAGCTGGATATGGTCGAGAACTAGAGCAAAGACTGGACAGGCTGGAAGATATCCTTCGTTCCCACTCTCAAATTCTCGAATCATCCTTTACCAATAACAGCAACAGCCTGCCAAACGACCATGAAACACCTCAAAGTATGTCGGCCTTCAGACCAAATGACAGCTGCCATATTCCACAAGCAGAGACTGCTTTATTTCTGCAAAAGCCATCGCAATTCCCATCGGGTAGCCAGTCAATGGACTTCGCGAACCAGATGCCGCCTACGCCGACAACAATGTCGTCGGTCCATGGAGGAGATATGTTTCATCAGCAAGCAATGCAGCAACAAAGTCACCCGCATAACCATCCGCACTCAATTCAACCTCCTCAAGCTCCAGAATTTTACAGCACATCCCAACCACCTCTCGAATCCCCGAGTCTAAACATTACACAAACACAGACTCAGACCGACTTGTCTTCTGATCATGCACTTCCTCCCTATGACCTTCTCTACGCGTTGGTGGACCTCTATTTCAAATATGTCAATAATTGGTGTCCAATCTTGCATCGAAGATCAACTTTGGACTCTCTTTTTGGACCGTCTACTCTGGACGAAGCCGATAGGATCTTACTTCATGCCATTGTAGCTACCACTCTCAGATTCTCCACCGATCAGAGATTGACCGAGGAAAGACGGCGCCACTACCATGATATCTCTAAGCAGAGGGTCCTATTATACGGTCTCGAGAACTCGTCTGTAAAGGCACTTCAGGCCTTGGTGATTCTAGCTCTTGATCTTGTCGGAAGTAGCAACGGACCTCCAGGATGGAACCTGCTCGCCTTAATCACGCGATCTGTTGTGCAACTGGGTCTTGCAGTTGAAACAACATCATTCTCTGTCTCGCCTCATTATCCATCCATCTATACACTCAGAGCCATGGTCTTACCCGAAGCAGACAACTGGATCGAAGAAGAATCGAGGAGACGCTTGTTCTGGATGGTCTATTTACTTGACCGATACGCTACGATCGCTACTGCTTTCGAGTTTGCTTTGGATGAAAAGGAGATTGACAGAAAATTGCCTTGCCGCGATGATCTCTGGAACAAAAATCAACCTGTACAGACCAGATGGTTTCGAACAAGTGAAAGAACAGAATACGATATCGACAAGCCAGAGAACTTGGGAGCTTTCTCGTACTATATTGAGATTCTAGGGATATTGTCCAGAATCCACAAATTCCTTAAGAAACCAGTCGATATTAGCGCCTTGTCCGATGTTGAACAATGGCAAGGAGAATACCGAGAACTCGATAACATGCTCACATCTTGGAAATTCAATCTTCCTGGTGATTATGGCAACATGGCGAAGCTGTTCCAACCCGGGGGAAACAAGTCTATAAACTGCGGCTGGGTGATGCTGCATGGTATGTGACCAGATGGTCCATTATAATGATATCTGCTAATAGTGTCACAGCCACGTATCATACGGCGGTCATCAGGCTTCACTCATCCGCTGCCTATCCAACTACCCGCTCCCCAATATTTACCCCTTCATATAGTGCCAGCCAACGTTGCCACGGGGCCGTGGAGAACATTGCCGCGCTCGGGGAATATGTAGTGCAAAACGGAATGCTCCCAAAACTTGGTCCACCCTTTGCTTTCACCCTATGGGTGGCCGCTAGGTTGTTGCTGGTCCATGGCTCCACGATTGAACACAAGCTCAGCCCCCAAATCCAATTTTTCGTTGATACTCTCCGGGAAATGGGTCGATACTGGCTTGTCGCAGAGAGATATACGGCAATTCTACAGCGAGTTCTAGACGAGCATCGGGATTCTGAACGTTCTGCTGGGGCTAATGGAGAACGTGTCACGCCGTCTTCGGTCAAAATCCTGGCAGATATGAGACGATGTGCCTATGATCTGGACTTTTTGATATCTAGGCAACCGAAGCATGTTGGCCTGGTGTCTCGATTACCAAGTGTGACCCCGGCAAGAACACCTGCGCCAAACGAGCTTGAGTACCTGGATGTCTTTGACTTTTTCAATGTGCCTAGGCTGCCCGTCGTAGCAGGAGGAGAGCAGCACCAGACGTCTGGAAATGGTGTGGGAGAACTGCATATTCCTGAGCTGTCCAATGGATCGAATGAATTCAACATTACCAATTTCATGGTGGATGCAAACTCGGACTGGCTGTTCAAAAACCAGAGTTGAGCACTTTTCGTTTACCGACCTGAACACGCGGCACTCTCAATTGACCCGAAAGAACCGATACGAGTATGCCAGATTCGTATCAACGCACTCTATAATGGCAAATTTTAACGCATATCATAAGAAAAGCCCCCGTCAGCCTCTGCACGATCGTTAAGGTAGTGGCAAGACCTGCACAGCAGTAGGGGTTGAAACAGGACTACCTGCACAGCTCGGAGACTTCACAGCTGCTCCGCTCAACTAGTAGTGTACCGATAATCAGAGACTTCAGGAAACTCTCTACGAGAAATTCCCAGCTCTTCGGATGTGATCTCGCCTTAGGCAACGATCCTAGCAGAGGGAGTCTCCAAACGCCTCTATCTCCCGCCAAGACCCCGTTGTTGCAATCACGCTATCGGTGAGCTCGTAAGACAGCTAAATTCAGAAAGAATCTTAGTCTTTGAGATAAGAACTGACGACTTTACGACTGATATATCCCTCGGTCCTCTGCACTGGAGTGGGGTTGAGATTCAGCTCCTAACTTGAAGCTGGCGAAGCTGAGGTTCCCTTGAAATATAGGTACGATAGCATGGGGGAGTGCGTGGGTCAATAACCAATGTTTCATCCGCGCAGGGGTTGAAGAGGGGTAACTTTCTGCGCGCCTTATACAGCTTCTTTTGTGGCTGAAATATGACTGGCTGCATCGTACATGACGACCAGATCTTTGTCTTAGATCTCGGCGGACGTCCAAGATAACCCGTTCTCTGGCCTCGTAATCTTGATTCTGTTCAACTCATTGAGAGAATAATCAACTCCATAGTAAATCCGATTTCCCGTATATCATAGACGTGAGTGACGCCATCATACATTGAAGCTCTTTCTCTCTAATTCCATACTGTTGCCTTGGATTCACGGCGAGCCCGACTTGTAATTCGCGCGGCATCACGGCGACACAGTCAGCCCGTTTGGAGCGAGAGCCACATTTGATTGAGGGGCAAACGAGGCGCAGCCAATTGAGATCACGTTGTCTGTGTCAACAGCGATTGGTCGCCTTACGAAATACAGGGATTTTAACCGTTATGATTGGATCAAAAATAAAAAAGGTTAGACTATGGTGAGAGGATCCTGGTAAATGCCATTCTCTCCCTGTTCAGACGGCCAACGCCGTGACCCTCGGACGAGGCTGTCTCTTAATCGCGCAGGGCATTTCCTTAGTAGCAACATTTGAAGGAACGACGATCAAGAAGTTCAATCTAAAGGATCATTACTAGCAATGCAATTTCGAAATGCATGTGAAACTATCTTGACTTGGACTTAGAATGTCAATCAATCGTAACCTAGCCTATCAAAATTCTCAATGGATGGCTCATCGCCCAACAGGATAACATATTGCACTGAGTCAATTGACCGTTGTTATCTGGAGCATTCTTTGCTCTTGCTGTCGCTCTTGCTCTGGCTCTCGCTCTTTACAAGCCCTCCGAAGCAGAACGGGATTCCAAATTAGAGCCCTTGGCTCCTCTGACCAAACCTGACTGCAGGCACATTGTCACCTGGTGCGGCTGAGAGCTTGAGAATCACAAGAATGGAGTCATTGAGCTCCTGAGGCTTGACTGCATACTCTCACAGAGGCATTAGGACCAGGCTGCGATGTTCCATTTGATTCAATTGTTGGCCTTAGGTATGGATGATTGGTTGAATTACGGTAGGGGTATGGAGACGCATATGCAGGAAGCGTTTGGCGCTTGCCGGCCATCAAACGATGGCATTTGATAGAAAGCGAAGTCAACGATGTTGGCGATGCTCGTTGGTTGCACAACGAAGATGCTTGGGAACTAAAAGGGGATTCTATTTGTCCGGTACTTTCAGAAACACGGCTTTGGGTCGTCTAAGTCGATGGGATGGTCATCAATCCCAGACGGTCAAGTTTAACGAGCAGAGGGCCAGGCACAGCCCTGCGATCTGTACGATTGCCAAGATTTGGCGCCAGTAGAGGTTCGAGCTCCGTATACTGAATTGAATTGGTGATGTTCTAAATTCAGCTGATTATCTGTTGCTGACAACGAATCAAAAAAAAAAGAGTTTGGTTTAGTTTCGGCATTTTTCCCGTACTAGTTACCCTCACTCACCTCACCCTCGCCTTTTTCCGGTTCCCTCGCTTCTCCCACTCTCTTTGCTCTCCACGAAAACCTTTTCCTCTCATCTCTCATCATCATCCTAGCCCCATACCGTATTCTACCATCATTTTGCATGTCCAATGCCATCTGACCCCGATCGGACACACTTATCATCCCGGCGCTCCAAGCTACGGCCTCGTTTCTCACCTCATACTACTTGTCAAGGACTTCGGCGCCTGTCGTCGTAGCCTACAGGGTCGGATGCATTCAGACCAAGATGCACCGCCATTTTCCTTTTCTTAGCACTCTCTCGCTACGGTCTTAACCTAAAATGATCATCACAGATTGAGTAATGTATGTACATGTACCAGGTCTCCGGCAAGTGGTACCAGGTACTGCTTGCTCGAGGCTGAGCGTTACTCAGCGATGCTATTTCAGCCCACCTCCGAGGCAGGTCTTGCCTTTGGTTACTTGGGTAAGCCACATCGAAGGACAGACCATCCTTTTGGGTCCTGGTCTCTCGGGACCTGGCTCTTACTTCCCTGCAAGGACTTTCTACTAGGACTATGGACACTGTCCTGCTCTGACGATACTGCGCCCTCGACTCATCTCATCTACTATCCCCTTCCCTTGTATAGTGTTCCTGCACGTTGACCTGCATATGGCTTCTGCAGTTTACCACCCTCCATCACTGCTGCCTTATGTTATGCTGCTCTTTTTATGGTCAAGCTTCAGACTATAAGGCAGTCATATCCCACCAGCTCAGATGACTCTTCTGCATCACCGTTACCTCTGTCCTCCTTTAGATTTTCTTTGCTCAGGCTTCCTTTTCAGTCTGCTCATTAATATATTTCTTTGCATCGCTGCCACCCACCTGAGGCCTTTTCTTAATTTCTACAACTTCGTTCTACTGGCGCTCCATCGTTGCGTTAGGATACTACCTCACTACAATCGCTACAGTCTATACTAGATCGTCCTTCACCACCCTCCACCAAAACAATCATGTGTTATCTCGTCGTTGAAAGATATTCGGTCTGCCGCTGCCTCTACTACAAGCACAGTGTCGATATGTGCGCGGCATATGGAACTCAAGGTCACCCAATACAAGAGAGAACGGTCTTAGTCGGGTACGCCTGCGAAAAGCACTCAACGCACCGGCAACAATCAGATTCATCTTCGCGGGGCGGCTATTCGGATTCGGGTTATGGCACGGCAAGCCATGGATCGCACAGACACTCATCGCGGAGGCATCGCAGATGAAACATACTGTCTTCGATAACTGGTTACTCATGGCAATCGTCACCTCTTGTACGCTTCGAGTTCGAGCATTGGGTCTCATATCTCTTCTCATTTCGGAGGAGGACTTCTTCGGCGCCACCTTCGGAACTCACTATCCTGCTCGTCGGTCATGATCGATTGACGCCTTCATCTGCGCCTTGAAGTCCGGCCTCTTCCTCAAGCCGATCCTCCTCTCACCTATACATATACATACGACACACATACATAGAAGAACGAATGGATGAACGAACGAAACGCGCGATGCCATGATCCTTACGAAGTTATCGGAGGCGCAAAAGGAGGGAAACACACAAGGGTCAAACCCCCACACACATACTCTCATCTCGACACAATTTATTGAAGTTTGCATTGCATAGCGGGTTTCCATAGCATAGCGTCGGTATTGGGCATATTGGGCTTGGTGTTCCTTCTTTCAGCGCATATTTTTCTTGCGATCATTTTCTGTCATTATTATGGGTTTTTTTTTTTTTTTTTTTTTTTTTTTTTTTTTTTGGGTTTTTTTTGGGAGGTAATGATTTCTTTTTTTTTTTTTGTTTTTTTTTTTGTTTTTTTTTTTGTTTTTT
>Ga0182030_10024899_pt1 | contig 10950 bp, 10 predicted proteins | sample 812S3MmetaG_FD_121299 | JGI IMG/M metagenome (GOLD analysis project Ga0182030, IMG submission 121299) | Permafrost microbial communities from Stordalen Mire, Sweden - 812S3M metaG (Illumina Assembly) | ecosystem: Environmental > Terrestrial > Soil > Wetlands > Permafrost | place: Sweden... | reverse complement strand
GAACACAACCGTCAGCCCAAAGCATTCATCTGGACCGCCAAAGCCAATGACATCCTCGAAAAAGTAAAACGCGCCAAGGCCAACCTCAATAACAGCCCATCTGTGTGACGCACTACACTAGTTCGATCCGCAAGCACAGATTGTCGAATTGCACCGTGTTGTCGCGGTTCACCACTCGCCGGAGATGCGACGAGAAGATGCGTTCCAGATCCTGTCCACTCAGCGGCACGAGCACCCTTCCGGGCTCAGGCCGCAACAACCTGGAACTTGCAGCTGAACGCGCCCATAAAGGCGAAGCTGCTCGGAGCAACCTCGCACCAGTGCCGGGTCGATCCCCATCTTCCACCGCTTCGCCAGCCTTGGGAGTCAGCCAGACGTGCCTGCCGCCAAGTGCTTTTATAGGTACTACCTCGATACTCCCGGTTCAAGACGTCTACGTTAGCGCAGACTTCCTGTCGTTACGCTGGCCGAGTCGCCGATGGCTTCTCCCGATACCACAAGTTCCACTCTCCGGTTTTGCTGCCGACCCGTGGAATTTCCGTTGGAAGCAACCGGCATGGTATTTCCGAAACCTCTTGCGTTGACCGAATCTTTGGCCACGCCCTGGTTGACCAGGTAATCACGCACCGCCCCGGCCCGGTTGTCAGACAGGGTTTGATTCATTTGATCGCCGCCGACATTGTCCGTGTAGCCACCGACTTCAATGTTCAACCCAGGGTAGGCGAGTAGTATTCCGGCGACTTTCGCCAGCTTCTCCCTTGCACCCGGCTTCAGTGAATATTTACCTGTGTCGAACAAGACATCCGACATGCTGACGATGAGGCCGCGGGCGCTGTCGCGTGTCTGGAGAATGGAATTCAATTGCATCGAAAGCTTGGTGCGCAAAGCGGCCTTGTCAACGTCGGCCTGTTGCACGCTCTGCTGTGCCTGCTGTGCCGCTAAGCGCGATGTCTCCGCATCGGCCTGGGCCGCCGAGAGCGCGGTTGCGGATGCAGCCTGGGAGTCTGCCAATTCCGTGTTTGCCTGTGCGGTCGCCGCTTGTGCATCCGAAGCTTGATTTCGGGCTGTAACTGCGTCAGACTGCGCCTGAGACTTGGCGGCCTGCGCATTCATCGCATCGGATTCAGCCTGAGCCGTCGCCGCTTGCGCTACTGCCGTGTCAGACTGGGCTTGGTTTCTCTGCTGGATCGCGTCATCCGCCTGCTGCTGCGATCTCGCCTGTGCTTCGGCGGAAGCTTGCTGCTCGTCTGCCAAGCGCTGTTCGTCGATTCTCTTGACGGCGATTGCGCGTGCATCTTCGGCAGTTTGTACTTCCTGTCGGGCGACGGCGATCAAATGCTTTCGCTCGATGTGCTTGCTGGTCGCATACTCATCCACCGTGTTCATCAACTGGACGGCGTGCTGATAGCTGTCGCTGGCATACGTCTCGGCTCCCTCGGACTTTGCGATGCGCAAGGCATTGCGCGCTTCGAAGAATTCCAAGGGTAACCTGGAATTCAGAACCACCGGGTCGAAGTTGTAGCCGGTGGGAATGTAGCCGCCACGCTGCATCAGTTCATAGTTTGCATTCACGGATTCGGCCGTTCCCTTGGTATCCTGACGCACTACGTTTTGAAGCACGATTACATCGCTCGGTTGCCGGACGGCATAGTACGGTTCGGCGGTAACGATCAGGGCAAACGCCTGCAGGTCGGTAGTGACATCCAGTTTGCTGCGGCCATTGTCGCCGACCAGCACTTCCCCGAGGTTTACTGCCCGTCCCTCGGGAGATATCGCCCAGAGGATATAAGTCAGATACTCATTGCCAAACGACTTGGGACTCTGCAGGTCGCCGAATTCGGCCCGGACCTTAATCGATCCACGCTCGCTTTCGACCTTGGCTTCTCCGTTCGCTGAAGGCATCAGATCGGTACCCGCGAAATCCACTTTCGTCGATCCGCTGCGATGCCTGTAGTTGACAGCCGTCACGCTGCGGCTGATGACGTTGACCCGGAATATGGGTGCGCCGCCCGTGCGTTCAACGGTGCTGGTCTGCGAACTAATTTGAGCGAACGCGCTCACACTGAGGAGCATTCCGGCTACTAATAAATAATTCGTATTCACAGTAACTCCCTGAGGCAGATTTCCGCCCGTGTTTCGTTGTACGGATATTGGTTGGTTGGTCAGTTGTTTTGACTGCTTCGCTTGCACCATACTTCACGGGCCAACGCGGATCCCGGAGAATGCATGGAGGAGCCCGGAAACATTCAGTATCCACAGGACGACAACAATGACCACAACGGGATTCAGGATTGACTTGATGGTTGCCTGAATTTGGAATAAAGCGATTCACTAGCCAAAGGACGACACCCACGACGATTAGAACTTTCACGAGTTGAATCAATGACATAACTCCGATCTCTCGTATTTCGCGAACCAACGCCTTTCATTCGCCGCGAAGTGTAATGAAAGTTCCGGACCAGCGGCCTCCTCGACACACTCAGAAGGCTAAAGAATGACAGGGATGAGTGCTTGTGCCTGAGCAAGATAGCTCACACGTAAAGAATTAGCGTTGCTTACAAATCACGGCGCGAATCCGTACACAATCCTGCAGGGCACGCCGGACAATGGAGGCTCCGGTGGTCAAATCTGATCAGACATCGGTCTTCGCCAGTTTTATCGTTCTCGGTAGTAAAGAAGTGAGACCGTATGGACACGGAAAAGATCATCGCCGACATAGAGTGGCTGGAGCAGCTCTTCAGGCTGCCAGATAATAGGCCGACTGTGGTGTTATCGCAGAAACTCCCCAGACAGCCAGGTGGGCAAGGCTTTCCTGTAGAGTGCAGTATGCCGCTGTCGGACTATTCCGAAGAATAATTTTGCTCATAAGTCTGGCGTCTTAAAAAGGTCCACGATTGCGGGTTTTGTCACCTTGCCCATAGCGTTTCGGGGAAGAACATCGACGATCAGGAGCCGCGATGGGATCTTATGGGACGCGAGACGTTCCTTCGCCCAACTGCGAAGGCAATCCAAGTCAAGCGCCTCGCCCTCGCGCAGCACAACAGCGGCCGCAATGCGCTCACCCCACTCGGAGTCCGGAACACCGACGACCGCACATTCGGCAACCGCCGGGTGCTCGCGAAGTTGCTCTTCAACCTCCAGAGCCGACACCTTGTGGCCGCCGGTCTTGAGAATGTCAACGCTCATGCGCCCTAGAATGCGATAGCGGCCTTTCTCAAACACCGCAACGTCGCCGGTTCGAAACCACCCATTGCGAAAACTCTGCTGTGTCGCTTCCGGTTTTCCCCAGTATTCCTTGAAAACGCTTGGGCCGCGAACTTCTATTTCTCCCGGAGTATCTGATGCGACCGCTTCTCCGTGTTCGTCTACCAGTTGCACCGCGACTCCTGGCAGGGGGCTGCCGACGCTGCCGGGCACTCGTTCGCCTTCCAGAGGGTTCGACAATGCCATGCCGATCTCGGTCATGCCGTAGCGCTCGAGCAGGGTATGGCCGCTGATCTCTTTCCAACGGTTCAAAGTTGAGACGGGCAGTGCCGCCGAACCTGACACCATCAAGCGCAAGCAGGTGCAAGATTGACTGAAAGCGGCCCTGCGCTGCGGTGAGGCCGCTTCCCAAGCCGAGATGAGTTTTATGTAGATAGTAGGAACCGCCATGAATAGCGTCAGACTGCCACTGGCGATATGGTCCCAGACGGTATTAGCGTCAAAGCGGGGTAGCATCTCGCAGGTCGCGCCTGACCACAGCGCACACGAAACTATATTCACGATCCCGTGAACGTGGTGCAGCGGCAGGCAGAGAAGGACTCGGTCATCGGCCGACCAGCCCCAGGCACCGACCAGGGTTGTAACTTGGGCCGAGATGATTTCGTGGGTTGTCACCACACCCTTCGGACGGCTGGTTGTGCCGCTGGTGTAAAGGATCATCGCGCGCCGCTTGCGCTCGACCCCTGGCAACAGCGCAACCTTACAGGCCAAAGCTTGGTCATAACGTAGCAGGCGAAGTCCGCGTGCCGCCGCAATCGGCACAAGCACTGGTTCCCCGGCAGCATCAGCGACCAGCACCGCTGCCTGCGTGCCGTCGATCGTATCATCGATAAAGTATTCGAGCTCAGCCGTTGGAGATCCAAGCGGGAGCGGGACCGCTATGCCGCCAGCTCGCCACACACCCCACTGCACTGCCACCCACGAAAACCCCGGTGTAACCAGGAAAAGGACACGTTGTTCGTTGAGATCGTCACGCCCGTCCAGCAACGCTGATGCGACCTGAGCTGATGCATCGAGCAGACGCTCGTAGGTGAACCCTCCCTCGGCATCGAGAATAGCGGTGCGCTCTGCATGAATTTCGGCCCGCGCAATGAGTGGCGGGTGAGCAGTTGAATTTTTCATCTTCCTCCGCGCCTCCTAAAGCGCGCGATTCGATCGGTGACCAAGCTTTGCGTCAGCAGCATCGGACTGGAGCAACTCCACCAGTCGCTCTCGCATCTTTGGCAATCTCAACTCTCCCAGCGTTACCCCAGAGGAGTCTTTGTGGCAGAGCGAGCGATCCCGTTTCCCCCACCACCAAAGCTTCCCACCAAACTCACGCGCGATCAAATCACCGGATTCTGGGCAGCCTGGACAGGTTGGACACTGGACGGAATGGACTCGGTCATCTACGCTCTCGTGCTTAGCCCGGCTCTCACTGAGCTTCTGCCAAGGTCGGGGATATCCAATGCTCCCCCCAACGTCGCCTTTGCGGGTTCCATCCTCTTCGCCCTGTTCCTGATCGGATGGGGACTGGCATTCATCTGGGGTCCTATCGCAGACAGGTTCGGGCGCACCCGGGTACTTGCCGCTACCATCCTGGTCTTTGCCGTATTCACCGGGGCAGCTGCGTTATCACAGAATGTCTGGCAACTTGCGGTTTTTCGCCTTCTGGCCGGCATGGGAATCGGCGGTGAATGGGCGCTTGCGGGAACCTACGTTGCGGAGGCTTGGCCCGAGGACAGGCGCAAGATGGGAGCCGGTTATCTGCAAACAGGCTACTACGCTGGATTCTTTCTTGCGGCCGCGCTCAATTTCACCGTTGGCGCGCATTATGGTTGGCGGGCCATGTTCTTGTGCGGCCTGGCTCCAGTCGTACTCTCCCTCCTGATCATCCTGCGAGTCAAGGAACCGGAACGCTGGAAGCGCTCTGCACAGATTAAGCCGATTCGTCGCCGCTCTCCGTTGGGCGAGATCTTTCGCGACCAGTACCGGCGTCGTACCCTGGTGAACACAGGATTGCTGACGGTAGCCATTATCGGGCTGTGGGCTGCCGCCGTCTATGAGCCGACGGCCATTATTACTCTGGCGCGGAAGGCGGGCGCGCCGCTCCCCGCCGCGGTACGACTGGCCTCGTTTGGCACCGGCCTCTTATCGGTCGGCACCATTCTCGGCTGTCTGGCATTGCCCCCTCTGGCCGAGCGCTTTGGACGAAAGCGCACTCTGGCGTTTTACTTCGCGGGTATGGGAAGTACAATTCTCATCACCTTCGGGTGGGCCTTCTATTTGCCGCACGGGCTCCATCCGTTTATCGCCCTGCTGTTCGTTCTCGGCTTCTTCGGCGGAAATTTCACTATGTTCAGCCTGTGGCTGCCCGAGCAGTACGCCACTTCGGTTCGTGCCACTGCCTTTGCATTCGCGACTTCGTTTGGCCGCTTCATCGGTGCCGGAGTGAATTTTCTGCTGGGCGCGCTTGTGCACAACATGGGAACACTGGGCAAGCCGGTTGCTCTCACCGCCATTGCGTTCGGCATCGGACTGCTCTTGATTCCATTCAGTCTGGAAACTCGTGGTAAGCCGCTACCGGATTAGTTGCGGCTCCTCTATATATCACGCCACGGGCTTGAAAGACGCCACAGGCACCGTCGATCCTCGTGCGCAAGCCGGAAATAAAGCATTTGTACGCAATTAGTTACATGCCGTATACCGTCGGATGTCGAATATCACAATGTCGGTGTTGATTGTGGCGGCGGCCACCCAGAGTGTCACCAAGCGCCATTTGTCTTTGGCAACTATCCATTTTCCACTCGACCTGGACAACGACTCGGCCCACGCGCCGGTGGGGTCTGCGCTCTATCGTTCAAGACTGGAATTGATTGCGTTGTGGTATATCCATGCCGAACTCACTTACAATGCTCGCCTGTTGTTGACGCAGTTTTAGGAGGAGGGGAAATGAGACGATCTCTGAGCCTGCTCGTCGTATTGGGAGTGGCATGCATTCTTGTCACAACTGACTGCCGCAAAGAAGCTAGCGGCAACACCATCAAAATCGGCGTAATCACTTCGTTGACTGGCAACCAGGCCGCATTCGGACAGGCGCACAAGGCGGGTTACCAGATTGCAATGGAGGAGATCAACGCCAAGGGCGGCATCGACGGCAAGCCCGTGGAACTGGATATTTACGACGACCAAAGCAAGCCTGACCAAGCCGTACAGGGTGTTTCAAAGTTGGTGGATCAGGATCATGTGAAGCTTATTCTTGGTGCCTACTCGTCGGAGAGCACACGAGCGATTGTTCCAGTCGTAACGCAGAAACAGATTCCGCTGATCATGCCGACGGCGGTCGCGGACAACGTAGTGGAAACGGGCTCGCAATGGGTGTTTCGCATTTGCGCTGGTTCGGGATCGTTTGCGACGGCCACACTAGATTTCCTCAAGAACAATGGCGATCCGAAGACACTGGCGATTATTTACGAGAATACGAACTTCGGGCAGGCAAACAACAAAAGCATGGCTGCAGCGGCACAGGCGGCAGGACTGAACCTGGTGGACTCCGAGGCATACCAGGCGACATCGCCGGACTATAAAGCCCTGTTGCAGCGCGTGAAATCGAAGAACCCGGACGCTATCTACTTTGCTTCGTATCTACTGGATGCGGGCACGCTGATGCGGCAGTCAGAGCAGCTAAATTTGAATCCCAAATACTACACCTCGGCGGGCACAGGATTTGCAGCAGCCGAGTTCCCGAGTCCGGAGAAGGGCGCCGGCAAATTTGCCGAGTATACTTTCTCGGTTTCGCAGTGGTTGCCCTCCGCCAAATGGAAGGGTTCGCAGGAGTTCGACGAGAAATATACAAAGCTGGTGGGCACGCATCCGGCCTACCACGGGATGGAGGCATACGCTGTGCTGCAGGCGGGAGCGGAGGCTCTAAAGAACGCCGGAGCAGGAGCCACCCCGACGGCAATACGCGACGCCATCCGCAACCTGAACATTGCGGAGACGCCGTTTGGCCCGGTGAAGTTCGATGCAAGGGGGCAGAACGCGCACCCGGTGCTGGTGACGCAGATTCAAGGCGGAAAGTACAAAGTAGTTTGGCCGCTCGATGCAGCGGAGAGCAAGCCGATCATTCCGACTCCGGAGTGGAGCAAGAGATAGTTGTTGGCCGGAGGGTGACTGCGATATTGGGGGGGATGGCCGGTGCGAAGCGGGCCGGTCGTTTGCTGACCAAGGGGAGGACACGAGTGGAGTGGGTTTATGGCAATCTGCAGGTAATCCTAGATGGATTGATGACAGGTGCTCTCTATGCCCTTATTGGCATGGGGATGGCGCTCATCTTCGGAGTGATGCGCATAGTGAATTTTGCGCATGGAGCCTTTCTGATGATGGGAATGTACGTCACGTTTGTACTTTATGATCGTCTCCATTTGAGCCCTTATATCGGCTTTCTGGTGGCAGGAGGACTGCTTTTCGTTTTTGGATTCCTGACGTACCTGCTGGTGCTGAGGCCCTTACCGGGGCAAGAGTCGTTCATGGTTATTCTGGTGACGATGGGGCTCTCGCTGATCCTGGTGGATGCGTCGCAGCTGATTTTTGGTGCGGACTATCATCAGATCAACATTCCACTGCAATCCACAAACATACACCTGGGGCCGCATATTGCCATGAATGCACCGTGGCTAGTGTCGTTTGGAATTGCGATTGCGATGGGCTCCGCAATGTACTGGTTCGTCATGCATACGATGTTTGGCCGCGCCGCAAGGGCGGTGGCTCAGAACCGCTATTCCGCACCGCTGATGGGCATCAACGTGAATCGGGTGCAGGCAATGGCATTCGGCATGGGTGCGGCGGCGGCGGGGATTGCCGGTGCACTGTTGCTGCCGCTTCTGTACGTCTTCCCAGAAGTCGGCAATCAGTACCGGTTGAAGTCGTTTGTGATGGTGGTATTGGGCGGCATGGGCTCGATACAAGGCGCGGCGATGGCGGGACTGGTCTTGGGTGTGGTTGAGAGCCTGACGAGCTACTACTGGGGCAACGAGTGGGCGCCGGTCGTAGATTTCGTAATCTTCATTCTGGTGCTCTCGTTTCGCCCATCGGGAATCTTCGGGAGTCAGCGCGCGTGAGTGGACGCAAAGCACAACTCATATTCTCGCTCGCGGTTGTCGGACTCGGATTACTGGTTCCGATCGTGATCCGGACGGACTACATGCTGAACATTGTGTTCCGGGTTTTCTTATTCGCCGGCCTGGGACTGGCTTGGAACTGGGTGGGGGGCTATAGCGGACAGCTTTCGCTCGGTCATGCCGCATATTTCGGGCTGGGTGCGTATGGTTTAGCCATGTTCACGAACCGGGGCGTGCCGATGTGGATCTCCGTGCTGCTGGCGGTTTTGGCGGCCTTGCTCTTTGCGGGTATCATCGGCAAAGTGTCCTTCCGGCTGCGAGGACCGTACTTTGCGCTATGCACCATCGCATTCGCTGAGGTGTTGCGCCTGACCGCCAAGAACCTGCCCAATGTGACGGGCGGCGACGTCGGCATACAGGTTCCACTGCTCTTTCCTCACGCCACGCAGTTGTCGTTTTACTACTCGGCAGTACTGCTGACCGTACTCGGAATAGGCATCACCTACTGGTTGGAAAAGTCGAAGTTCGGCTATTACCTAATGGCAATTCGCGAGGACGAGGACACGGCGCTATCGGTAGGCGTGAACACGGCGAATCAAAAACTGTACGCGTTGCTGCTGAGCGCCGCCATAACTGCGTTGGGCGGTGCGCTATACGGCAGTTTGTTTTTGTACATCGTTCCCGACCAGGTGCTTCCGCTGGAAATTTCCACCGAACTGGCGATTGTCGCCATGCTGGGAGGCGCGGGCACACTGGCTGGTCCGATCGTGGGCGCGCTGATTCTTGAGACGGCCTCCGAGGTCTTCAAGAATTTCTTCAAAGAAGCCAACATGCTTATCTACGGCGTGCTGATCATCGTGGTCGTACTTTTCCTGCCGGGGGGTATTGTGGGCACTCTCAAACTCAAGGAGACGCCGCAAAAGCTGGACAGCGAGAGCGGACGAGTCACTGTGGACGAATAGGAGCGCGACATGCCACTGCTACAAATCAAGAACGTATCGAAGCGCTTCGGCGGATTGAGGGCGGTCAACGACGTCAGCTTTGGCGTGGAGCGGGGAGAGATGACCTTCATGGTCGGTCCGAATGGTGCGGGCAAGACCACATTGTTCAACCTGATCACCGGCGTGTTTCCGATCGACAGTGGGACGATTATTTTCGATGGGCAAGACATATCCCGCATTACGCCGGACAAGGCCGCGAAACTTGGCATTGGGCGCACGTTTCAAATTATGAAGCCGCTGCGAAACCTGACCGTATTGGAGAATGTGATGCTCGGCGCGTTCCTCCACACGTCTTCGTCGAAAGTGGCGGAGCGCGAGTCTGCGGCGACGCTCAGATTTCTGCAGATGGAAAAAGTCATGCACCTGCCGGCGCGAGGCATGGGGCTGCCCATGCTGAAACGTCTGGAGATCGCGCGCGCGCTGGCTACCAAACCAAAGCTGATTCTGCTGGACGAAGTCGTGGCCGGACTGCCTACTTCGGAGGCGCTAAAACTGGCCGACCTCCTGAAGCGGTTAAGCGAATGGGGTATCGCGGCCGTGGGCGGTGTGGAGCACGTGATGCCGGTGGTGATGAAACTGGCCGACCGCGTGGTAGTGCTTGACCACGGATCGAAGATTGCTGAAGGCAAACCGCAGGATGTTGTCCGCCTGCCAGAAGTGATTGAGGCCTACCTCGGGCCGAAATACAAGGAAATCATACAATGAGCGAAAACGATCAAATTCCTCTACTCGCAATGGAAAGCGTTCGAGCAAGTTATGGCGATTTCCAGGCTCTGTTCGGCATTTCATTGAAGGTTTATGCCGGTGAAACCGTGACCCTGATCGGCGCAAATGGCGCGGGCAAGACGACAACGCTTAGAGTCATCAGCGGTCTGCTTAGACCGGGTAGCGGCAAAGTCATTTTCGATGGACAGGAGATCGGAAGCCTGCCGCCGCATGAAATTGTATCGCGCGGAATTTCGCACGTGCCCGAAGGACGGCAACTGTTTCCCTTCATGAGCGTGGAAGAGAATCTTATGCTGGGTGCGTACATCGACCGTACACGAAGGAAGATTCCGCAACTGCTGGAAGAGCAGTTTGCATTCTTCCCTTTGCTGAAAGAGAGGCGCGCACAACTGGCGGGAACACTCTCTGGCGGAGAGCAGCAGATGGTGGCAATTGCACGCGGGTTGATGGCTGAACCCAAGCTCCTGCTGCTGGACGAACCATCGCTGGGCCTGGCTCCGAAGATCGTCGAGGAGGTCTTCCAGAAGATTCGACAGATCGGCGAGCGCGGTGTCACCGTGATTGTGGTGGAGCAGAACGTGGTCGATGGACTGAGTGTGTCAAGACGCGCGTATGTGGTTGAGAACGGCGCTATACGAATGGAAGGGGCAGCGCAGGACTTACTGGCTAACAAAGAGGTGCGCGCGGCATATTTAGGGCTCTAAGCATCATCCTTCCGCCGAGGTGCAACAAGCCGCGCCGCAATTATTGATCCGGCCCTGACGGAATGCTACGCGGCGGCATAGGTGACATCCTTCTGCCGGAAGTAATCCCGGACGCGTTGTGGTTGTTTTTGAACGCTGCGCAAGGCGCGCACTGCG
>Ga0182030_10024897_pt1 | contig 10950 bp, 11 predicted proteins | sample 812S3MmetaG_FD_121299 | JGI IMG/M metagenome (GOLD analysis project Ga0182030, IMG submission 121299) | Permafrost microbial communities from Stordalen Mire, Sweden - 812S3M metaG (Illumina Assembly) | ecosystem: Environmental > Terrestrial > Soil > Wetlands > Permafrost | place: Sweden... | reverse complement strand
GACGCACGAGGGCTTACGGGCATGTTAGACCCCGGTGTGAAGCGCGTATTGTTCGTAACTTGTTCGTAGAATCGACTAACGAATTAGTAGATAAAATCCACGCGCCCCGCGCGGGGCGCGACGCGCCGATAGCTCCAGTACCAATCGTATTCGACGTTTCAATCCACGCGCCCCGCGCGGGGCGCGACGTAGCAGTGGTGGGGATCGCGGCGATCTGCTGTGGTTTCAATCCACGCGCCCCGCGCGGGGCGCGACGCTTCGTCCAATTCTGCACGAACCGTGTTAGCGGTTTCAATCCACGCGCCCCGCGCGGGGCGCGACGACAGGAAAGCTCACGTTAGAGCCATAACAATGGGTTTCAATCCACGCGCCCCGCGCGGGGCGCGACCTGGATGTGCGCACGTTTCAGGTCAATGGATAGCGTTTCAATCCACGCGCCCCGCGCGGGGCGCGACCAGGCTGCGGGCATGTGTTCGACGAGCATAAGGCGTTTCAATCCACGCGCCCCGCGCGGGGCGCGACGAGGTTGTGGCGGCTCGTCTCCGCCGCGTTCGATTGTTTCAATCCACGCGCCCCGCGCGGGGCGCGACTACGCGTACAAAGCACCAGGCTGCCGTGAGTGGTTTCAATCCACGCGCCCCGCGCGGGGCGCGACGGGGTATCCTTCGCCGCGCAGAGAAGCGGGGAAAGGTTTCAATCCACGCGCCCCGCGCGGGGCGCGACGCGTACTTCCGGATTCTGCAAGGCTTGCCGAATGTTTCAATCCACGCGCCCCGCGCGGGGCGCGACTTCTGCTGCTGCGCGTTCAACTCGCCGATCTCGGGTTTCAATCCACGCGCCCCGCGCGGGGCGCGACGCGTCCAGGCCAACAATCTGGCTGCATTGCAGGCGTTTCAATCCACGCGCCCCGCGCGGGGCGCGACTGCCGAAGGCTCCGGGGTTCAACACGATCTGACTGTTTCAATCCACGCGCCCCGCGCGGGGCGCGATGTGAGCCCCGCCAGGCGCTGCAATAGCGTGGCAGGGTTTCAATCCACGCGCCCCGCGCGGGGCGCGATTGGGGGCGGCGGCTCTGCTGTTCGGGAAAAAATGTTTCAATCCACGCGCCCCGCGCGGGGCGCGATATTACAGCCACCGCATTGACATTGTAGGGACCAGTTTCAATCCACGCGCCCCGCGCGGGGCGCGATTGGCGGCAACCCGCAGCACACGCACGCCACCGGGTTTCAATCCACGCGCCCCGCGCGGGGCGCGATGCCTGTACGCCTCGCTCGCATACGGCGGATCGAGGTTTCAATCCACGCGCCCCGCGCGGGGCGCGACGTGGATGATCCCGTATTTCGGGGCTTCTGTCTACGACGATCCCGCGGTGTACGCGAAAAGTTAGCCCATCACGTTCATCAGGAATGTGAAGACGCCCACGCTGATCGTGGTGGGCGAACGCGACGGCGAGCGCCCGGCGCCGCAATCCTATGAATTCTGGCACGCCCTCAAAGCGCAGGGCACGCCGACTGAGTTCGTCGTCTATCCCGGCGAAGGGCACATGTTCCGCGATTCGGATCACAAGCGCGACGTGATGGAGCGCACCGTGAAATGGTTCGAGCAATATCTGCGTTAAGGAGGAGCCCATGTTGACGCGCCGGGCCATGGTGAAGACGCTCTCCGCTGCTTTTGCCAAAACGGCGCATCCGATCACGCCGGTGAACTTCGCCGTCCCGGCCGGCGCATGCGACTGCCACACGCACATCATCGGCGATCCGCGGCAATTTCCATTTTTCCCGGGCAGGGTTTACACGCCGCCGGTGGCGTTGCCGGAGGAAATGGCCGCGCTCCATCGGAAACTTCACATACAGCGCGTGGTTATCGTCACGCCGAGCGTTTATGGAACCGACAATTCCGCCACGATCTACGGGATGAAGGCGCGAGGGCCAAACGCGCGCGGAATCGCGGTGATCGGCGAAAAAACGTCCGAACAGGAGTTGAATCAAATGACGTCGGCCGGAATTCGCGGCGTCCGTCTAAATCTCGCAACCGGCGGGCAGCCGGATTTATCCGCCGCGCGGCAGCGTATTACATCCGCGATCGACCGCATCAAGGATCGCGGCTGGCATCTGCAAATCTACACCGGCGCGGCCCTGATTCCAGGCATTAAGGACCTGGTATTGTCCTTGCCCGTGCCCGTGGTGTTCGATCATTTTGGAGGCATCCAAACCGCCCTCGGACCGGACCAGCCCGGATTTGCGGCTCTGGTCGATCTGCTGCGAATGGGCAACGCGTATGTCAAGATTTCCGGAGCTTATCGAGCCTCCACCGGGGCCCCCGACTACCCGGACGTGGCGCCCTTCGCCAAAGGACTGGTCGTAGCCAATGCAGATCGCGTTTTGTGGGGAACGGACTGGCCTCATCCGAACTCCGCACGGTCCGCCCATCCAACCGAGGTCACGCCGGCTCTTCCCATCGACGACGGCCGGCTGTTCAACCAGTTCGCGCTTTGGGTACCCGACCCGCAGCTGCGCAGAAAGATCCTGGTTGAGAATCCTGCGCGGCTGTACGGGTTCTAGATTAGACAAGGCGGCATAAGCGATTGCGCATCACTTGCGCCGTTGCTTGCACACTCGGCATTTTCGCAGTTGGACAGCAAGCCGGAGGTGGGGCGGGCCATCAGCCGGCAGCCGCCTCCGAGGCGGCTTTGCGTGACCGCGACTACAAAACGGAGCCGCCTAAAGGACGGCTGACAGCCGGCCCCACATTTAAACACAGAATCACGTTGCGGCGACGTGTTTAAACTGCTCTCTAAAGCCCTACCCGCGAAACGAACGACTTGTAGCGCGGATCGTCGCGCACGGGCGCGAACTTCGGATGCAGGCGCAGCAGAAGCAGCGCGCCGCTCCGTTCGGAGAACGCCTTCTCCATCCATGGGATCATCCCGTCGGCATCGCCCAGAGCCGCATAGGACGACGCCACCATGAACTCCAGTCCATGTTCCTGGCGTGCCCTCTCGACAAGCCTGCTCAGCAGCAGGCGTGCATCGCCCTGTCGACCCTCCGTAGCGTAGGCGTACACCAGCGCGTCCATATGGAATGGGTTGAGCACCTCCGTGTCCCGGCCCAAAACAGCAGCGGCCTCCTTAAAAAGGTGTTGTCCGGTGTACGCCCACGACAAATAACTCTGGGCCAGCGCGAACGACGGATCGATGTCCAGCGCCCGCTTGCCCTGCGCTACCGCGTCTTGAAGACGGCCCGTGAACACGTCCATCTCCACCGTATCCGCCATAATGATCAGGGACGCCGGATCCAGCGCCTGCGCGCTCTTCAATTCCTGAAGGCCTTCGTCGGCGTGACCGGTTACCAGAAGATTCACTGCGCGCCACTGGTGCGCCGTCGCATAGCTCGGGTTCAGGCTGAGGGCGCGCCGGTATTCTTTCTCCGCGTCCCAGCACTTCCAGTCGTAGTGCATCAGGATGAAGGCCAACGCCGTGTGCGCCTCCGCCAGATCGGCATCGAGCGCGATCGACTTCAGTGCCGCCGCCCGCGCCTTCTCCATCGCCTCGGCCCGCGGCAGCGCCTGATTCGGATTGGAACCCAGCAGCGCGTACGCGTCGGCCAGACCCGCGTATGCAAGAGCGTAATTCGGATCGATGCGCGCGGCCTCTTCGAACTCGGCGATGGCCTTGGTGTACCCCTCGGCTGTACGCCGGCTCCACAAATACCTGCCCCGAAGATAGGCCTGCCAGGCCTCCGGGTTTTCGGTGTACCTCCGCCGCAAGCGCTCGCGCTCCGGAGCCGACAAATCCAGCAGCAGCCCTTGCGCGATCTGCCCGCCGATGGCGTCCTCCAGCGTGAACAGATCGCGGTACGGCTGATCGAATTTTCCGCTCCACAGCGAGGTGCCGTCGGAGACCCGCAGCAACTGCACCGTCACGCGAACTCGCTCGCCATCGCGCTGAATATTACCTTCCAGCACCGCGTCCACACCCAGTTCCCGGCCCGCGGCCAAAGGGTCCGGCGCGGCGCCGTCGGAAAATTTCCGAACCGCGCTGGTCGGCCGCACCGTCAGCTCCGATAGCATACCCAGCCGGTTGATCAGCACGTCGGCGAGGCCCAGGCCCAGGTGCGGGGGCTCCTCGTCAATTGACCGCAGCGGCAGAACGGCCAGACTCGAGATTCGCGGTTTCGGCCGCTCCCATCGCATCGCCAGCACAACCGCAACAGCGCCCATCAACAGCACCGCGGCTGTCGTGGGCCACCACCAGGGAAATCGCCAGCGTACGGGCGCCGAAACGGGGACTTCGGGAGCCACCGCGGAGACCTTATGCGAAAATCGGTATCCTCGCTTCGGCACCGTTTCAATCCATTCCGGATGCTGCAGCGCCTTCCGCAGGGTCATGATGTTCTGCGCCAGGATACCTTCTTCGACGAAGGTGCCAGGCCACACCGCCTGGAGCAATTCTTCCTTGGAAACCACCTTAGGCTGGTTGCGCACCAGCACGATCAGCGTATCGAGCGCCTTCGGAGTCAGCGCGACTGTCCGGCCGTCCAGCAGAAGAATGCGTTCGCCGGCGTCGAGGCGGTAGGGTCCGAACTCGTAAACCTCTGATTCTTCGATTTGAGAACCCTTTGATCCGCTCTTCATAGGGATATCATCCGGATTTCAACCGCCCCGCAGGATTTTTCTGCCGGGATGATTCATAGTCACTCCTCGTCAGGCCTAACGTGGGCCGCCTTTGTTCGTAATTCTACATCAGAACGCGGCGACTATGGCCGAAATTACGGCCCGACACCGGAGGATGTTCCTATGCGACTGAATGCATCGCCTGCGATCGCGAAAGCGTTGGGGTTAATCGCGATGTGTGCCTTACCTGCTGGAGCATCCTCATTTAGCGCCACGGCATCCGCCACTGCGTCGGCAACTTGCGTCGGTGTAAACGCGCAGTCGGTCACAAACCCGACATCGGCAAGCGCAATGGCATCGATCAGCGGATCTTACGGCGACGTCGTTGGATGCGGTGACCCGGCCAACGACGGCGCTTCTGAGACTTCGGCAGGCATGTCGGCAGCCAATCTCGCCACGGGACAGCTCCAGGCTTATGCTTTAGGGGTCACCAGTGCAGATCCACCTAGCGGCGGCGGCGGTGCCTATGCCGAATTCAGCGACGACCTCAATATGATTCCCATTGGCGCGGGGAGCCTCATATCCGGCTCTGCAATGCTGACCCTGACCTTAGACGACAGCAGCCTGGGGGCAGATGGCGGCGACTTAGGGAGCCAGGCCTCCATCCAAGCCACGATCTACGCGGTACAAAACGGGATCAACCTGACGCCCGTAGTCGGCACTTGTGTCGTCGGTACCGTCCCGGCAACGCTACCCACTTATGAGCAGTGCCAGCTCGCGCTTCAGTTGCCCATCGGGATCGATGCTTCAGACTCGTCGTTCTCGTTTACGATGGTTCTGAATGTCAACGCTGTGGATGGCGAGGCCGAAGCGTTCAATACGGCGCAAGCCGGCCTGATCCTGCCCGTCGGAGACACTTTTACTTCCGCCTCCGGCGTCTTTTTGACGCAACAGGGAGAATCGGCGCCTGAACCCGGGTCCCTCGCCCTGCTTGGCGCGGGTCTCATCGGACTCGCCGCCCTCCGGCGCAGACGCTAATTCTCCGCCGGCTTCTCCACGTGGTCGATGACGTAATACTCCAGTTTCAATCCACGCGCCCCGCGCGGGGCGCGACGCGCACGAATCGAAGCTGACGCAGACGATACGTCTGTTTCAATCCACGCGCCCCGCGCGGGGCGCGACGCGAACGAGGTGCACGTCATGACATACTACGTTGTTTCAATCCACGCGCCCCGCGCGGGGCGCGACAATGCGAGTCTTTCACGCGTAGCGCGACGTTCTTGTTTCAATCCACGCGCCCCGCGCGGGGCGCGACCACTTGGCGCCCGGCGTGCGGGGCTTCGTGAGTTCGTTTCAATCCACGCGCCCCGCGCGGGGCGCGACGAGGCTGATGAGCGCTCGCTGGCGTGGGTAGCAGTTTCAATCCACGCGCCCCGCGCGGGGCGCGACGACGGGGTTGTTCTTGTTTTCTTTGATGTACCGCTGTTTCAATCCACGCGCCCCGCGCGGGGCGCGACGCGCCGAACCCGCAGCACCACGCCGCGACGGACGTTTCAATCCACGCGCCCCGCGCGGGGCGCGACCTGGATCCGCGACCACCTGCAGGACCACCAGAGCGTTTCAATCCACGCGCCCCGCGCGGGGCGCGACGGGCGCATACGCAGCAATCGCTAAACACGAGTCGTTTCAATCCACGCGCCCCGCGCGGGGCGCGACCTTTGGTTTTGTCGTCGGGCAGCGGAGGGATGGGGTTTCAATCCACGCGCCCCGCGCGGGGCGCGACCTTGCCCGTTGTGCTCCAGGATCGTGAGGAGATTGTTTCAATCCACGCGCCCCGCGCGGGGCGCGACGTAGCTTGCATCGCGCGACTGTTGTTGATGCGAAGTTTCAATCCACGCGCCCCGCGCGGGGCGCGACACGCGCTAGCGCGTTCGATGCGCAGCGCTAAACTGTTTCAATCCACGCGCCCCGCGCGGGGCGCGACCGCCACATTGTCCGGATAGTCCGTTTTCTCGAAGTTTCAATCCACGCGCCCCGCGCGGGGCGCGACAATATCCGGGCGGCGCCACAAAGGTCGTGTTGGGTGTTTCAATCCACGCGCCCCGCGCGGGGCGCGACCGGACAATGTGGCGGCGCTCCTGGCAGATCACGAAGTTTCAATCCACGCGCCCCGCGCGGGGCGCGACTACACGTTGAGGCGTGGGAGCTGATAATACAGGCGTTTCAATCCACGCGCCCCGCGCGGGGCGCGACGCCAGTGTTGGTACCGTCGATTCCGTTCTGAACGTTTCAATCCACGCGCCCCGCGCGGGGCGCGACAACTCTCGCAACTCAGGTACACTTCGGTGGTGAGTTTCAATCCACGCGCCCCGCGCGGGGCGCGACATCAGTCATGAGCGGTCTGTCTCTGTACGTCATCGTTTCAATCCACGCGCCCCGCGCGGGGCGCGACCACTTGGGGCGGTCGGCTGGCTACTGTGGGCAATGTTTCAATCCACGCGCCCCGCGCGGGGCGCGACCACTCGCGCCGATGGCACGCGCGGAATCTGGATGGTTTCAATCCACGCGCCCCGCGCGGGGCGCGACGCGCTGTCCGCGGAAGTCCCTGCAATGGAGGGCGTGTTTCAATCCACGCGCCCCGCGCGGGGCGCGACAACACGAAATCGGGCAGCATTACCGTGTTCGAGAGTTTCAATCCACGCGCCCCGCGCGGGGCGCGACACGGACCATCGTCCTTAGCCTTCGACTTTTGATGTTTCAATCCACGCGCCCCGCGCGGGGCGCGACTGAAGGCAGCGGTTTCCCGCGCAGGAGTTTCATGTTTCAATCCACGCGCCCCGCGCGGGGCGCGACTTGTAGTTGGCGGTTGGCAGGCAGCCGCGCCGGTGTTTCAATCCACGCGCCCCGCGCGGGGCGCGACCGCAACTGGCGCTTGCCGCAGGCGGTGAGCACATGTTTCAATCCACGCGCCCCGCGCGGGGCGCGACCTTTGAAGAGCTCCCAATCATCGGCAGCTGCATCGGTTTCAATCCACGCGCCCCGCGCGGGGCGCGACCAGGATTTGCTGGAAGAGTACGCGGACTTGGCGTTTCAATCCACGCGCCCCGCGCGGGGCGCGACATCAGTGAGCCTTGGCATGTCAGTTTCCGATGTGTTTCAATCCACGCGCCCCGCGCGGGGCGCGACTTTCGATTGCCGGTGGAGCTGCTCCCGGCTTCTGTTTCAATCCACGCGCCCCGCGCGGGGCGCGACTTCCAGGAGACGACGGCCCAGCGCCTGGTGGATGCGTTTCAATCCACGCGCCCCGCGCGGGGCGCGACGTTATATGGTCGAACTTTTGGCACCGCGGATGCCGGTTTCAATCCACGCGCCCCGCGCGGGGCGCGACATCCAGCCAAACCCGCTCGGAGTCCGGCGACGGAGTTTCAATCCACGCGCCCCGCGCGGGGCGCGACCTCTTACTGACGACAGCTACACCATTCACGATCTAGTTTCAATCCACGCGCCCCGCGCGGGGCGCGACGCCAACGTCCGCCAACGTCGCCCAGTGTCTTGGCAGTTTCAATCCACGCGCCCCGCGCGGGGCGCGACATCGAATGGACGGACGCAACCTCAGCACTAAAAGTTTCAATCCACGCGCCCCGCGCGGGGCGCGACGCCGAATGCCGGAAGGCTTGGGACGAATTAGGTGTTTCAATCCACGCGCCCCGCGCGGGGCGCGACGGACGCCAACGAAGCGTGGAACGAGCTTCAATATGTTTCAATCCACGCGCCCCGCGCGGGGCGCGACCCGACAATCAGCACAAGGCGGCGGAAGGGGGATGGTTTCAATCCACGCGCCCCGCGCGGGGCGCGACGGACCGGCCATATGGCTGGCAAGCCGCTGTGCGAGTTTCAATCCACGCGCCCCGCGCGGGGCGCGACTCCGGCAAGGCTCCACGGTCGCTCACTATGGGTGGTTTCAATCCACGCGCCCCGCGCGGGGCGCGACCCAACACGCCCGTCCATGGGCTCACGGGGGACATGTTTCAATCCACGCGCCCCGCGCGGGGCGCGACGCTCTGCGACGCCGAAGCTATCCCGCCGAACGGGTTTCAATCCACGCGCCCCGCGCGGGGCGCGACGGCGTTGGAAATAGACGTGATGCTCTGCGACGCCGTTTCAATCCACGCGCCCCGCGCGGGGCGCGACGACAATCGGCTGGGGCCACACCGATGGCGTGGTGGTTTCAATCCACGCGCCCCGCGCGGGGCGCGACGGTTGAGGATCTTCAGGCGGCGCTGGCGGCATAGGTTTCAATCCACGCGCCCCGCGCGGGGCGCGACTCCCCGCTTGGCTTAAATCCTGGCACGACCTACGGGTTTCAATCCACGCGCCCCGCGCGGGGCGCGACGCGCGGTAGCCGGGACGAACGCTAACGCATCAACGTTTCAATCCACGCGCCCCGCGCGGGGCGCGACTCAGGTTGGAAGTGCGCAGGTTGCCGCGGGCATCGTTTCAATCCACGCGCCCCGCGCGGGGCGCGACGTTCGCTTCCGCTTCCGGCGCAACAGGTAGCGAGGTTTCAATCCACGCGCCCCGCGCGGGGCGCGACCAATGGCGCTTGGGATGGCTCTTGCGCTGTGGTGGTTTCAATCCACGCGCCCCGCGCGGGGCGCGACGACTTCGCCCACGCGTGACCGCAGGGCGAGCTTCGTTTCAATCCACGCGCCCCGCGCGGGGCGCGACGTCATCGACGAATTCAGTAGCGTGGTGGATCGGACGTTTCAATCCACGCGCCCCGCGCGGGGCGCGACCACGGAGTTGGAGTTTGACCCCGCGCACATCAAGTTTCAATCCACGCGCCCCGCGCGGGGCGCGACGCCGCAGCCAAGGCGGCCCACGGCGCAATAGCGGTGTTTCAATCCACGCGCCCCGCGCGGGGCGCGACGAGGCGAGAGCGAAGGTACATAGCAAGCGAGAGTGTTTCAATCCACGCGCCCCGCGCGGGGCGCGACGACCAGCGTGATGGCGTCGCCCCAATCCCCGCCATGTTTCAATCCACGCGCCCCGCGCGGGGCGCGACGGACAGCCTGCGAGATCAAGAGAAAACATACGATGTTTCAATCCACGCGCCCCGCGCGGGGCGCGACGGAGCACGTGGGGCGCTTGGCAATAGCGGCGGAGGTTTCAATCCACGCGCCCCGCGCGGGGCGCGACTCAACCTGATCGGACATCCGGGCGGGGGCAAAAAGTTTCAATCCACGCGCCCCGCGCGGGGCGCGACACACGTTGAGGCGTGGGAGCTGATAATACAGGCGTTTCAATCCACGCGCCCCGCGCGGGGCGCGACGGAACGGGTAGTGATGGCAGCGGCACTCATAACGCCGTTTCAATCCACGCGCCCCGCGCGGGGCGCGACTGCAGCCATGATCTGTTCTCACATGGCAGAGGCGGTTTCAATCCACGCGCCCCGCGCGGGGCGCGACTCTGTATCGGGCCCGCCTGCTCATCTCGCAGGCGTTTCAATCCACGCGCCCCGCGCGGGGCGCGACAAGGCGATTGATGCGTTTGTCGCACTGAACGATGTTTCAATCCACGCGCCCCGCGCGGGGCGCGACGCCAGCGGTATACGACTGCCCCGATTCATTACTGGTTTCAATCCACGCGCCCCGCGCGGGGCGCGACCTGACATCACCGACATGCTGAACGGGCTCGACAAGTTTCAATCCACGCGCCCCGCGCGGGGCGCGACGAAGTAATGGCGGGTATTGGCTTGGATGTGGACGGTTTCAATCCACGCGCCCCGCGCGGGGCGCGACGTACTTCTCGACGAGCAGGTCCACGATGGACTGGTTTCAATCCACGCGCCCCGCGCGGGGCGCGACCTTTCACTCGCCGGCGGAACCGGAGCTGGACAAGGTTTCAATCCACGCGCCCCGCGCGGGGCGCGACGGAGATCATCACGCACCGGGACATCGCGGCGGTGTTTCAATCCACGCGCCCCGCGCGGGGCGCGACCATGGTCGACGCGGCCCACCGGCCCGACGTGGCAGTTTCAATCCACGCGCCCCGCGCGGGGCGCGACGCAGCGAGGGCAACAGCACGCACAACCCCCTGATGTTTCAATCCACGCGCCCCGCGCGGGGCGCGACAGCCTGAATTTTGACGCTTGGAGTGCGTGCCTATGTTTCAATCCACGCGCCCCGCGCGGGGCGCGACCCAGCATCGCGGCATAAAGCGCTGCCGCTGTGGAGTTTCAATCCACGCGCCCCGCGCGGGGCGCGACCACACAACCAAGACCGTAGCGCGGGCAACGCGTCGTTTCAATCCACGCGCCCCGCGCGGGGCGCGACCTTT
>Ga0182030_10024896_pt1 | contig 10951 bp, 8 predicted proteins | sample 812S3MmetaG_FD_121299 | JGI IMG/M metagenome (GOLD analysis project Ga0182030, IMG submission 121299) | Permafrost microbial communities from Stordalen Mire, Sweden - 812S3M metaG (Illumina Assembly) | ecosystem: Environmental > Terrestrial > Soil > Wetlands > Permafrost | place: Sweden... | reverse complement strand
GGCAGGCTGGCGTGAAGATCGATTCCGAGAAGCGTATAGATGCTAGAGATCAGGTCCATCGGATAGACAGGCCTGTCTTTCACCTCTTCGCCGCGAGCGTCCGAGGAGCCGATGACATGGCCTCCGGCGAAGCCTCCGCCGGCAACCACGGCCGAGAAAACCTGTCCCCAGTGTCCCCGGCCCCCGTTCCATGGAGCCTCCCACTGTACTTTGGGAGTGCGCCCGAACTCGCCGCTCCACCATACGATGGTGCTGTCCAGCAGTCCCTGCTCGGAGAGGTCCAGCATCAGGGCCGCCATCGCCTTGTCCATCTCCGGAACGCGGCGGCGCATGGTCTGGAAGTTCTCCTTATGGGTGTCCCATCCGCCCTGATAGTTGATGGTGATATAGGGAACGCCGCGCTCCACCAGCCGCCGAGCCGCTAGGCAAGACTGCGCGAAGGTGTTTCTTCCGTAGCGGTCGCGCATCTCGTCCTTTTCCTGGGAGAGATCGAAGACCTTGCCGCCGTCTCCGAGGATCAGCTCATAGGCCTCCCGCTCGCTATCCTTCCAAAGCGCCATGCGGGGATCGTCGTGCATGGCCTTGTCTAGCGTGTCCAGATCGTGCAGCAGTTGGCGGCGGTTCTGCTGGCGTTGGTCGCTGATCCCCTGCAACACCACACCTTCGACGGCAAAGCGCGTCTGCGCCGGATCGCCGCCTGTGGCAAAAGGCTTGTAACGCAATCCGAGAAATCCCTCATCCGCAAAGCGCCCCTGCGGCTCCGTAAGAACAATGTAAGGCGGAATCAGCCCTTTGTAACCGGCGTTGACCCCTTTGAAGTAAGAGACAACCGCGCCCACGCCGGGATAGACATCCGTGCCGCCCGATGCGCGGCCCGTCTGCACCTCGTAGGATGCGGTCTCGTGGGCATTCACTCCATGCGTCATGCCGCGAATGATCGAATACTTCTCCGCGCACTTGGCCAGATTGGGCATTAGCTCGCAGATGCGTATGCCGCTGACATTGGTCTCGATGGGATGATCCAGCGGACCTGAGAAATCGCTTCCTGGCTCCGGCTTGGGATCGAAGGTATCGAGATGCGATGGGCCGCCCCACATCCAGATCTGGATCACCGATTTGGCCTTGGCGCCCGGCTTGGGCTGAGCAGCAAAGGCGGGCAGAAACCACAGGTCGCCCAGCGCCAATCCTGCGCCTCCCATTACTCCCATGCGCAGCAGATCGCGCCGCGTGAGATCGGCAAATAGCGGCAGCTTCATGGTCTCGTTCCGTTCGTCGTTGCCCATGGTCTCATCTCCTTCGCGGGTGACCCACCCTCGCCGCGTTCTTGTTTTTGCCGCTAGGGTGGGATACCCAGCCGCAAAAAACTCGCCCATCAGTGGCGATAGAGGAACTCCGTGCTGTTGATCATCGCCCAGGCCACATCGATGGCGGCATTGCGACGGTCAAGGCCACTCATCTTCTGGTATGCCGCGGCGGTCCTCATCTCCTCTTCGGTCGGACAGCGGGAGAGGATGGTCAGATACAGTCCGGTCAGCATGGCGCGCGCGTCCGGTTTGTGAAAGATCTCCTGCAACACCGGACCTTGTTCGATCCGGCGTTCGATCTGGCTGGAGTTCAGCAGAAGCAGGCGCTGCGAGGCGGTGGGGCGGTTGTTGCGTTCAGACTCCATGCCGGTGTCGCGCGGCGAGCGGCCAAAAATTTCGAGAAAGGGACTGGAGATGCTGCCGTCGGGCAGTGCGATCGCCCGCTCGCCATTGGGCATGATCGTGTAGGGCTCCGGCACCGCACTGGAATACTGCTCGCTTGTTCCGGTGATCTGATTGAGCGCGTCGACCAGAACCTCGGCGTCAAGCCGGCGCACCGGGTAACTGGCAAAGTTTTGCGCCGCCTCAGGCTTTGAGCTGCGGGGAATTGAGCTGAGCTGATAGGTGCTCGAATTCAAGATCAGCCGGTAGATGTGTTTGAGATCGTACTTCGCGGAAACCAGTTCCGATTCCAGATAAGCCAGAAGATCGGGATAAAGCGGAGGATTGTCGGGGCGAATGTCGTCGGGTTCGTCGATAATACCCCGGCCGTAAAGCCATGCCCAGGCGCGATTGACGATGTTGCGGGCAAAGTAGGGATTCCTCGGACCAATCAGCCAATCGGCAAAATCCAGGCGCGGATCGCGGCCGGCCTGCAGGCGGGTTCTCGTTCCATCCGGAAAGACCGCATCGGGCGTTGGGAGGGGCTTGCTCCGATCAAAGAAGACGATCTCTTCCTTCCATTCTCCGGTTGGCTTGTAACCAACCTGAGAGAAGAAGACCGCCATTTCGGCGCGGCGTGCCGCAGGCCATTTCTCAGTGCGAACGCCCATGAACGTCAGCGCCGCCGCCTGTGCCAGCGACTGGGGCTCCCGGTTCTGCACCGCCCGGTAGAAGTTCACCGGACCGGCGCGGAAGTTGCTTCCGCTGGAGGTCAGCAGCTCGCGCACGAATTGGTCGTAAGGCTTGTTCTTCTCCAGCGACTCACTCAGCCAGCTGTAATATTCTTGCGCGGCGGTGGGCCAGAGATTGATGGGGAACTCGGCCTTGATGCGCAGCAGATCGCTCCATTTCATCGCCCAGTAGACCGGGAACTCGCCATGCTGAAGAAGTTGATCGATAAGAGAAGCGCGCCGATTGGGATCGGTGCTTGCAAGAAACGCCGTCGCCTCTTGCGCCGTGGGCAAGGTGCCGATGGTGTCAAGGTAGGCGCGTCGTAGAAAGACCTCATCCGAGGAGATACCTGCGGGCGCTACACCGGCCTTCGCGAGATGGGCAAAGACCAGCTCATCGATCCGGCCATGCGCGACGGCATCGCCGGCGCGCCCAGGAACTGGGGCCGCATCGAGGACCGGATGGACCCCCACTACCGCGCGATGAGAATCAAGAAGGCTCAGAGTGCACCCCTGGAAGCGCGCTTTAATTGGCCTGCGCGTGCGGAATATAGCTCTTCACTGGTAGACCCGGCTTCCACTCTCAAGTTGCGGCAGTTAAAGTCACAGTGTCAACGGCGTCTCGCTCTGCCGTTCGACAGAGTTCAATATCGGCCGGTAACGCTGGCAGGCTCAACCCATTCAAGCATCAGATCGGGGGTATGTATTGGACCGGAGCCAGATGGGCGGGAAATCAGACCTCTAAATAAACTAAAGTTCCTGCGCATTGTCCTCGATTGCCAGGCGAACGTTGCCGTCAGACTTCGCCAGGCGGCGGACGGCCTCGGGCTTGTCCACCCGGGCCTTGAGCATCACTAGGGCCACAGGGACGCTGCGGCCGGCGCTCTTGATCGTCTGCACCGCGGTTTCGCGGTCGATCTTGCAGGCGCACATGAGGATGCGAATGCCGCGCTCGACCAGCTTCGAGTTCTGCATGTGCACGTTAACCATCAGGTTCTCATACACATAGCCCAGGCGGGTCATGGCGCCGGTGCTGATCATATTCAGGATCATCTTTTGGGCGCTGCCGGCCTTCATGCGCGTGGAGCCGGAGATGGCCTCAGGGCCCACGTCGGCAATGATGGAAATATCGGCTGCCGCCGAGAGGGGCGTGTCGTGGTTGCAGGTGACGGCGGCGGTGTGCGCTCCGCGGGCGCGCGCATAAGCCACGGCAGCCACCACGTAGGGTGTGCGTCCGGAGGCGGAGACGCCCACCACCACATCCTTGCGCGTGGGACGGCGGCGGGCAATGTCGCGCTGCCCAAGCTCTTCGGAGTCCTCATTGACCTCGACGGCCGAGGCCAGCGCCTTGGGTCCGCCGGCCATGATGTACTGCACCTGCCCCGGAGCCGACGAGTAGGATGGGGGGCATTCGGAGGAGTCGAGCGCGGCGATGCGACCGCTTGAGCCGGCGCCGACGTAGATCAGCCGGCCGCCCTCTCGCAGGCTGCGGGCCACCTGGTCAATGACTTGCGCAATCTCCGGAATCGCCTTTTTGACCGCCGGAGCCACCTTCGCATCCTCATGGTTGATGATGCGCGCAATCTCGTGTGCCGATTTTGTGTCGAAGCCTAGAGAAGCCTCATTCTGGCTCTCGGTGATCAGTTGCTGAAGCAGGGAGACCGGGTCTCTTTGGGCGCCATCGGCGTGAAGGGCGGTCGTTTCCTGCAAAGTGAAACTGCTATGCATCGCGTCTGTCCCCGATTTTTAATTGTATCTGGAAAATGGTCAACTGCCGATAAAATTCGTAATCGCCGCGATTGGCGCGGGTCGCCGCAACTCATTAAAACGATTCAGTAAATTGTTAAAAGCGGTTCGCGCACAGCATCGTGGAAGGCGGGCCTGACCAGGCGGATCAATTGGGCCGACGCGGCAGATCGGTCAGGCCAGGTGCGGTTGGTGAGCAAAGCGATGGCAACCCCGGCATCCAGGTCGATCCATAGCGAGCAGCCGCTGAAGCCCAGGTGCCCGATCGACCGCGATGAGAAATGGCGTCCCGAAGAAGAGTTCTCAGAGGGCGTATCCCAGCCGAGAGCCCGCGAGCTGCCTTGGGGGCCCTGCCGCTGGGCAAAGTGCCTGATCGTCGCTGGATCGAAGAGGCAGGGCTTGCCATTTGGCAATTCGGGCTCGGCTCCAGAATCTAGGATTTCTCTGGCAAAGCGGAGCAGGTCCGGCACGTTGGAGAAGAGTCCGGCGTGGCCGGCCGCGCCCCCAAGCAACCAGGCATTCTCATCCTGCACCTCGCCCTGGATTCTCCGGTGGCGAAGTGTTGTGTCTTCTTCCGTGGGGGGAATCGACAGCCATGCAGTGGAGAGAGGATAGAAATAAGTTTCATCCATCCCAAGCGGCAGGAAGACCTCGCGGCCGGCCCATGCGGCTAGGCGCTCGCGCGTGACTACCTCCAGCGCCTTGCCGAGCAAGATGAAGCCTGGATCGGAGTACTCGGCGTGAGCGCCCGGCTCGGCTTCAAGATGCAACTCCAGGCAGGCATGAATCAACGCAGCGGCCGTGGTCGCGTTGAGGAAAAACTCCACATAGCCCGGCAGGCCGGAGTTGTGGGCCAGCAGGTGCCGCAACGTCACAAAGCGTGCAAGATCCCCGTGAGCGCGTCCCACCAAGAAGCCGGGCAGCAGTTCACCCAGGGGCGTATTGAGGTCGAGCAGGCCGCGCTGGTGGAGAAGCATAGCCGCGGCCGTGGTAGCCACGACCTTGGTAAGGCTGGCCACGTCGTAGACGGTGTTTGGAGTGACGGCGGGCGCGTCTTCGTCATAGGTGAAGCATCCCAATGCATCCTGGAGGACGGTCTCTCCGTTTGCCAGTACACCAAAGGCGCAGCCGGGAAAGGCACGGGCGGCGATCGCATCGTTCAAAACGCAGTATGCGGCGGCAAAGCGACCGCCAGGGCCGGCATGGCTAACGGTTGGCTGTTTTTCCTCGTGATGCATCGGTAATCTCGGCACTCCTGTTCGCCTCAAAACTCTAGATTCGCTCGATCACTTGCTTCGGGGTAGGTGAAGCACTCTGATGTAGAGGAATTGTGCGACCAATCCGTACAAGATCGCATTCGTCAATACGACAGCAGCGAATAATGCACCGGAACCAAGATCTCCCATAGGCGGCAACGCGCGACCAAGGATGTAGGCAGGAGAAATGATGAGATCAATCGTCTCGGTGGCTGGATCAGTGGGGCTTGTAAAGAAGAACGGGCGAAGCGGCAACAAGCCTCCGATAATCGCTGCCACTATCATCACTGGGCGAGATTTCATTGCTTCTCAAAGGCTTTGTGCGGCGAACGTAACGCTGCCACAGTGTTCATCGTAACGCGAATCGCGCGCCGGCGCGGAAAGCCGCAGGATTTTTAGCACTTCTGCCGGCCAATCAAGCTATCCTTGGATGCATATATTGAGTCTATCGAATTGAAAGCTTCCACGGAGGGTTTCATGCTTGTGCCGCGCGGACGGTTGACGGCTGCAATCGCGCTTGGTTTCTTGTCTTTGGCTTCCGGGTCTGTATACGCTCAGGCCGCTACCGATTCTGACACGGCTGTAAGCGCGCCTGCGCAGGCGCCCGCGGCCCCGCCCAATGCAACAAGTGCAGTGACCGCCGCACAGGCTGGTGCAACCGCTCCGTCCTCGACGAGAACAGGCGGGTCACTTTCCATACCTTGCCGTCCCGCGAATCAGCGAGAACAGGTATGGGACGAGAAGATCCCGTGTCCATCAGCGGCAGCCGACACTCGTGCGGATGCTCCCGCGAAGAAGACCTACACCGTTCCCGCCGGCACCAAGGTTCTGCTGCAACTGCGCAGCGGCATCAACACCAGGAGCGCCAAATCGGGCGACGGGGTCTACCTGGCTTCGACCTTCCCGGTCGTCGTTGGAAACAAGGTCATGATTCCAGCCGGGGTTTACGTGCAGGGTGTGGTAGACCGCGTGGCCCGCGCCGGGCGAGTCAAAGGCAGATCCCAGTTGGATATGCACTTCACCTCGATCATCTTTCCCAACGGTTCGGTTGTCGAGATCCCGGGCCTTGTGAACAGCCTTCCCGGCGCAAAGAAGCAGTCGGTCAAGGACGATGGCGAGGGAACCATCGAACAGGATGCCGACAAGGGACGCAATGCCGGCAAGGCAGCCGAGATCGCCATCCCCACTGGGGGTACGGTTGGCTCGATAGGCGGGCTGGCGTCAGGGCATCCCCTTGCCGGAGGCGTCGCCGGCATTGCTGCCGGAGTAGCGGCGGCCGGCCTGGTATCGCTCTTCACCCGCGGCGCCGACGTCAACATCGAGAGCGGAACGCAGGTAGAGATGATCCTGCAACGGCCACTCCAGTTGGAGGAAGCGAACCTGATCGCCGAGCCGCCGGGCTATACGCTCCCACTCATTCCCTCAGCCAACCAACCCAGACCGCTCAACAAACCCGACCGCGCCCGCATCCTTTGCCCACCGGGGGGCCTCGGCTGCGAGTAATCTAGGATAAAGATGCAAACCGTGCCCAACGACCCCCGCGCCGACGCTTCAGTGCCGACCCAGACTCCGGTTCACGTGTCGGATCACGACCAGCCGCATCTCGCCCCCGAAACCGCCGCACCGTCGCGCCAATGGGGAGGGCTCGGACTTTGGGCGCGCGATCTGCTCGTCGCCGCAACCGCCTCCGTGTTGATCGTCATCTTCCTCTACCAGCCCGTGCGCGTCGAAGGCACAAGCATGTTGCCCCAGTTGGTGGACTCCGACCGCCTCTTCGTCAACAAGTTCGTCTACCACATCTCATCCATCGAGCGGGGCGACGTCGTCGTCTTTCACTATCCGCGCAACCCGGAGCAAAGCTATATCAAACGGGTAATCGCGCTGCCTGGCGACAGGCTGCGCATCGACCACGGCGTTGTCTGGCTCAACGGCAAGCCGCAGATTGAGGTATACGTTCCCGAGGAGTACCAGGACAACGACTCCATTGCGGAGATGGTGGTCCCAACCGACAGCTACTTCATGATGGGCGATCACCGCTGCATCTCGTGGGATAGCCGCAAGTTTGGCCCGGTCGAGCGCTCCTTCATCTACGGCAAGGCCGTCTTCGTCTACTGGCCGACGAGGGACGCTGGAGTCGTGCGCTAGCCGCAGACGAAGAGCGGGAGCAACCAAGCCCGTGCGAGCGAAAAGCGAGCATCTGCCCCACCGCAGGTGGTAGAATCGATTGAATCCACTCCTCGGAGAGGCGATGCAGGCAATCTTAGCGCTCGAAGACGGGCGCATCTTCCGTGGCCACGGCTATGGGCACCCGGGTGAATGCCGGGGCGAAGTCGTATTCAATACATCCCTTACCGGTTACCAGGAAATCGCAACCGATCCCTCCTATGCCGGGCAAATCGTCGTTCTCACCAACCCCCAGATCGGCAACTACGGCACCAACCGGGCAGACAACGAGTCGGCCAAGCCCTATATCGAGGGCCTGATCGTCCGCGAGTTCTCGCCCATCAGCTCCAACTGGCGCTCCGAGCAGGTGACCGACGAGTATATGGAGCGCTATTCCGTGCCGGTGCTGGCCGAGATCGATACCCGCGCGCTAGTTCGCCACTTGCGGACCCACGGCGTGATGCGGGGCGTCATCTCAACTGAGGTTTCGGATCCCGATGCGCTCGTCCAAAAGGCCAGAATAATTCGCAAGATGGACGGGACCGATCTGGCGCGCGTGGTCTCGACCAAGTCTATCTACCCGTTCGATGCCTCCGACAGCCGCAATCAGACGGGCGAGCCCTTGCTGGCCGACGGATTTATCCACCAAGCTGGGTGCCCCATCCTTGACGCAGCTTCAGCGCGGCAAGGGTGGGAACGCAAGAATCTTCATGTAGTTGCTTATGATTTTGGCATCAAGCTCAACATTCTAAGAATGTTGACCCGCGAAGGATGCCGTGTGACGGTAGTTCCGGCCGAGACCAGCGCCGAGGACGTTCTGGAGCTGAAGCCGGACGGCGTCTTTCTCTCCAACGGCCCCGGCGATCCAGAGCCGGTGGACTATGCGGTGCGCGCCATTCGCAAATTTCTGGGCCGCGTGCCGGTCTTTGGTATCTGCCTGGGCCATCAGCTCACCGGGCTGGCCCTGGGCGGACGCACCTATAAGCTCAAATTTGGCCATCACGGCGGCAACCACCCGGTGCGCAATAACTTGACTGGTAAGGTGGAGATCACGGCCCACAACCACAACTTCGCCGTCGATCCCGACTCTATCAACGCCAACGAGGTCGAGTTGACCCACTTCGACCTGAACGACCAGACCCTTGAGGGCTTGCGCCACCGGACGCTGCCGCTCTTCAGCGTGCAGTACCACCCCGAAGCCGCCCCCGGCCCGCACGACTCGCACTACCTCTTCCACGACTTCCGCCGGATGATGGAGGAGTGGAAGGGATGAAGCGCTGGCTCCCAGTCCTGGCTTTGTTTGCTGGGCTAGGGAGTTCTTTTTCCTTCGCTCAATACGGGATCGTAGATTGCGTCGAGCAGAAGACGCTAACGGTTCCGCGAATCCGGGGACAGGTCTTCGATGCAACGGGAGTCCCCGTTCCGGGCGCTTTGGTTTCGGTGTCTTCGGATACTCGGCCCGAACTGCAATTGAAGACTGACGCAAGTGGCCAGTTCAACTTCAAGGTTTCCCCAGGGCGGTACATGCTAAAGGCTTCATTTTCGGGTTTTGAGGTCACGAGAGCAAGATTGGACGTCGGCGCGGATATTTTGAACCTCTTTCATCCGACTGCGCTTAGGGTAATACTTTCCGTGGGTTCAATGGATTGCCCTTGGTCACAACCAGCAACAAGGAATTCAAAGAACTCGTTCACAAACATGCCATGCGGAAATGAACTGCATTGAAAGGGCACGACTTCAGTCGTGCCGCAAAAGAGTCTAAGAAGCTGCGGCTTTAGCCGCCGAGGGAAGGTTTTGAAGCCCGCACGCGAGCACGCAACAAACAACGCGCAGACTTACTTCGTCACGTCCGATACGTGGGAGCGCCGCGCGCTCTTCCAAACGGAATCGTGGGCGCGCCTCTTTTTCAAAGTACTCCTTTCGCACCGCGGTGACTCCTATCTTCTGCACGAATTCGTTCTGATGCCCGATCATTTTCATCTGTTAACCACGCCGGTGGTTTCGTTGGAAAAAGCTGTTCAACTCATCAAAGGTGGATTCTCGTTCCGCGCCAAGAAAGAACTTGGATCAAATATGGAGATTTGGCGTCGCGGCTTTGCAGACCACAGAATTCGTGATGCGGAGGACTTTGACAAGCACCTCCATTACATTCATCTGAATCCGGTGAAGAAACATCTATGCGCGAGTCCGGCGGAATACCGGTACTCCTCGGCGTATCCGGGGTGGAGGCTAGACCCCATCCCTCAGGGGCTAAAGCCCGTAGAGTTCTTGGGGGCTTCGGGCGGCACGGCTGAAGCCGTGCCCTTTCAAAGCATGCACTTCCAAAGCAACTGCAACACCGAATATCAGGAAGCAAAACACAACCATGCCACGCAGAAATGACATTCAGAAGATCCTGGTGATTGGCTCGGGGCCGATCGTGATTGGGCAGTCGGCGGAGTTCGACTACTCAGGGACGCAGGCCTGCAAGGCCCTCAAGCAGGAGGGCTACGAGGTGGTGCTGGTGAACTCCAACCCGGCCACCATCATGACCGACCCAGAGCTGGCCGACCGCACCTACATCGAGCCTCTCACGCGCGAGTACGTCGAGGAGATCATCCGCATTGAATCGCGGATGCTCACCTCGACTCCGGGTTCGGGCGTCTTTGCGTTATTGCCCACCGTGGGCGGGCAGACGGCGCTTAACCTGGCAGTCGATCTGGCCGACGCGGGCATTCTCGACCGCTACAGCGTGGAGCTGATCGGCGCCAAGCTCGAGGCCATCAAGAAGGCCGAAGACCGGCTGCTCTTCAAGGATGCCATGCTGCGCATCGGCCTGGATGTTTGCAAGTCGGCGCTGGTCAATAACTTGCGCGATGGCCTGGACTTTGCCGGCAAGCTGGGCTTTCCGGTGCTCATCCGTCCCAGCTTCACGCTGGGCGGCACGGGCGGCGGCGTTGCTTACAACCGCGAGGAGTTGATGGAGATTCTAGCCCGCGGCCTGGACCTTTCGCCGGTCCACGAGTGCCTGATCGAGGAAAGCGTGCTCGGCTGGAAGGAATTCGAGCTGGAGGTGATGCGCGATCTGGCGGACAACGTCATCATCATCTGCTCCATCGAGAACTTCGACCCCATGGGCGTGCACACCGGCGACTCCATTACCGTTGCCCCGGCGCAGACGCTCACCGACCGCGAGTACCAGAAGATGCGCGACGCCGCTATCGCCGTGATGCGCGAGATCGGAGTGGAAACCGGCGGCTCAAATGTGCAGTTCGCCATCAACCCTGTCGACGGCCGCATGATTGTCATCGAGATGAATCCGCGCGTCTCGCGGTCCTCGGCGCTGGCGTCGAAGGCGACTGGGTTCCCAATCGCCAAGATCGCCGCCAAG
>Ga0182030_10024895_pt1 | contig 10951 bp, 9 predicted proteins | sample 812S3MmetaG_FD_121299 | JGI IMG/M metagenome (GOLD analysis project Ga0182030, IMG submission 121299) | Permafrost microbial communities from Stordalen Mire, Sweden - 812S3M metaG (Illumina Assembly) | ecosystem: Environmental > Terrestrial > Soil > Wetlands > Permafrost | place: Sweden... | reverse complement strand
GGTCATGATATTCGCGCCTTCGGGTTCAGGAATCCTTGCAGGAGGTCGATGGCCAGGTTGACCAGGATGACGATCACCCCGATGGCCACGACCAGGCCCATGACCAGGGGCACGTCGCCGTCGGATGTCGCCAGCACCGCAATCTGGCCCAGGCCCGGGATGCCGAAAACCTCCTCGATGATGACGGCGCCGCCGAGCAGGCCGACGAACGACAGCGCCAGGACGGACAGGGCAGGCCCCCCGGCGTTGCGCAGGACATGCTTGAACAGGACGCTCCGCTCGGAGACGCCGCGACTGCGCAGGGTCCGGACCCAGTCCTGGCGCAGCGCGTCGATGACGGAGCTGCGCACCTGCTGGGCGACTCCGGCTACCAGGCCGATCGACAGGGCGATCACCGGGAGAGTCACCGTCCTGAGCCAGCCGCCGAAGTAGTAGGTCATCTGGACGTAGCCGGCGGCGCGCAGGACTCCGTCAGCCGGACAGCCTCACCGGGCCAGCCGGACCTCGGGCCGAACGTCTACGTTTTCCGCCCGGGCATGCCGCAGCGCCGCATCCAGGCCATGGTCGACTCGATCGCCAGCAGGCAGGCAGGCAACCAGTTCGGCCAGCAGCGCTACGCGCTGCTGTTCGAACCTGGCACCTACGGTTCGGCCGCGGACCCGCTGTTCCTCCAGGTCGGCTACTACACCAGCGTGGCCGGCCTCGGCGCTTCCCCGGCCGGCGTCGTCATCAACGGCGCCGTCGATTCCTTCAACCAGTGCTCCGCGTCTGCCTCGCCCGCTACCAGCAACTGCACCGCGCTTGATAACTTCTGGCGCTCGCTGTCCAACCTGACGATCAACTTCCCGGCGCCGCCGAGCGGCGCGCCGTGCCGCCGGACGGCTGAATTCTGGGCGACCTCCCAGGCGTCACCCGTGCGTCGGGTCGAGTTCAACGGGCCGACCTCGCTGATGGACTACTGCTCGAAGCCGAGCTATGCGAGCGGCGGCTTCATCGCCGACTCGAAGTTTTCCGGTAGCCCCGTGCTCAGCGGCGGCCAGCAGCAGTTCCTCGTCAGGAACAGCACCCTCGACGGCTGGAGCAACGGCCTGTGGAACCAGGTCTTCTCCGGTGACGTGGGGGCGCCTGCGCAGAACTTCGGCTCGGGCGGCCAGTACACGACCCTGGCGGCCAGCCCCGTCACGGAAGAAGAGCCGTTCCTGCAGGTGGACTCCGGCGGAAATTACAGCGTGTTCGTTCCGGCGGTGCGGCACGGCTCGGTGGGACCGTCCTGGGCCAGCGGCCCGACGCCGGGCGCCGCCATCGGAATCGAGCGGTTCTTCATCGCCACCCCCGGCGACCCGGTACCGGTGATCAACGCGGCGCTGGCCAGGGGGCAGGATCTCATCCTCACCCCCGGCGTCTACAACCTGCACCAGACCATCGAGGTCACCCGGCCGGACACGGTGGTGCTCGGCCTTGGCTTCCCCACCATGGTCCCGGCGAACGGCATCGTCCCGATGCGGGTGGCCAGCGTTCCTGGCGTGAAGCTGTCTGGGATGATCTTCGCCGCCGGGCCGGTGAAGTCTCCGATGCTGTTGCAGGTGGGCAGCCAGCCCGGGCTCGGACCCGCGGACCCGGCGGATCCCACCCTGGTGCAGGACGTGTTCTTCCGCATCGGCGGCGCCACGCCGGGCCAGGCGACCACCAGCCTGGTGGTCAACAGCTCGCAGGTGATCCTCGACGACATCTGGGCCTGGCGGGCCGACCATGGCGCGGGCGTCGGCTGGACCGACAACGTCGGGGACACCGGCGTCGTCGTCAACGGTGACCAGGTCACAGGCTATGGGTTGTTCGTCGAGCACTACCAGAAGTACGAGGTGATCTGGAACGGGACGAACGGCACGGACATCTTCTTCCAGAACGAGATGCCGTATGACCCCCCGAACCAGGCCGCCTGGATGGCCAATCCGACGACCGACGGCTACCCCGCGTTCCTGATTAGTCATCAGGCGGCCGGCTTCCACGGGTACGGGATGCGCAGTTACAGCTTCTTCAACCAGGGCGTGCCGATCTTTGCCGCGAGCGCGTTCGAGACCGCCAACCCCCCAGGCAGCGAGCTCCACGACCTGTTGACGATCTTCCTTAGCACCGCCGGATCCGGCGGGATCGACCACGTGGTCAACGGCACCGGCAGGTCATCGACGGCCGCGAACCCCGATACCGCGGTGGACGTGGCCAGCTATCCGTAGTTACAGTATTTTTTCAGCTTCCTCCGGGGGAGGCACCATGATGGCAGGACCGGGAGACGACAGGGCAGCAGCTGCGGCCGACCGCAGTCACCTGCGAGCCTCGCATGCCGACCGCGAGCAGCTGACGGACGTGCTCAAGGCCGCGTTCGTGCGGGAGCGGCTGACTAAGGACGAGTTCGACGCGCGAATCGGCCAGACGTTCACCGCACGCACATACGCGGAACTGGCCGCCATCACCGCCGACCTCCCCGCCGGGTTGGGCGCAGCCCAGCCGCCCGGCAAGGCGCCGCAGCGACCGGTGGGCAACATGCTCAGATGGGGCGCATGCGGCCTGATTACGCCGGCCATTCTTGCCGCCGCTTTTGTGTTCGCGTCCCTGCGTGGTGAGGGTGGACTTGAGGCTGTGGCCTTCCTGGTGGCATCCGGATATTTCATGTTCTGGCTGTCCGCCGGGGCCAGTGTGCTCTGTGCCCAGCGAGTTCGGGATTGATGTCTCGCCCGGCGCGATCACCGACATGACCGACGCGCTGGAAGGCCAGGGCCGTCGCGGTAGCGGCTGAGCTGACGGCGATGGCGGTCATGCCGCGGGTAACGCTCGCTGGCGTCCCGCTGGCCGCTGTGGTCCCGCTGGCCACCACGATCTTTCCCCCGGGCCGCCGCACCACGGGCCCGGCAGGTGCTATCCCGTCACACGGGGACCGCGGGTCCCGGCGGAGCCGCCAGGGGCGGGCCAGGCCATGACCGTCACCAGATGCGTGCCAGGGTTAGGCTACTGACCGGACTTGCGGCTGCCCTGAATAGACCGGGGAGGAAACCGATGAGGGACCTTCAGGCCATCGCTGATCGTGCCGAGATCGAGGCGCTGCGCGGCGATTTCACCGATGCGGTGATGATGCGCGACTACGACCGCTTCGCGTCGCTGTTCACGCCGGACGGCGCATGGCGGATGCCCTACGCCAACCTCGGCGCCCGCGCAACGGCGAGCGACCGCTGACTAGCGCGGCGAAAGCACGACAACTGCGGGTCTTTCTTTCTTATCAGATGGAAGACGCGGCCCGCGGGGATGACTTTGTGCGTGATGTGGCTTGCCGGGCGCCCATGGTAAGATTCCTGGATTATCCGGTGACTGGCGCCTTTGATGGAAACTGGAAAGAGCAGTGCACCGAGCTAATCCGCAGCTGTGCAGGGACCATCGTCTTGATAGGTTACACAACCTTCCAGTCGAAACCAGTTGCCTGGGAAATCGCAGAGACCTCTAGGCGGGCACTGCCGCTGATCGGTGTCAGGCTGTTCACCGCGGATAAAACGGAGACTCCGATTGGATTGGATGCTGCCTGGCTGATGCCACGATCTGATCTTCATTCAATCGTGCACCGGCTGCAGACCTGGGATCCCGGCCGCGAGACATGAAATTAGCCCGGCTTTACTGGCAGCTCGGGAGCATCAGGAACTGCTCCGTTCGCGTCCAGCCGCGAGCTCACGTCCTCAGGGATCTCCAGCGCGCTGTCGAAGCGGGCGCCGTGCAGCTGCGCGTCGGCAAACTGGGCGCCGTCAAGTTCGGCGCCGGAGAATTGAGCTCGCTGAAGCTGGGCCCCGCCGAATTGGGCGCCTTTGAGATTACAATACCGGAAGTTCACACCCTGCAAATCGGCGCTCTTGAAGTTCGCGTCACGCAAGTCCGCCTTCTCGAATACTGCGTTCGTGGCCTTACACTGTCTGAACACCGTGCCCACGGCATTAGCGCTGCGCAACGATGCTCTGGACAAGTCTGCGTACGAAAGGTCAGCGTTGTCGAGCTTTATGCATTTGTCGACTGATGACGCGTCAGTGCGTCTTGAGAGAAGGCCTTGCAGGTGCCGTTTCGAAAGCATGCGCAACGCTCCGTTTGTTACCGGGGGTCGCGGCCTGGGTCCCCAGTACGCGTGACTGAGATTGCAGTGCTGAAGGTCCGCTCCGGCCAGAGAGCCGGCATAAGAAAGCCCGTCTGCCAGCAATTTCTGCAATTCACCATCAGGAGTATTTATGAGCAGGGCTGCTATGACAGATACAGCCTCTCGCTGATAGGGTTGTCCGGCCGCTCCTTGTTCCGCATGGGGATCAAAAAATCGTCTCAAGAGGACAGCGGCCGCTAGTTGCTTAGTTTTTTCTGGTGCGCTCAAACCGTCTACCGTGGAAGAGAACGCCGCTCCTACAGTAGCGGCTTTCTCGCGGCGCGAGCGTTCGGAAAAATATTGCAGCAGAGCCAGGATTGCCGTTAGGAGCCCTCCGATGATCGCTACCCAGGCTTGGAACGCTGTTGTCACGGCGCCTCTCCTTCGCGCCTAGCCGGAAAGCCCGCTGACTGTCACGTCTTCTTCGCCGTCGCGCGGTCGACCTCCACGGCCAGCTGAGAATCGATCTTCTTCAGGCCTGCCAGCGCCGCCGCTGCCGTCAGCAGGTTGCTGATTCCCTGGGCCGAACGCGCGTTGTAGCCTACGGAAAGTAATAGCGAGGGCCAGGGTGCTGCACACCGCCAGCAGCACGGCCAAGCCGATGAGCAAGCTCTCCAGGTGAGTCCCCCAGATCCCATCCGGGATGCCCAGGACCACCACCAGGCAGGTTGCCCAGGCTCCTGCCACCGCCGTTCGCACCCAGCGGCCGGTGAACAGGACGCAAATCGGGCCAGGGAGGACAAACCAGCTGAGCACAATCCGCCGCCCCGTGGATGCGTCTACCACGGCGGCCACCGAGGACCAGGCCAGGCCGGCCTGCCAGAGCATGACGGCCGGTGGCTCAGGCAACGCCCACGCGCCCCGGCGTCGTAGGGTGAACGTAGGTGAGGAAAGCATGCTGGGGACAATACCGGGAACGCGACTCCGTTTCCCCGGATTCCTCACCTTTGACGATGGGGTAAGGCCGTGGGCAGCGGGATGCGGACAGGAAATGTGATGTGATTGCCGGGACGACGACCAGAGGAATTGAACGTCTTTTGTATACGTAAACCGGCCCTTCGTGGCAGCCTGATAGGTCATGGTCGGAGGTTGGGGAGGATGCATCGGCAGCGCCGCGGAGCGAGGCGCCACGGCGGGTCTGTTCGTGGATAAGGCGCTCGTGCGGTGGCTGATTGTCATTGGCGTCGCCACCGTTGCGTTCGTCCTTGGTTACGTTGGCCTGAACGACTATCTGTCGCATTCGGGGGGGCAAGGATTCGGCCACGGCTGGGCGGACATCGTCTTCTACGACGTTCAGATGTTTGTCCTGAACGCGGCGCCGACCCAGAGCGCAGGCCCGTTTCCTGTCGCGCTCGGGATCGCCCGCTTCCTGGCGCCTGCGGCCACGGCCGGGGCCACCGTGGAAGCCGTGCGTCTTCTGCTGAGCGAGCAGTTGCGGCGCTGGTCGTCTGCGTCGGCATCAAAGCATGCCGTCGTGACCGGCGACGGACCCGTCGCGCTAGAACTGGCCAGGAAGTTGCGCGCCGAGTACCGCAAGGTCGTCGTGGTCAGCACCACGCTAGCCAGGGCGGAACAGATCCGCCGTCTGCGCCTGCTCGAGGTAGTCGGTGACCCGGCCGACGTCGGCACGCTGCGCGCTGCGGGCCTGCCGCGGGCCGCCGTCCTGTATGCGTGCGCCGAGCTCAGCACGACGAACGCCGCGACTGCGCTGCGCGCCAGGGAAATTTCGCTGGACCACAACCGGCCACTTGTCATGTTTGCGCAAGTGCGCGATGCCGAGATCAGCACCGCGCTGCGAGCACGCCGCATCGGGGCCGGCGACGACCCCAGATTCCGGCTTGACTTCTTCGCGGTCGAGGACACGGCCGCCAGGGTGCTCCTGGATACCTATCCGCTGGCGCCCAACCAGATCAGGGCCGCGTCAGCGGAGATCGTCGGATTCGGCCGGCTGGGCCGCGCCGTGCTCCGCGAGATCGCGCGTCGTCCGGAGCTCGGCGGCGCACCGCTGAAGGTCAGGATCCGCGGCGCCAGCACCGAGATCATCTCGGAGTTCCTTGACCTGTTCCCTGTCGTCCGCCGGAACTGTTCGGTAAGTTGCGACGGCGATGCGGCACCGCCAGCTGCGGGCGAACAAGCCGAGCTGATCTTTGTCTGCCTCCCGGATAATGACGATGCGCTGAACGCCGGCCTGGCGGCTGCCCACTCTCTGGCCGGCCGCTCCGGCCGGGTGGTGATCTGCATGAGCGAACCCTCGCCGTTCGGTGCGGTCCTTACCGGCGAACGGGCTTTGCTGGATGATGTAGAGGGACGCCTGACCGTGTTCGAGGTGGTCGAGGAGGGATGCGTGCCGGAGAGGATCAAAGAAGACCTTATCGATCAGCTGGCTCGTGCCATCCATCAGGCTTACCTGAAGAACTGCGCGACCCGCGGGGATTCGCCGCACCTCAACCGGTCCATGCGGCCGTGGGAGCAACTGCCGGGCGATCTCCGGCAGGCCGACCTGGCGCAAGCCGCGGACATTGGCGTCAAGCTCGCAGCCATCGACTGCGCCGTGACACCGGAGTCGGCCACGGCCCCGGACTTCGCGTTCTCCGAAGCCGAGATCGAACTGCTCGCCGAGATGGAACACCGGCGCTGGGCGCACGAGCGGCAGGCGCAGGGCCATGTCTACGGGCCGGACCGCGACGGTAACCAGCACCCTGACCTGGTGGACTGGCAGTACCTCAGCGAACGTGCCAAGGACAAGGACCGGGGCGCCATCCGCGAACTGCCGGCCATCCTGCGGCAGGCCGGGTTCCAGATCCTCCGGCTGCCACCCAGGACTTCCTGACCGCATTCGTGCCTGGCCATTTTTTCTGGCCGAACGGCCCATGGTGCCTGCCCTGCGACGCAGGTTACTCTGCGCCGTGGCCTGGCGGCGCAGTTCCCCTCCCGGTCTGGTGCTGAGTGCGATCGCGTGCTTGAATCGCTCACCGGAGGAGAGGAGCTGATTCAGGTGGCGACAGAATCGGGGCAGGCAGGGCCGGGCAGCCGGACCGAGACCTACCGGCAGGCACGTGACCTGCTGCAGGACCTGGGGCGGGACTACGCGAAGGCCGTCGAGGCCTTCGCCTGGCCCGATTTCGGTGACCGTTTCAACTGGGCGATCGACTGGTTCGATGCGAACGCCCGCGGCCACGCCGGGACCGCTTTGTGGATCGTGGAGGAGGACGGGACCGAGGCCAAGTACTCCTTCGACGAGATGGCCCGCCGGTCCGATCAGGTGGCGGCCTTCCTGGCCGGGCACGGTGTCTCGCGCGGCGACCATGTCCTGCTGATGCTGAACAACCAGGTCGAGCTGTGGGAGGCCATGCTCGCCGTGATGAAGATCGGCGCGGTGATCCTGCCCGCCACGACCGCGCTCGGCCACGGCGAGCTGGCCGACCGGGTCCAGCGCGGCACGGTTGGCCATGTGCTGGCCAACACCGCGGACACGGCCAAGTTCGCCGACGTGCCGGGGGAGTACACGCGGTTCGCGGTCGGCGAGGCCCCGCCCGGCTGGCTGCCCTATCGCGACGCCTACGCAACGGACGTACCGCCGGCTCAGCACCCCGGGACGGCACCGTCGGACCCGCAGCTGCTGTACTTCACCTCAGGGACGACGAACCGGCCCAAGCTCGTCGAGCACACCCAGGTCTCCTACCCGGTCGGCCACCTCGCCACCTCGTTCTGGGTGGCGGCCAGGCCGGGTGACGTGCACCTGAACATCAGCTCGCCCGGCTGGGCCAAGCACGCGTGGAGCTGCTTCTTCGCGCCGTGGATCGCCCAGGCGACGATCTTCATCTACAACTACTCCCGGTTCGACGCGGACGCCCTGCTCGGGCAGATCCGCCGGGCCGGGGTGAATACCTTCTGCGCCCCGCCCACGGTCTGGCGGATGCTGATCAAGGCCGACTTGTCCGGCGGAAAGGGGCAGCTGCGTGAGCTGCTGTCCGCGGGCGAGCCGCTCAACCCCGAGGTCATGGAGCAGATCCGGCGGGCCTGGGGACTGACGATCCGGGACGGGTTCGGCCAGACCGAGCTGCCGCTGGCCGTCGGGAACGTGCCAGGGATGCCGGTCAAACCGGGCTCGATGGGCCTGCCGCTGCCCGGCGTGCCGATCGTCCTGGTCGACCCGATGTCCGGGCAGCCCGCCGAGGAAGGCGAGATCTGCGTCGACCTGTCCAAGCGGCCGGTGAGCCTGATGACCGGCTACCAGGGCGACCGGGAGCGCAACGTCGAGGCGATGGCGGGCGGGTACTACCACACCGGCGACATGGCCTCCCGTGATGCCGACGGGTACATCTTCTACATCGGCCGGACCGACGACGTCTTCAAGGCTTCGGACTACAAGATCTCCCCGTTCGAGCTGGAGAGCGTGCTCATCGAACATCCCGCGGTCGCCGAGGCGGCCGTCGTGCCGGCCCCTGACGAGCTGCGCTTGGCCGTGCCCAAGGCCTACATCACACTGGCGGCTGGCTACCAGCCCGATCGCGACACGGCCCTGTCGATCCTGCGGTACGCCCGTGAGAACCTGTCCCCCTACCAGCGGGTCCGGCGGCTAGAGTTCACCGAGCTGCCCAAGACGATCTCGGGCAAGATCCGCCGGGTGGACCTGCGCCGCCGCGAAGAGGAGGCGGCGACCGGCCCGGCCAGCCCGCAGGAGTGGCGCGACGACCAGTTCGCCGAGCTGCGGACCCCCGACTCCGGCGGTTAACCGGGCGACAGGGCGCGGAACGGCGCTGTGGTGGTCACCCGGCCAGGCTGTTTATGCGGAGCCAGTCCAGGCTCTGGCGGACCACGTCGGCCAGGTGGTGCGGCTGGTCCGCGTAGTAATGATTGGCCCCCTTAATGATCAGGTAGTCCTTGACCGCGGCGGGGGATGCCTCGAACACGCGGGACACGTGCGACGGGGGCACGGCGTCGTCGACGGACCATTGCGACAGCCAGGCGCGCAGGGTCGAGTAGCGGGCGATGCCGGCGGGGCTCAGGTTCGCCTCGGCCGGCTTGCCGAGAAAGCACCAGCCTGCCACCCGGTCGCTGGGCTCGAGCGTGGCGTCGAGGAACCTCGGGTCGGCGAGGGTGCGGTGGGTCAGCAGGCTCAGCACGACAGCCCGCGACAGGTGTGCGGCGTGGTAGATCACCGCATCGGCCGGCGGCAGCCCGGACAGGTCGACCGGGTCCCCGGCCGGGGTGCGGGTGACCGCCGGGGACTCCGCCTGGCTCTGGTAGAACACCGACAGGGAACCTCCGCCGGACCAGCCCGCGAGGACGATCGTGCGGTAACCCCAGACCTCGCGCGCGTACCTGACGTAGGCCCCCAGGTCGACGGCGGCCATCTCCATGATCAGCGGGGTGTCGTTGCGCGCGTACCGGCTGCCCGCGCACAACACGTCGACGCCGGCCGCTGCCATCGCCCGGGGGACGGGGAGCAGCTGAAGCGTCGAGGCCGGGTGCATGTAGATCAGCAGCGTGCCGCTGGGCCGCCCGCGCGGCCGGAACCGGATGCCTTCCAGGTTGACCGTGCCCTGGCGTCCGGCGTACCCGTAGACCTCGCGCAGCGCGGCCGTCGCCTGATAGGCGATGTGCACCCACTCGGACTCGATCTCGAAGGCGCCCGCCGCTGGCGACATGGTCAGGGCCGTTCGGGAAATCGGCGGACGAAACCCTGCCAGTGGTCCCGGTAGTCACGCTGGAATTCCGGAGCCGACAGCGCCGCGTCGGTGACCTGGAAGGGCTGCCTGGACTCGATCATGAACACCAGCGAGTCTTCGATCTTGCGCGGCGGCAGCCCCACCGAACGGGCGAGCTCGAAGGTCTCGACGTCGGGTCCGTGCGCGGCCCAGTTGTTGTGCAGGCTGGCCCCGCCTGGCCGGAAACTGCCCGCGGCCTTGCCTTCGTGCTTTCCCGTGATGATCCCGAGGTACTCGGCCACGCAGTTCCGGTGGAACCCGGGCGGCCGGAAGGTGTCCTCGGCGACAGCCCAGCGCGGCGGCAGGACCATGAGATCCGCGTTGCCGCCCAGCACCGGATCTGACGGCGAGGACAGCGCGCAGAAGATCGACGGATCAGGATGGTCGACCGTCGCGGTGCCAAGCGCGACGAAGTCGAACATGCTGAACTTGGCCGGGACGTGGTTTCCTCGCCAGGCCACCACATCGAGCGGGGAATGCCCGAGGCTGGCTTCCCAGAACTCCCCGCAGAACTTCTGGATCAGGGTGCACGGCTTCTCCTCGATCTCGTACCACGCGTCAGGCACATGGAAATCGATCGCGTTGGCGAGCCCGTTGGAACCGATCAGGCCAAGGTCAGGCAGCCGGAAGGGAAGGCCGTAGTTCTCGCAGACGAAGCCGCGGCTTGGTCCGTCGGGCAGCTCGACCCGGAACTTGATCCCGCGGGGAATCAGGGCCAGCTCGCCCGGCTCGACCCGGAGCCGGCCAAGCTCGGTGGCCACCAGCAGCGCGCCGCTGTCCGGCAGGATCAGAAGTTCGCCGTCGGCGTCCAGGAAGAACCTGTCGGTCATCGGCGCCGTGGCGCGGTAGATGTGCACAGCGGCGCCCGACTGCGCCTGCGGCGAGCCGTTACCGCAGATCGTGAGCATGCCCGCCACGAAATCCTGCTGGTCGGCCGGGAACTCGAAGGGATCCCACCGCATCTGGTTAGGGTTCGGCGGCTGGCTGAACGGAGGGGTGGCGAAGGTGTTCGCCTCGGCAGGCCGGTAGTGCCCGTGCACCACCGATGGCATGGCGCGGAAGACGTAGGTGCGCCGGT
>Ga0182030_10024894_pt1 | contig 10952 bp, 6 predicted proteins | sample 812S3MmetaG_FD_121299 | JGI IMG/M metagenome (GOLD analysis project Ga0182030, IMG submission 121299) | Permafrost microbial communities from Stordalen Mire, Sweden - 812S3M metaG (Illumina Assembly) | ecosystem: Environmental > Terrestrial > Soil > Wetlands > Permafrost | place: Sweden... | reverse complement strand
GTAAGCGACTTAGAGTCAAGCAGTTTGGCCGGTTTTTTCGCGCTTATGTGGTCCAATCTGTGCACGCGCCACATTCTGTTTGGGTTAAAGCCGCGCGGGCATCACGATTGGCCATATAAGGGCTTATTCAGTCTTCAAATACAGCTTGGTTCCGAGCCACGACCGTAAGGTAGCTGGTTTCTGTCGCGAAACTCAAGTCAAAGGACAAAGACCGCTTGCTGAGCGCGCGGCTCGGTAACGCTGCGTTGATGCCAGGAGACTTATTACTGAGCCGGCAGGCGGATTTTCGGGACAGAAACTAGGGGGGGGCTAACTTATAAGTTCGGCGTGATCTTATGCAGCGTGCGTGGCCGGTCGGGGTCCAGCCCTTTTTGTTCCGCCAGGTATGCCGCGAACAGTTGCGCCGGCACGATGTATGGGACGGGCGTCAGCGCCTCTTTGAGCCTCCGCGGCAGACGAATCACCCTGGTAGCGCAGGCCGCCACCTGCCGGTTGCCGGAATCGGCAATGGCCACGATTTCCGCCCCCACCTGCTTGAGTTTCCCGAGCGCTTCGCCGATCGACGGCCAGGTGGCGTCCGGCGGCGCGAACGCGAATACCGGGAAGCCCTGCTCCACCAGCGCGATGGGGCCGTGGAGCAGGTCGGCCGAGGAGAACCGTTCGGCCACGACGTAACAGGTCTCCATCAGCTTCAGCGAAAACTCGAAGGCATTGGCGTAATTGAGGCCCCGGCCCACCACCACCGTCTGGCGCATGAAGCGGTAGCGTTCGGATAGCGCGGCGATCTCCGATTCCAGGCGCAGAGCCGACGCCACCGCGCCGGGCAGCCGCTCGAGGTCGGAGGTCCGCAGGCTGCCGCCCAGAACGGAAGCCAGCAGGTAGAGCAGCAGCAACTGGCCGGTGTATGTCTTGGTGGCGGCGACGCTTTTTTCGGCGCCGGCCCGCACCAGCAGGACGTGCTCCGCCAGGCGAGCCAGCGTGCTGCCCCGCTCGTTGGTGATCCCCACCGACAGGGCCCCGCGATGGCGGGCGCGCTCCAACACCAGGTTGGTGTCGGTGGACTCGCCGGATTGCGAGAGCGCCACGACCAGGGTCTCGCGGTAGTCGATGTCCGCGCCGTACAGAGTGGTGATCGAAGGCGCGGCCAGCGAGACCGGAATGCCGGTGGCAATTTCGATCAGATAGCGTCCAAACAACGCCGCGTTGTCCGACGTGCCGCGCGCCACCAGGACAACCAGACGCGGCCGCCGTTTCTCCAGTGCCCGGCGTAAGGCGGCCACGGCCGGCGCCGCTCCCGCCAGCGTGCGCTCCAGCGCTTCGGGCTGTTGCCGGATCTCGGCTATCATGCGAGACATCGCTTCCACCATAGCAGGAGGCAGGCGCGGCCGCCCCAGTGAGTGCGCAGCGGCGTACCGCCGCGAGAATCTCAATGGAGAGCCCCAGCGCCGGCTGACGCCGGGGGCACAGAGGGAAAAAACCATAAGACGGCTGGCATAAAGTGGGAGGCCGATGCGCCATCCGTTCGGCGCCGGATTTCGCCTGAACACTCCCTTACGGTCGTGGCTCGGAACGAAGTACGGTCGCGGCTCGGAACGAAGCACGGTCGTGGCATGCGGGCAGAATACGCCACCGTATTTGCCCGTTGCGGTGAAATTACAGCGGAGTGAGCGGCCTGGTCTCCGTGCCGGTAAGGAAGGAGCGCACGGCGCTCTCGCCCGGCGGCAGCGTAAGCAGCACCGGCCGCAGCAGCAGGATCACCTGGTCGTCATCGGTGTCGTGTTCGTGAGTGCTGGTGAGCGGGCCCAGGAAGGGAATGCGGTTGAGGCCCGCCAGGCCGGAGAGCGTCCGGGCCTCGTTGGTGGTCAGCAGACCCGCGATGATGGCCCACTCGCCGAATTTAAGCCGCGTGATATTCTTCACGGAACGGTTGGAGATTACCGGCAAACCGTTCACCGACGCTCCCGTCAGCACCTGGAACTGAGCTTCCACGTCCAGTGACACGTTTTCGGTGTCGTGCACCACCGGCGTGGTGGTCAACGTCAGCCCGAGATCCTGAAAAGTGAAGCTGGGCGGCAGCGTGATGCTGCCAGTGCCGGTGCCCGTAGCCCCATATCCGCCCGTCTCGATGGGATACCGCTCTCCGATGTGGATGGTGGCTTTCTGTCCGCTCAGCGAGCGAAGCTGCGCCGCCAACAGCATTTTCGACTCGGATTTTGACAGAGTCGCCACCAGCGAGGGGCCCATCACGCCAATGCCGATCAGCGTCTTGCCGCCGCCAAACGTCAGCAGCCCGCCGATCCCGGACTGCAGCGAAACCGTGTTGTTATAGACCGTGGTCAGCGTATTGAGCGAGAACAGCGAGGGGAAGTCGATCCCGTAGGTGAGGGCATCGTTGCGGGTGACTTCGAGAAACCGCAGCTCGATGGCGACTTGCGCCGGCGGGTGCATCAATTGTTCCAGCAGCGCGCGCGCATACACCACTTTGGAAATGCGGTCGCGCATCACCAGGGTGAAAGTCGAGTTGTCCCACCCCAGTTTCTCGATCGCCATGCTCTGCTGCACGTCGCGGATAACCTCGGTGAACTCCTGCTGGGTGTAGGTGTCGGGCAGGTGCACGGACATGGTAACCGTGGGCTCGATCTCGGTGCGCTTCTGCGGGGTGTCTTTGGCCACCAGGAAAAGCTTGCTGGTTAGCGGCACGATAAAAGAGCCGGTGGCCGCCTCCAGCGCGTGCAGCGCGTCGCGGTAATCGACGCCTTTCAGGCGGAACCGGAAAGACGTGCCCGGTTGATAGTCGGAGTCGTAGACGGACTCCAATCCGAAGACGTGCGCGACGTCCTGAAACACTTTCTTGTAATCGCCCGTGAAGTCCAGGTCTTGAAGACCCTGCGCGGCGTCCAACTGTGTGGGGGGCAACGGTTCTCTGGCGGCGGCCAGGTCCTCGGCGGTTGGCTGGTCGAAATGGAAGTCGGGCGGTTCGGCCAATTCCTTGTCCAGGTCGGCGACCGCGGGGATTTTGGGCTGCGGCCTGGCTTCCATGGCGGCGCGCGACTGCACCGCCTGGCTGCGCTCCCAGTACGTCTTGTTGCGAGGGTCCTTGGCCGCCGCCTCGGCATACATCAGGTATGCCTCGGCCATGTGACCGGCCTTTTCGGCGTCGCGGCCCTTTTCGTAAAGTTCCCAGGCCGAAGGCTCTTGCGAATACTGCCAGTCTTGCGCCGGAACTCCCGTCGCCAGCAGCAGTCCGGCGAGGGCCACACGTAGCCGCATAATTATGTGACGGCGGGGCGGGCGCGGACGTGCAAACGATTTAGAATCTGAGGGAGGGATCGCATGCACTACATCCTGCGCCGGCTGGCGGAAAACCCCGCGGAACTGGTGTGGCCTATCGTCGTTTTTGCGCTTACGGTCGCCGTTGGCTGGCTGGTTCGCAGACTGATTATAAGAGCCTTACGCGCCTGGGGCGAGCGCACCCAGAGCCGCGCCGGTCTGGTGCTAGCCGAGGTTCTAACCGGCCCGATGCTCATCTGGGCGGTGATCCTGGGCGTCCACCTGGCCATCCAGATGTCGGATCTGCCGGCGGAATATACCAAGAACGGCGCGGAAGTCCTCTACCTGCTCTGGATGGCGTCCGTCACCATCATGAGCATGCGGCTGGCCGGCAACCTGGTGCGGCACTTCGGCGGCCAGGTTCCGGGGGCGCTGCCGGTCACCACGCTCAGCCAGAACCTGGCGCAGATCGCCGTATTGATACTCGGAGTGGTAGTGGCGATGGACCACTACAATCGCTCCATCACGCCGATTATCACCGCCTTAGGCGTCGGCGGCCTGGCCGTCGCCCTGGCCTTGCAGGACACCCTCTCCAACCTGTTTGGCGGCTTCTACGTCGCCGTGGCGCGGCAGATCCGGTTGGGCGACTACATCAAGCTGAATAGCGGCGAGGAAGGCTACGTCACCGATATAGGCTGGCGCAGCACCACCATTCGCGCGCTGAGTAACAACTTGATCGTGGTACCCAACAACAAACTGTCGCAAGCCATCGTCACCAATTACTACCTGCCGGAAAAACGCATGTGGGCATCGCTGCAGGTGGGCGTAAGCTACCGGACCGACCCTGACCTGGTGGAGAAAGTCCTTCTGGAAATCGTGCTGGATAGTACAACGGATGTTCCCGGCCTGCTGGCGGATCCGGCCCCCTCGGTGGCGTTCGACCCGGGATTCGGCGAATCGTCTCTGGGCTTTACGGTAAACTTCAGCGTGGCCGAATTCACCAATCAGTTCGGCGTTCGCAACGAGCTGAGAAAGCGCATTCTTCGCCGTTTCCGGCAAGACGGCATCGAAATTCCCTTCCCCACGCGCGCCATCCACCTGGAGAAATCGGAGTTGCCGCCGGAGGGAAAATAGCATGCCGCTAAGTTGCATTGTGTCTCTCCCGGCTGTCTTAAGTAGATAGTTCGACGGCCGTATAAAGCGGCGCGCGCCGGGGCGCGTTGGTTCGGGTAGATACCGTTTGCCGCCGTCGAACCGCCCGTGCTATAGTTGGAGCGCGTTTGATAGCTATCGCGAATCCGGCAGATCGTCTCCTTGAGCGACGGCACCGTCGTCCCGCTTGCGTTTCGTCACCGATGAGCCCGCTTTCAAATTGTCAGGAGGATTGAGTGAAGAACATCTTTGTGGGCAACCTCGACTTCAACGTTACGGAAGAAGCCGTGCGTAGCCTGTTCGAGCGATATGGGCAGGTGAACAGCGCGCGTATCATGACGGATCGCGATACCGGTCGTTCCCGCGGGTTCGCGTTTGTCGAAATGGAAAACGAATCGGAAGCGGATCAGGCGATTTCCGCTCTCAATGGCTACACCATGGACGGCCGGGCGCTCAACGTGAATGAGGCGCGGCCCAAACCGGATCGCGGTTTCGGCGGCGGTGGCGGCGGTCGCGGCTTCGGCGGTGGCGGTGGCGGCGGCCGGCCGGGCGGCGGTGGCGGCGGTGGTGGCCGGCGTCCCGGCGGTGGCGGCGGCGGTGGCGGCGGACGCCGCGAACCGCGCTGGTAAGTTTCCGGTCATCGAAAACAGGGGTCGTGCGCAACTCCGCGCTCGACCCCTGTTTTCATTGGAGCACGCCCCGCTGACGTAGTGGAACCTCTTGGGCTGCCGCCGGCGCCGGCACTCATGGACGCTTCGGCTGACGCTGTGCGGCTTTTTACTTCACAACCAGTTCGGACCAACTCTGGCTGACCGGATAGACTTGGCCGTTGGGGTCGTAAGTATGGTCGTTGGTCTGGATCAGCGTGCTTCCATCCGAGGATATCCACTGGTGGCTGTATTGGTTGCTGGCCTCGATAACCTGGCCGGTATTGGGATTCCTGAACTCCTGCCGGTCGAGCGAGTTAAGAGCGGTGGCATGGGCCGATGCGTCGATCGCGGCCTGCCGTGAGCGGTCGGCCGCCATCGCCGAGTTGAAGCTCGCCGCCTGTCTATCCTGGAAGGCGCGCCCGGCCGCCAATCGCTGGTCACCTTGCTCCTTGAAATGCTGCAGATTGGCGGCAAACTGGCGATTGTTGGCATCCAAGCTCTTTTCAAAGTCGTCATGCCGGCGTTGGTCATCCGCCATGGCTTGGTGAAATGCCGCCATCTGATCGGCCGCGATGCGGTTCTGCCAGTCGGAACTGGGCTGCATGGTTTTGCCCAATTTGATCTGCGGCAGCGCCAGCATTTCGTCCAGATGGCCCTGGGGAGCGCGGACGATGGTGGTGCCGCGGGAAAAACAGGTGCGGTTCTGAAAGGCGGCTTGCTTAATGAACGGCACAGCCGGCATGGTTTGTTCGTTGCAGTGGATTACCGCGGTGATCATCTCTTCCACCGGATGCCCGTCGCGCTCGTATTGCACGCGCACGTTAGCCCCATCCAGCGTCCACTTGGGGTTCACCTGTTTGAAATTGGTGCCCATGGAGGCGTACATCTGGGTCTCTTTCTCCAGTTGCTCCTTCAAAGCGGCCTGGTCTTCGGGGTCCAGCGGCAGGACGGATACGATTTTCGCATTGGGATGGATGTTGGGCACCGCGATATTGACCAGGAAACTGGCCGCAGTGTCGATGTCGATGGCCGGGCACTGCGCCTTCTCCATGGCTTTCTGTACGCTTTCGGTGCTCGCCCAGTTCCATGCCACGCCGGGCAGGGCCACCACCGCGCTCAGGCCATCCGGGCTTTGCGCCGTGAACTTGAGCGACGCGCCGTGGCCGTGGCATCCCGGCGGCCGGGCGATGGTGCCGGCAAACTTCCAATCGGCGGGAATTTCCAGGGTGACCGCGGTTATAGAATACTGGGGATCGGTGACCTCGACCCGTTGCGTGCCGGACGCGGGCTTGGCAAAGTGAACCGGCTGCGAGGTCACGGAGGCGGGAGCACTGGCCCGGAGCGTTTGCACCCTCGAGTCGTACTCTTGCGGGGTAATTACTCCGCTGTCGCGCAGTTCCTTGAGCGCCGCGATCTTCTCTTGCGAGGCTCCGGAAGCCGCGGGAGAACTGGCCTGGAGCGTTTGCACCCTCGAGTCGTATTCCTGCGCGGTAATGACTCCGCTGTCGCGCAGTTCCTTGAGCGCCGCCATTTGACCCTGTTGTCGGGAGGAGGCCTGGGTTTTGTGCAGGCTGATGAAGACCCCCGCGCCCAGGACAACCAGCGCGAGGCCGACTATCGCGATTTTCTTCATGATGTTCTCCTTGGCTCTTTACCATCCCTGTCTCTGAGCCGATTCCCTATTGTGGCACGATCTTCAATTCAAAGAGTCAGCGTAATGGGCGCCTCCGGCCGGCAGGAACGCCGATTCGGCCGAGGGCCGGATTTTTCGTTGGCGCCGGCGTACTCCCGCTGGTCTCGCAAATGGGTCCTGCCGGCCACGGCATCGATGTTTTTCCAACGCGGCTTGCTACCATGGAATTTCAGCCCCACAATTGCAAAACCCTTATGCCGGAAAAGCCCTACGACCACAACCAGATCGAGCTCAAGTGGCACGCCCGCTGGGAGAACGCCGACTTCTACAAAGCCGAGGAGAACTCCTCCAAGCCCAAATTCTACGTGCTGGAGATGCTCCCCTACCCCAGCGGCACGCTGCACATCGGCCACATCCGCAACTACTCGATCGGCGACGCGCTGGCGCGCTATAAGTGGATGCGCGGCTTCAACGTGCTGCATCCCATGGGCTGGGATGCTTTCGGGCTGCCGGCGGAGAATGCCGCTATCGCCAACCAGGTACCGCCGCGCGAGTGGACCCTGCGGAATATCGCGGCCATGAAGAAGACCCATCGCCGCTTCGCCTTCAGCTACGACTGGGACCGCGAAGTCTCCACCTGCGAGCCGGAATACTATCGCTGGAACCAGTGGTTCTTCCTCGAAATGCTGAAGCGCGGCCTGGCCTACCGCAAACGCGCGCTGGTGAACTGGTGCCCGCAATGCGCCACCGTGCTGGCCAACGAGCAGGTGGTGGAAGGCTGCTGCTGGCGCCACGAGGGCACTCCCGTGGAGCAGCGCGCGCTGGAACAATGGTTCCTCAAGATCACCGCCTACGCCGACGAACTGCTCGACGCCATGACGCAACTCGAAGAGGGCTGGCCGGAGCGCGTGCTCACCATGCAGCGCAACTGGATCGGGCGCTCGGAAGGCGCCGAGATCGATTTTTCAGTGGCCGGAACAGGCGAGCCCATCCGCGTGTTCACCACGCGCATCGATACGATTTACGGCGCAACCTGCGTGATTCTGGCGCCGGAGCATCCGTTGAACGAAAAGCTCCTCGACGCGGCCGGCCAGGCGCACGCCAAGGCGATGGTGGACGCGCGCGCCAATCACGATCCGGGCGATATCGAAAAGGAAGGCTTCTTCACCGGCCACTACGCCGTGAATCCGTTTAACGGCGAGCAGGTCCCCATCTGGGTCGCCAATTTCGTGTTGATGGGCTATGGCACGGGCGCCATCATGGCGGTGCCGGCGCACGACGAACGCGATTTCGAATTCTGCCGCAAATACGATATCGCCGTGCGTCCGGTGATCCGGCCGGTGGATGGCTCGCTGGCCGTCGAGCCCGGCATGACAGAAGCCTTCACCGAATACGGCATCGCGGAAAACACCGGGCAGTGGTCGGGCCTCGCCAGCGAGGAAGCGCGCCGCCAAATGGCCGCATACGCCAAGGAGCGCGGCTTCGGCGGGCCGGCCATTACCTTCCGCATCAAGGACTGGGGCATCTCCCGCCAGCGCTACTGGGGCACGCCCATCCCGGTGATCCACTGCCCGCAGTGCGGCGTGGTGCCGGTGCCCGAAGACCAGCTTCCGGTGATCCTGCCGGAGCGCATCGACATCACCGGCGCGGGCCGTTCGCCGCTCGAAAACGTGCCCGCTTTCGTGAACGTGGACTGCCCGCGGTGCGGCCGCGCCGCGCGGCGCGAGACCGATACCATGGACACGTTCATCGACAGCTCCTGGTATTTCTACCGCTACTGCGACCCGCACAATAGCGCCATGCCCTTCGACCCGGCGAAGATCGCCTACTGGTTCGAGATCGACCAGTACATCGGCGGCGTGGAGCATGCCATTCTGCACCTGATTTACTCGCGCTTCTTCACCAAGATGATGCGCGACATCGGGCTGATCGAGAACAGCGAACCGGCGCGGCGGCTCTTCACCCAGGGCATGGTGATCGCCGAAGGCCAAAAGATGTCGAAGTCCAAGGGCAACGTGGTGGGCGCCGATCTGCTGGCCGGCGAATTGGGCGCCGATACGGCGCGCATGTTCGTGTTGTTCGCCGCGCCGCCGGAGAAAGAAGTGGACTGGCGCAGAGAAGGCGCCGAGGGCGTGTACCGCTTTCTGGGCCGGGTCTACCGCTTCGTGACGCGCAACGTGGGACATCCCGGCGGGTCCGGCGAGCAGGACCGCAAGGCTTTGCGTAAACTGCACCAGACGGTCAAGAAGATCAGCGAGGATTTTGAAACGCGCTGGCATTTCAATACCTGCATCGCGTCGGTCATGGAGTTGGTGAACGTGCTCTACGCCGAAGAGGCGCACATTTCCGCGGCGGCGATGCCCGAGATCCTGGAAAAACTGGCGCTCCTGCTGGCGCCCTTCGCGCCGTACCTGTCGCAGGAAATCTGGGAAGAACTGGGCCACCAGGGCCCGGTGTTCCGCCAGCCATGGCCGGCGTTCGACGCGGAACTCGCCAAGGAAGACGAGGCGGAGATCGTGGTGCAGGTGAACGGCAAGCTGCGGGCCCGCATTTACGCGCCGTTTGGCACGCCGAAAGAGGAGCTGCAGGCGCGGGCAATGGCCGATGAAAAGGTCAAGGCGCTGGTGGCGGGCAAGCTGGTTGTGAAGGCCATTGTGGTGCCCGATAAGCTGGTGAATTTCGTCGTGAAATGAGGCTATTCGGCCCCGCGCCAATTCCGTTTCCAGAACGGCGGTGACGGCATAAAGTGAGTGGGGGCCCCGCGTGCCGGGGCCCCCGCCACCAGTTTATTTGCCGCCTTTCCAGTCCGGCAGGCGTCCCGGAGTGGGAGGCGCGCCGGCGGCGTCGAGCTGCTTCTCCAGATTCTTGATATCGACATCGATCAACTTTCGCAGTTTGGGAATCTGTAGCGCCAACTCGTCGGAGCCGATCTGATATTGCTCCATGGCCGTCTTCGTCGGATGGCCGATGTTGCCGCGCCCCGAACTGCCGGCGGCCTGGATGCGCTCGGAGATCGACGCCGGCGTGCCTTCATTGTGGGAGCGCCAGATGCGGTCGCCGCTCAGCGCCAGGTTGATGGCGTCGAGATCGCGCTGCAGACCGAGCGCCGTCTCGTGCAGCTTCGGAGGAAGCGAGGGAACCGCGTCGATGGCGCGCTTGATGGAGTCGAGCCGCGTGCCGGCTTCGGTAGCCGCTTCCTGGGTCGCGGTCAGGGCCTTTTGGAGCTTGCCCAGCTTGTCCGAGAACTCGACCATGGAGACGCGGTCTTCCTGCGTAGCCGGAGTTTCGCCTACTACTTCGATGCTTTCCGAGCCGGGCAGGTCCGTCACCACCCCGTCGACGCGCTTGGCCAGCGACACGGTGTATTTGCCGGGCAGCACGTAGGCTCCGCCGCCACCGCCGCGTCCTCCGCCGAATGCCGCCAGTTGCTCGGGGTCGATGGCGCCGCCGCCGCCCGCGCCGCCCGCGCCGCGCCCGCCGCCGCCTCCACGGCCGCCGCCACCGGCCGCAGCACCGCCGCCGCCGCGCCCGCCGCCTTCGCCACCACCGCCCAGCGGGACCGAGGGCGCCAGGCCGATGCCCTGATTACGCAGGTCCCAGGTGATGCGGTGCATGCCTTGCGTGGCTGTCTCTTCGAGCCGCCGCACGATGTTGCCCTTGGCGTCTTTGATGGTCATCAGGATGGCCGGCGGCTCTTCCAAAGCTTCCGCCCGCAGTTCTTCGGGGGTAGGATAGGGCGGCGTCTCGCCGCGTTGTGCCGCCTGCCGCTCGCGCTGCTGGCGATCCTGGGCCTTGGTGCGAATGGCGTCGCGCAGGTTATAAGTGATGGTAGCGCCCACTGGCGGGTTGGGGGTGGTGAAATAGGCCGTGCCCAGGTCGCCTCCCGGGTTGAACGGCACGTACTCCAGCGCCTTGCGCACCGGGAAGATGGCGCTTTCCTTCTGCAGCATTTCGGCGGTGGCCACGCGCAGCGGGCTATAGTCGTCGAGCACGTAGATGCTGCGGCCGAAGGTGCCGATTACCAGGTCGTCCATCTGCTTCTGGATGGCCAGGTCGCGCACCATGGTGGTGGGCAGGCCTAGGTTCAGCTTGATCCACTTTTCGCCGCCGATATTGCTGAAATAGAGCGCGAATTCCGTGCCCGCGAAGACCAGGTTCTTGTTGACCGGGTCTTCGGCGATGGCGTAAACGCCGCCGCGCTCCGGCAGGTTGCCGGAGATGTTGACCCAAGTCTTGCCGGCGTCGGT
>Ga0182030_10024893_pt1 | contig 10953 bp, 7 predicted proteins | sample 812S3MmetaG_FD_121299 | JGI IMG/M metagenome (GOLD analysis project Ga0182030, IMG submission 121299) | Permafrost microbial communities from Stordalen Mire, Sweden - 812S3M metaG (Illumina Assembly) | ecosystem: Environmental > Terrestrial > Soil > Wetlands > Permafrost | place: Sweden... | reverse complement strand
GATGAACGCAAGCCGGTTATCGCACAAGACGTTCAACCCCAGCAGGCTTGAGATTTCAATCGCCGTCCGGCTTGTTCCCTCCGAGTTATTCCAGGCGAAGTGGCTCACCACGTCGGTTCGAAAGAGCAATTTGTATCCGATGACAGTCTCGTCGGCCGCCAGGATGGGCTGGCGTGCCGCATAACGCACACGTCTCTCGTAGTCCCCGCCGGAGTATTCGTCCATAGCCACTCTCTCGAACACATCATCGGCAATTTAAGGAATCACGAGAGGCGAGGAGAACCGGAGAGTGCGGAGGATCGTATCTGCCAGGAGACAAGTTGATTCGATCGGTGTTGCGAATTATTCGTTTATAAACGATAATAATCCGTGTACGAGATTCGCCATTACCTCACACGTGAAGGGAAAGATGTCTACCTTGAATGGCAACGCGATCTGCGCGATACCAAGGCCAGAATTGCCGTCGACCGGCGCATCAACCGGATGGAACTGGGTAACTTTGGCGACCACAAGTTCTGTCGAGATGGTGTTTGGGAGTTGCGCATCGATATAGGACCGGGCTACCGGGTTTATTACGCAATCGCCGGAGAGCAGGTTGTCTTGCTCCTGATTGGAGGCGATAAGCGAAGGCAGGATGCGGATATTCAACGAGCTTGCGCCTATTTCCAGGATTGGCGAGGGAGGGTGAATGATGAGAGACAGGACGCGCGATGAAGCCATGGCCGAACAGTTCCAAAAGGACCCAGCCTACGCATTGGAACTGCTGAACAGCATTCTCGAAGATGGCGAGCAGGGAGAGCTGCTGATCGCGTTGCGCCAGATGGCCAAGGCCTTCGGTGGCGTTCAGACCCTTGCAAATAAAACCAACCTGAATCCGACCCAGTTGTATCGAACCCTCTCGAAAGACCGCAACCCGGCACTGAGCAGCCTCACCGCGATCCTGAAAGCCATGGGCCTCCGGCTTGCAGTTGAGCGCGTTCGGGCTGCTTGAACGGATTGAAGCATGCATCCGCCAAGCCCCGGCGACAAATGCGGGAGCATGGGATGTACTTCCTTTCCATGAAAACACCGCGTCTTTACATCCCGCCTTCCGCCCTGCCACACTAGGGAGTGGACACCCAGACAATCGTTATCCTCGATTTCGGCTCGCAATACACGCAGCTGATCGCACGGCGTATTCGCGAACAAAATGTTTTCTCCGTGGTCTTGCCGTGCACCGCGCCGCTCGCCGAAATTCAGTCGTACAAGCCAATCGGAATCATCCTTTCGGGCGGGCCATCGTCGGTCTATGACGCCGACGCGCCTGCAGCTGATCCAGGACTGCTCCATATCGATGCGCCCATGCTGGGCATCTGTTACGGGCTGCATTTCATCGTCCATCACATGGGTGGCAAGGTGCGCACCGCGCCCAAGCGCGAATACGGCCATGCCGATGTAGCCATCGAAGACAGAAGCTCGCAACTATTCGCAGGCTTGCCCGATTCGATGAATGTGTGGATGAGTCATGGAGACGAAGCTCTCGAACTGCCCAGTGGCTTTCACCGCACGGCCGCCACTTCCAACGCGCTGGCGGCGATCGAGAACGCGGAGCGCCGCATCTGGGCCGTACAGTTTCACCCCGAAGTCCACCACACCCCCCTGGGGAAAGACCTTCTCAAGAATTTTATATTTGCCATCTGCGGCGCACGCGGCGATTGGACTCCAGCACACTTTATCGAGTCCACCGTCTCTTCGATTCGCGAAAAAGTCGGCACGGGCCACGTGATCTGCGCGCTCTCTGGCGGCGTCGACTCGTCGGTGGCTGCGGTTCTCGTGCACAAGGCCATCGGCAGCCAGCTCACGTGCATCTTCGTCAACAACGGTGTTCTGCGCAAAAACGAATTCGTCAATGTCCAGAAGAATCTGCGCGACAAGTTAGGACTCAACTTGGTCGCCGTCGATGCAACGCAGCGGTTCCTTGCGAAACTCGCCGCGGTGACCGACCCGGAAACAAAGAGAAAAATTATTGGCGCAGAATTCATCGCCGTATTCGACGACGAGGCAACCCGCATCGCAAAAGAGACCGGAGGGGTCGACTGGCTGGTCCAGGGAACGCTCTATCCCGATGTCATCGAGTCGAGCAGCGTGAAGGGCCCCAGCCAGACCATCAAAAGCCACCACAATGTCGGTGGCTTGCCTGAACGCATGAAGCTCAAACTCATCGAGCCACTCCGCGATCTCTTCAAGGATGAGGTGCGCCGCATCGGACGCGACCTTGGTATGCCGGAAGATATTCTGGGCCGCCAGCCGTTTCCTGGACCGGGCCTGGCCGTGCGCATTCTGGGCGAAGTCACGCCGGAGCGCATCGCTCTGTTGCAGGAGGCCGACGATATTGTTGTGACCGAGATTAAAGCCGCCGGACTCTACAACAAAATCTGGCAGAGCTTTGCCGTGTTGTTGCCAGTGATGAGCGTGGGCGTGATGGGCGATCAGCGCACCTATGCCTACACCGCTGCGATACGCGCCGTGCACTCGGAAGATGGGATGACGGCCGACTGGGCTCCGCTGCCGCACGACATGCTCAAACGCATCTCAAGCCGCATCGTGAACGAGGTGCGTGGCATCAATCGCGTGGTCTACGACATCACCTCAAAGCCCCCCGGCACCATCGAGTGGGAGTAGCCACCTGCGGTGGGGCCGACTGCGCCTGCGGCGCCTTCGTGCTCGGAGTAAAGTGACCGGGGCATGCACCCACTGCGATAGCAACGCAAGATCCAGAGCGCGTTATTCTGCAAATCGTCTTACTGCCCATTGGGTGTCAACACCGGCGCACGCAGCGGTGTCGTTTCGATCTCGATGCGGGTGTCTTTGGGGAAGACCACGTCGCGCCCCGACCGCAGGAAATTCTCATAAAATGAAAGCGCCGCGGCATAGTAGCCAATGCCGGCTGCCAGGTTACGATTGCCTGCGGCGATTCCCACGATACGTCCCACCAGCCCAAAACCATTCGAGGCCACACCGGTACCAGCCGTTAGATTGCCATCCGAATCGAGTGCGCGGCCGGCCAGCATCGTCAGTAGCAACGGCGCGATGGCACTGGACTGATTCTTCGGACTGATCGTGCCCTCGGCATCGAGCGAAAGATTTTGTGTCTTTTCAGTTGCAGCACCAGCCAGTGAGCCCTCCACCGAGCGCTTGTAGCCCTCTGGAAACTGTACCTGCTGAAAAGTGAAGCGCAGCTTTCCGTTGCGGCCCAGCGACCGCGCCGCCCTTGCCGACGTGACTTTACCGATGAGCGTCGAACCCTGCGGCACAACAAGCTCTTTGTCCTTGTCATACACCGGCTCGACAACCAGTGCCCGCACGGGATCACCAGATTTTGCGCGAGCTGAAGTCAGATCGCGCGTCAGCAATGCATGGACAGACCACGTTTCGGGGTTGCCACCCGCAGTAGTCTTACCAGCGGCTGGACCCGCGTGTTCCTCGAGCGGTTCGGGCAACGCGGGCAGATCGAGAGGTTCCGTCAACTCAAATGACCACGCGGTATGAGCTTCAATCCGCTCCGGGTGATAAGGAAGCTGGTGATAGAGCGTCTGCATTGCCCTGTCGCCCTTACCCGGCGCTGTGATGAAGGCTATGCGATCGTGCAGAGTGCTTTTCGCCTGCACCCACTCGCGCGCAACGAACGACCGCTTTGGCGAGACACCGGGCGCGGCAAGGTGCAGCACCGGTGCGCCGTCGGATGCAGTGTCAGCCAGAATCGGGAGCGGCCCGGAGGGCAGTAACAACTTATCGAATCGCACCTGGACGGTGTGAAATGGAGTGAAATCTCCGCGCAAGCGTGCATGCCAGCGGGTCTTGTTGTCCGCTTCCAGAGCCACCACTGTGCCGTGGAGCATCGTATTCTCAAGCACGGCTAGCTTTCCATCGGCATAGATAGGGTGCAGCAGCCTGCCCTCAATTGCCTCGCCCGCCCTCATGGGGTATGCACGCGGAATCTCGACCTGCAGGCTCGTACCTTCGGGGAGATCGGACTCGCCCGTTACCGGCTGCGTCTTGGGTGCGACTGGAGCGGCAGGCTTCGCCGGCGGACGCTGTTGTAACGTTTGCGCCGCTGAAAGTGCAGTGGTTGCGATCACCGCGGCAGCAAAAAATGAGCTGAATCGGCGGCTAATACAAGACAACATGGGGAAGACTCCTGCCGAGAGGATTGTAACGTCTAAGACGTGACGCCTGAGTAAACGGAAGCGTTCCCTTTCAATCGCCTGCGGTTTGCGGGCGCAATGCGGCTACCTCGCGGCTGAGCGCGTCGAGCCGAGCAATCAACTCCGCATGGTGCTTGTCCTCGATGGAGGGTTCGATCGCCTCGACGTAGAAACTGCCGTTCGGCTCCAGTTCGCAGCGGCGCACCTCATGAATGTGTTCAAAGCCCTGCTTGTGAATTACGGCAAGCAGTTCTTCACGGCTCAACGACTCGCGTTCCATCGCCTTAAGATCGATTTGTCCATTCCGAATCAGAATTGCCGCGCGGCCCTCAAGCATGCGCGTAAGCCGCGGTGAGCGAAAAAGCACACGCACCACAAGCCAGTTGATCGCGAGCAGGCTAAAGGCGCCAATGATGCCTCCGGTTACGGAGTTGTCATCTCCGATGATGGCGTTCTGCACCGTATTCGATAGTGACAACAGGACCACCAGGTCGAATGGATTCAGCTGCGCCAGTTCCCGTTTGCCAAAGAGGCGTAGCAGCAGAACCAATACGAGGTAGACGACGACAGGGCGAAGCAGCTTCTCCAGAATGGGAAGCGGCAACTGAAACATGTGGTCGAAGACGTGCGAAAGATCCATGACCCCGAGGATAGCCGGATCAGCGTTTTTGCTCCAGCGCCAACGTCAGGTCGACCACATGCGTGTTGTCATTCGGATGCAGGAAGTACCTGCAATTGACGCCGGAAAACACCTGCTCCAGCGCCGGATTGACGCCGTGTCTGGCGAAGAATGCCGAAATCGAACCCTCATTGAAAACCGCTCCAGCCGGCATCTTCCACGCAGCTATTATCGTCGCGCGAAGATCGTCAGTGACGTTGTCAATCGTGAGGGCGCCCATTGTATAGACAGGTCCAGGTTCGACCGAAACAACATAGCTGACCGTCTTCCCGGCGTGGTCGATTGTTTGAGTCGGTTCCACCTTCGCTTTGATGTAGCCCCGGTCGTGATATTGGCGCTCGATGAATTCCCAGTTCTGGCGCAGAGAAGAGTCGTCAGCAAGGTCGCCGGCGTGCACACGAGACTGATGATCGAATTCCGCAGGCGTGATTAGGAGCCCAGGAGCCAGCTGGATGCCGGCCAGCTTGAACTGCGCTCCGGGAAGGATCGACACGCGCAACGGCACCCGAATCGCGTTTGAGGATACGATGGGCTTCACTCCGGCGACAGCGTGAATTGCAGGTTCCAGATAGCCCTGATCTTTGTAGTAGACGCTAAGGTTGGTTTCAATCAGGTTGATACTTCCTTCGGCGTCATAAGGAGTTCCCGGAAACTTCGCGAGGATCGCGGAGGCCTTGGGATCGAGCATCACAATCGTTCCTTCGGTCTTGATTTCGCCGACGAGAACGGCTGGCGCAGTGATGGAGAAATTCACGGCCACAGTCTTGTTAGGCATTCCATTGCTGAAGGGCGCCGCCGCGACCGTAGCTTTGATGCCCTGCGATGCGAGCATCTGCTCCAAAGTACTGCGTACACTTTCGGTGAGTCCACCCTGTTCGGGGACCAGTCCGTGATAAAGAGGGAGTTGCCGGTGCAGCTTCTCATCCAGATCTTTGCCATCGGCAATTGGCAAGTTCTGAAGCCGGATTGGAAGTAGCCCCGCTCCTGGCGTCAGTTGATAGGTCAGATCCTGTCCATCGAATTTGAAGGAGACCGCTGAGAAAACGCCCGAGTCAAGAAGCTTCTGCGCCCGGTTGTTCATCTCCGCGTAAGTGAGCTCTGCACCAGGTTTCAAATCCATGGCGCTCAGCAGTTCCGCATCGGAGTAATCTGGAGCGCCCGCGAATCGGATCGACTTGGGTTCGAAGTTTTGGCCTTTCGCAGGTATGCTTGCCAGCGCGTGAACTATGACGACAAAAGGCAGGATACGATTCCGCAGCATGATGAGCCGAGCTTAACAAAGCCCAGAATCGCTGGAGTAGGCTTTTCTAGCCGGTCATGAGACGAAAGTAAGTTCGCCGCCGACCGCAGGGCAGCCCGCTGGTTTGTTCCGGCCCATGGATCGCCCGTGTATTCCGACGTAAACACCGTACACCGCGTGGTTGTACGTCGCCGCGCCCGAATCGCGGATTGCCGCATTTTGGTTTGACCCTGCGCTAGTTTCCTCCAGCGATTTGATAGTCCTTATATTCCGATGTGAAGAGCGTCCGCCGCACCGAGTATCTTCCCGCTGCGCCCGAATCGCCGTTCGGAACAACCTCGGTGTCGATGATGGATTTGATCGGCAAAACCAACATTTTGCCACCCACGGTGATTGGACCATAGTCGATGCGTTCGTCTACCTGATGAACAACCTCGGAGGGCTTCAATTCCGCCTCGGTAATCATGCGTACAACGATGCCGGTGTCAGGATCGATGAAGAGCTCGCCATGATAGGGCACGGTCGCCTTGTAGTCATTCCAATTGGTGTTGGTTTGGAAGTTGCCTTTTGCGCCGCCGGCCCCTCCGCCGTGCGCTGAACCAAGCGCCGACGATTGAAAGCTTGCGACGCCGGTCTGATTGACATCCGGGAAGCAGCAGACGTTCACTGCAAAATGGGCCTTTTTCTTCGAAACGTCAAAGGAATAGACAGCCGCCTGCTTGCCATTGACTGTTTCCCAGCGCAGCCATTTGATTTCTCCAGCTTCCTGCGCTTCCTGAAAGACGCTGCCCAGGCTCGGATCGGGCTCTTGCAAAGCGATCATCTTGTTCGCGCCCCAGGGGGTCTTGTCTTTTGCGGACGGCATTTTCTCCGCCCCGTGGTCGCTCACAACCTGCGAGTCGGTGGAGTTGATGTAATGGATAAACTGGAACGGGCTCACAAAGCTCGATCCGGTCGACACGTCCGACGCGCTTCCGTGAATCCCTGAACTTGGAGCCGCAGCTTCCACGTTGTCCTGAAAACGTATGGTGGTTTTTGTTGCTGCCAAACCGGGCAACGCACCGTAATTCTTGCTCACGTAGTCGGCGGTCTTGTCGAGTATGGCCTTCTGCGCAGCGGCGTCCGGCGCAGCAGCGGCCGGTACGTCGGAGGGTGGAGGCGCCAGCATCGCGCTCCGTGCTTCGAGCACATAAATCTGCTCCGTCGAGAGCGGCCCGGGCACGTCCGCAACCAGGTCATTCATCGTGCTGCGTGTCAGCTCCTCGCTCAACTCCAGTTGTTTAAGGGCATTCGCCACGTCTGCGTCGCCCTTATTGTCGTGATGCATCGAATCCAGTTCGACCTTCAACTCTGCTACTGTGACCTTCTTGGCGCACCATGCCGGCATTGCCGCCAGGGCCAAGACCAAAACCAATCCCAACTTATTCATCGATTCCTCCCTCGGTAACTCCTCGGCGCACTCATTCTACGGCCAAGGTCGCTCCTGTCTTTGTGACATCGAAATTTCCCGCTCATCTCATTGGCCGCCGCCCATCGCGGAGGCTGGAATGGTGACTGAACCCATACGCCCCGAATTCTCGTCGACGACAAGCACGCGCAGGGAAGCCATGCCAGGCTTCGCTCCGACAAAATGTTCGAACGGTACGCCCGTAGGCATCAGCTTTTCGTAGGTGGCGGACTTGAGCCTCAACCCAAGAGTTTGTCCCTCCACGCGAGCATGCAGTCCTGCGTCGTCACGCTGAATGAAAAAGATGTCCAACTTATCCATCCAGCGGCCGGCTTGTTGCTGTAGGCCAAGGTCGCCCGCCGCGATGTTGATTTTCAAGTTTGCTCCGCCGCTATCGGCCAAAACGCTGGCCGTAATGGCAATCTCGCCTACGTCCGTAGGCCGCCACACAGCCTGCTGAAATCGCTCTTTCAAAGTGGAGGGTTCTTTCTCAAACAAATATCCAGTGCGGTAGCTCATGGTGAGTCCGCGTCTTCCGGTCAGCTTGAGATTGATCGTGTGGTACTGGCCGTCGGCCGGCCCTTGCGGCGAAAAGCTCAGCATATATGTGGCGTGCCCATCGGCCACGATGCCGTTCAGTTGCGCAGCCAGGTCTCCGGATCGGCGGATCACGCGGCCTCCTGTGGCCGCAGCCACTTGCCGAACAGGCCCTTGAACGGGGTGAATATCCTGGCTCATCGCAGCGTCGATGCGCCCCGGACCGCTGCTTCTCGCGGTCGCTGTTGTCGACGGTGCACCGGGCAGGCTAGCCGTGTCAGCGGCCGCCTGAGTCAATTGCACATTCTGGTGTTGCAGGTCGGCTGTGATGGCGCCGCTTTCTAGTTGCGATACATCGAAGGGATAAACAGCAGCGTGCGCTTCGTTCATCGCTTCCTGCGCATGAAGAGCAAACGCCGCGACTTCCTTGGGACTCTTATCGATACCCACAGCCTGGTCCTGCCAGTCGGCGAGCACGTTGTCGCTCGAAACCCAAACCAGTTTCTTCGGCCCCGGAATCGAAGCGAGATGCCGCGCAACCTGAGCAAGAATAATGAAGGATGCGCGCGCCGGATTGTCGCCCATCGTCATCAACTGCGGATCGACCGGCTGATCGGCATCGGGCACGTCGGTATGGTTCCCGTTCACCGAATTCAGATCGGCGACGTTGTGTACCTCGTCGAAATGCTGCCGATTGCGTGTCTCCTCCTCCTGCGCTTCCGCAGCGGATTGCGCCGATGGCATGAACTTCTGCATGCGTGCGATTAGCGCTGCGTGATCCACTGTCACCTCCGTGAGCACGTGAAAGCCGAGGCCATTCATTGAATAGAGACCAACCCGTTCGCCTGGCGCGAGCGTGTTGAGAAATTTGAGAATCTGTGCCCTCGCAAAGCTCATGTCGCTCCAGGCGATGTGGCTTTCATCGATCGCGAGAATCGTCGATCCGCTCTCGGATGCAGTGGGTGCGGGCGCTGTTCCGGCGACATCGGGAGCGCGGTTCGCGAAGCTCGCTCCCTGCGATTCCGGCGCCGCGGACTTTGGACTCGATGATTCCGAACCTGGAACCTGGACAGGATTGGCCGTCAGGCCGAACGAACGGATATCCTCTTTGCGGCCGTTGTCGTAGATCTCAAGGTCCCCCGCTTTCAGATCGGTCACCTGGTGACCCTTCTTGTCATAGGCCACCAGGCCCACATCCACCAGGCGCGAGGTGACTTTCAGCGAGTAGCCAACTCCAGCTGGTTCCAGCGCGTTGGTCGGTTGATCCGGTACTCCGGTTGCCGCGCTCATGCTGACTTCGGGAATCGCAGGTTCTGCCGGAGGCGCTGGTGAAGCTGCAGGTGGCGTAATCGGCAGAGTTGGTGACGCGACACCTGCGGTCTGCGTTTCGGTTTGGCCCGGCCCGGCAGGTGGGGGCGCGGAAGCTGCCGCACCAACCGCTGAACTCATCGCTGCCCCGGAGTCAGGGCTTGCTGACGTTGGTGTTGAATTTGGATCGTAGGGTACGCCCGGAGAATTCGGAGCCGGCGTGCCCGCTGCTCCCATAGCGGCCACGTCGGTGAGGATCCGCGCCGTCGAGCCAAGCCGATGGTAATCGACGAAGCTGGTTTCGTTGATCAACAGAATCGGCGTGAAGTTTCCGCGAACCGAGGGACTTGACCAGGCAGGGCCGTTCGATTTGCCGGCGCTGTCCGTGGCGCCAATTGCATCCACCGAGTCCGGCTCCTCAACGGAGAGCGCGATGCTGCGCCGGGGACAAATGTAGCTTGAACCGCCAATTTCCACTGGACCATATTCGATCGCGGTTGCCGCTCGCATCAGCGGGTCGTTATGGCTCAAATCCGCCTCAATCGTGATTCGCAAGACTGTGCCGCTGGGGGGGTCGATCGCAATCGTGCCGTGATAGCCGGGTGTCTCGACAAACGGACGGAAATCGACTGAATTCACCTCGTAGGGAGAGGGGCCCTGGCCTGGTGTGCGATTCCCTCCATAGTTCACGCGAGGATTCCCGATCGATTTTGCGTCGCGGGTGCAACAGTAGCTGACCGTATAGTGCGAGGCTTCTCGTGGCACTTCATACCGGAACACTGCGGCCAGATGGGTTCCGATTCGTTCCCAGTGCGCGAACTCGACTGGGTGCTTGGCGATGTCGGCCAGCACGACTGTGAGCTCCGGACCAAATTCGCCCCAACTGTGCAGGCCGAGCTCTTGCGAAGATTTCGAGTTCGCTGCGGTTAACTCCGAAGCGGTGTCCTGCACTTCCTTTCCGCCTCTGAACGTAACCTGGCGGCTCGTCGTCCCCACTGGCTGCAATCCCGCGCGAACGGGCCAATCGCCTTTGGCCAGCACATGCGGGCCATCGTCGAACCGGTTGGTTGCTCTGGTCACAAAAAAGTTGGGAAGCCTCGCCCAGGTCTCCACCGAATAGGCTCGCGCAGCATCGAGCATCTGCTGCTGCATGGTCGCGTCGGGGGGCGCTGTGGCGGGCAACTCGTCTGCAGGAGGGGCCAGAAAGACCGATTGATCCGAAAGAAGCTGCAGGGCGAGAGCTGTCCTCGGCCCAAGCTTATGGTTTGCCGCAAAGTGAACGAGCGTCCGTTCGGTCAGCTGCTCGGTCATCTCAAATTCGCCGATCTGGCGCGCAAAATCAAGGTCGGCGCGATGTTCGGCCTCGCCCACGGCCACCACCTGCTCCAGTTCCGCCACTGTCAATCGCCGGGCCCCGAATGCCGACAGCGATATCATCGCGAACAAACAAGCCGAGATCGAATAAGCAGGAATCAGCCTTCGCATCTTGATCAATCCGATCTGTTTCCGGATGCACTGCATGGAATGACGTAGGCCGCAGCCCGAATGACGACGAAAT
>Ga0182030_10024891_pt1 | contig 10954 bp, 5 predicted proteins | sample 812S3MmetaG_FD_121299 | JGI IMG/M metagenome (GOLD analysis project Ga0182030, IMG submission 121299) | Permafrost microbial communities from Stordalen Mire, Sweden - 812S3M metaG (Illumina Assembly) | ecosystem: Environmental > Terrestrial > Soil > Wetlands > Permafrost | place: Sweden... | reverse complement strand
TATATTAAAGAGGATAATTTAATAAATTATTTAAATATTAAGTAATATAATAGTATTACTTATTTTTTTGTATAGTTTAACTAAATTTATCTTTATAAATAGTTCTAGTAAAGCTTTATAATATATCTAATTAAGAGTATATTTTACTTTAGAATTTTTTTATTATATTGTATTTATTATATTTTAGTATATTTAGATATATTTTAATTATCTCTAAATCTATATAGTAAAAAAATAGAATATTATATTTTATTTTTAATTTAAAATCAAAATAATTAATAGTTAAATTATTATTAATTTTTTAAAGAAGAGGATTAAAAAATTATTATAAGGGCAATCTTGCTTAGGTATATAACAAGCAGTGGCTACGACTCTTATATTAAAAGAAATAGCAACAACTTTATTTGTCCACATAATACTAGCAAGTAGAGAAGTTTATGAAGACCAAACCACGGCATTATTATGGCAACTAGAAAACTTCTCGCGAAATTGGTTAATTTCGCGCCCCCTTTTCCATTCTTTGAGAACCGTGTATAGTCTATGACATCTCAAAAGTCTTCATTGTCCAACCCATTCACCCGGTCAATCTTGCTATTAGAATCCGTGCAGGATTTTAAAATCGAGGTTTACCATTGCATAGATAGAAAGATATATACTAGGGATATCGACATTGAAATATAGAGCAGGTAATTATCGGATGCAATTCTACCTAAGCGTCGGCCCCTTTTCAATATCTCCAACGGAGCTTTCTAAAATTACACTATACTTTTTCACATCCACTCCCCTTCCTTATCGGCCATAATCTCATGCCTCATCCTCGCATGTATGATACCAGAACGTTCTTCGCCTCGTCTGACAATCGCTCGTTCACAAACCCACCAATAGAACCTCCATGTCGTGTATCTGCGGTCTTGAGATAAGAACCCACCCATAACTTCACATCAGTAATCTCAGGGAAATCGTCCCTCGCAACTTTCTTGCAAGTGCTTAGTTGCGTAAAGCCGACTCCAAAGCTCAAATCGTCGACGTCCGCTTCTGCGACAACATCATCTGCCGCCACTGGCATCGGTGGGTTCTCCAGGAGTTTCAAGAGCGCCTCACAGGTCAACATCCAGCCTTTTTGATACTTCTTAGCGAAAGCGTTCGAATCAGTAAGAGTCTTTGTCAAAGATACAACAGCAAGTTTTCTCTCGAGTGGGCGAGCCAGCTGCTGAGTAATAGGGAGAATGAAATTAAGGTAAATGGGCACAAAAACTCCATCCTGAACCGTGTTGCTAGTTTGGATGAAGAAGTCAGCACCGAGACCAGACTGGTCACGGGATGAGACGAGATGGTAAAAGCGGACGAAGCGTTGCTTGAACTTCTCTGGCGGAGTGCTTTGGAGGCGGGTATACATAATTGTCAGTATAGTCGGGAAGTATTGCTGAATGGCAGACCTGAGAAATATTAGAATGTTTCGGGAAAATACATTCTCAGACTCACATCTCGCAGGAGGTTATGACAGCCTCTAGAACATCAAAGGCATAGAGCTCTGTTCTTGCTTTACCCGACATAAGTCTCTGGAAAATTCCTAGAATGGGTTCAATCTGGTTGTTTGCCACGATATCTGAAGCATCCCGTGGTATGATAGAAGAGAGCAACCTGGAAAGCGCGGGGACATTGCCTCTCGATTCCCAGAGCGCGGGCATAAGAACTGGTGCAACCAGTGCCTTGTAATAATCAGATAGTGGCCCATCTGGTCGCGCTTCAAGGAGCGCCGCAAATAATTGGAAGACGTAAGGCATAAATTCTACAAATTCGAGTTAGTCAAGCAGAATGATAAGGATACGACTACTTTACCCTGAACATCGTTGTGGAGTATTCCTGCAAAAGGTGGGTATAGCTCATTTTCGAGTTTTTCGGGTTGTGAGGGAGCAGAATACCTGTAAATATTAGCGTCCATAAAGAAATATGAGGTCCCAATTTTACCTAATCAGCGCACCCATTGCTTCAAAATGATAGTAGTAGAAACGTGGGTTGCTTGGATTTCGACCAATAATCTGGGTAATATTGATCAGGTGATGGAGCACCGTATCTGTGACCAGAACCACACCTTCCTTTATGACTAGCAATATTCTCATAACGCAACGCATAAGAAATTCATTCTCTTGGATCTTCTCGGGCGCGAGATTTTGCTCCATCAATGAAAACAAATGCTCAAGAAGATCTTTTGAGAAGGGGGCGACATCGTCCTTGCCGAATATGTGCTCGTTGGAATCGTTTGTAAGGAACAAAACTCTCTCGACAGCAATTGCCGCATATGTATAGACCACGTAGTGGGAAGATGCCAAATTCTTCACCAGCGGTGGAAATGCAGCGCTCCACTGAGCTTTGGTCAGTTGACTTCGGAACGTGTAGAGGTACTTTATTGCATCCACTTTCAAAATAGGCTCTACTCCAGTATCCGCAAGAAGATCATTAGCAATGTTGTTCTGGAAGAATTCGACCACATTGACTAAAGAATTTGTTGTCTTAACTCCATGGCCCGCTGTAATAACCCCTTTTGCCGCAATCGAAGAGAACAAATAGACTGCCGTATCCTTTGACTTCCACTCTGAACCAGGGTTCTGGTTGGATAGTGTTAGATAATGTGATATATATCGTCCTACAACATCTGTCACCAGTTGTTCAAACTTTTCGAGCAACTTTCGCAAAAAATCGGTTGCAGCTCTTCGACGTGTGTCAGCATCGGACCCCTCCAAGTCTCTCCGGATATATTCAATAGGCTCGTCCTCGAATTGCTCAATGTCGGATTCCCTCAAGCTGACGTTTGGCAAGATAACCTTTTCAACCACCTCGCCTAGGATGTTATCGTTGTTGAAATTCTCCGCGTGCTTGTCCAGGCTTGCAACGGCAGTCAAAAAATGCAGTGCTTTGCTAACAAGGATATCAAACTTCGTCTGAGGTCCAATCGTTGTCAATAAATTCCAGGTGCTCGTAATGAAAGGTTTGCATAGTTCTCCAAAGGCATCTTCGTATTTCTGCATGTATAGGGTGATAACTTCGCATATGCCGGCCTTCACAAATTCCAATGGTCCAGATTCGGAGTCATCTTCAGTAGCTAGAAGAGGGTTCTCGTATGTGAGATATTTATGTAGCAGAGATGTGACATCGACAAGATTGTCCTCGAATATTGGTGGAAGATCTTGGCACGAAAGATCATAAAATATCTTGACGAGAAGGTTCATGACCTCAACATGCTGCCGTAATGCCTCCTTATTATTCTTGTTCGTTTCGATTTGCTGATCGGTGCTCTAATACAACTGAGTAAGCAGTCGACCGAGAAAAGAGCGAAACCTACTCCAAGTAAATGCACAAAAGCTTGTCCAAATTTGCTAAGGACATGGTTGATCTCCGTATAGAGATCATCAGAGGCAAACAGCGGCCTCCACCGCTTGAAGATTGAGTGTGCAACTTCTAGAACACCGATATTGACTTTGGCATTGCCGGGAGTCAGACGCGACACCAAGTCCTGCAACGATTTAGCATAGACTTCTCCTATGAAGGAAGGAGGCCGGAAGACAAACATCCACTAACGTATCCCAGCGGACCCAAAAGTCAGAATCAGCAATTAAGCTGATGGTTTCTCCTAATTGTGATTGGATGCTGGGCGGGACGGATATCATCAAGCCTATAAGCTCTTTCTTAACAGTGGCCGTCTCATTTTCTGGCAACTTGTAATTCCCTTCTTCATCCTACTGGTCGATCAGTATAGGCTGAGCAAGTAGACGAAGGTACTCACCACCCAATTAAACTTGATGAAATTCTTAAAGCAGAGAGCTCCAGAAAGACGAGTATTAGGAGGGAGGGATTCGGATGCAACAATGTTGAGTAGAAGGAGAGAGAAACCAGGCTTCGTCTCTTCGGTCTTCAAAGCAGCTTCAGCTGTAGAAGTTGTGTTAGCACAAGAACAGACCAAGGGAAAAGGTGTTTTGGAAACCTTGTTTGTGCTGGCGGGGATCTAGAGTAGCCTGGAGAAGTTGAGATACAGCCTCCAAATTCTGGGCCATCTTTTTGGTAAGTAAGGTATGACGGGCACTGATTATTGTTGTGATGTGATCACGCAACGCAACAACAGGTTTTAAAAAAAAGGGTGAGGTGTTGTTTTGTTTGCTTTCGACTTTCGGAGCCTTGCGAAATAGGTAATAAAGCTTGAGCCGTTCCTTAGCTTCGGCTGTGAGCGCCACATCGCCAAAACTTCCGATTTAGGGTGTGGCTGGTGGTCGATTCTAAGGTCTTCCCTGGGTACATGAAGTGGTTCTATTGTCTCACTCATTCAGATTTACTTTACTAATACCTTCTCAAGGGTGCTTATCTAGGGGAAGTTCTGAGCCCATATTTGGCTCATTTAAGGGTCGTTGCTTTGGAGGGATAGCGGACCGGAAGAAAAGAAATAACCAGATCGCTCCAGCTGTCTCTTCAAAAGCAATCCCTATGAGGGATCAACTACCTTAGGAGTAGAGATGTTGTATGTAAAGCACCTAAGGTTAGTATACAGGATATATAATAGGCGAAAAAATCAGGGTTGAGATTCAGATAGAGCTTCATTATTTTTAATATACCTATACCCCAGATTTACTTTTACCTGGCTCTATCAAAGGAGAGGAGGACACAAGGCTGGGCGCCCCGCCGGCCAGGGCTAATGAAGTTCAGCCGCGTTACATGCACATGACTATTTTGGCATCCTGTCGTTAACGATCAACAATCCGTGTCTTCTTCAACTTCGCATCAACAGTTGTGCTTTTTGTGTTCTCCCCATGACACTTCACTGCCAGTCATTTCGGTTCTCCCCAGAAGCCCGCATTTGCATTTGCCCAAGCCCAAATGCTATTCGAGTGCAAAATCCTATTCATGGAATTGAGAATTCTCCTACTCTTTTAATTTACCCATATTCTTCGGTCAACAACACTCCTCTACCAACCGACTGGCTGGATGTTACTGGCTAGGACGCAGTCACGGGCACTTGAATGACTATTAGGAAGTTTGTTGTGAGTCTCTCGAACTTCATCCCAACTAAACAGGCACAGTTTAATAACCCCACTCCCCACACTTGTTCACCTTTGATACTTGAGCGTCTGCCTACACGGCCTCTGGATCATCTGCTAACATGCTTTCTGATACGATAGGAACCGGAACCCTCAAGGCCCCTGAGACTCGTGTTTCTATGTCTCCGTTCTCTGGAGACGTCGCTCAAACTCCGGAATCCAAAAGTACTGGTGGTCTTGCAAGTGTTTTCAAAAGCTTGACTGGAGGGAAATCGTCCAAGAATGCAACACCCCAATCGCCTGCTTCCCTGGTCCAGCAGTTTAATGGAAATAATCCCTTAAAGAATTCGATCTATGGTGGACCTCCCAACTACGAACAACTTTTCGAGCAGTTGAGGGTTGGAAACCCACTTCCAGAGCGACTTATTGCCGCAGAATCTCTCCGCCATGCTGTTCGGGATTATCCGCTCGGCGGTGTAAGGAATTTGGCCCTGTATTTTGACGTTCTCTACTGATCCCAAAGCAGGTCACAAGCATATTTAAGGAAGGGAAGGATCTTATCGAAGCAACCAACCCCATCGAAGCTCGAATCGCAGGGTTTGAGCTCCTCACCGCTTGTGTCCAGCATAGCTCCTCGACCGACCCAGAACGACTGGCATACTTTCGAGTGCTTACTGGCCCTGCAAACCCAGAGGATTTCCATCTGCAGCTTGCATCTTTGGTCGAATTAGCAAATCATGGCCGAGATCTCACTGGGTTCCATTATAGTGTGGTTCCCCTGTTGACGTCGTGGTTACGGCAAACCTTCAATATGACCTCGGCGGCACGCAAGCAAGCAGGACGCTATAACCGAGCCCAAAAAGGCAAATCTCCTCTCGGGGAGGAGACGAACCTCTCATTACTCTTCGTCTTCATTGTGGATGTCATTAAATTCAGCTTCAACGTTTCGAATGAAGAAACCACAGGTGAACTGATTGATGTGATCCTTTACATCTGCGTCCATACCCCTTTATCAAGTGACTTAAGAGCCTCCATCAATGTTATCGATGCGATTATCACATATGGCGAGATCCCCAGCAATAAACTTTTGGACTGTGTCAAGGTGCTGTGCTCAATTCATTGTTTGGTTGAAGACGTACAGCCAGAAGCGTGGCGTTCTATAAGTAACCTCTGCAGATCTCACAACGGCCAGACCACTGTGAGAATCCTGCTCGATATTTTACGCAGCCCTTCGCCTGACGGAGCTAACGACAAACAAACGATCCGAGAAATCCGGGGTGCACTGTCTGTCTTGGAAAAACTTTTTGCGAAGGACGGTAAGAATGGCTTCCCGCTTGTTGCCTTCACCCTCTTAATGGAAGCTCTCACGAAAGTTGTTACAGTAGAGCACGCCAAGGTTGAAGGCGACATTCTTCGGTTGGTTTTATCCCTCTTCAACACCAAAAATCGGGAGGTGATGGAGAACGTGATAGAAGAGGACTGGTCTGTCATGTTTGGCGTTGTCTCCAAGTGCTCACAACGAGCTTTGGAGACTTCTGATGGTCGCTCGCTCACCACTCGATCTCGAATGGCAAGTCCTCTCTCGAAAGAAGATATGAACGAGCAAAATCCTCACACTAGTATGGCACAAACTTTATACGGGATTATCATTCGAATTGAGGAACTCCTCGTCAAGTATACCACGAGTGAATTCTTCCAAAGAGACGACTGCATCGCCTTCTTTGTTAAAGTCCGCCCCCACCTACCCGAGTCATGTGCGAGAATTGTAATCGATTACTATATGGAATACCGATGCTGTTATCCGTCGGACTTGCAGTGGCAGGAAAATATCAAAATCATCCTTAAAGGATTCTTTACAGATCGGGCCCAACCGCCTCATATCCGTCTGCATGCTCTTAAAGCAGTTACCGATGTTTTTGAAGTAGTTGAAATGATGGATCAAGACGAAGACTCTGATTGCGTTCAGTCTTTTGTAATGTCTATTCTCGAAGACATTGGTGACGAGAAGGATATTATTATCCTGCAAGAAGTCGTTGCTTTTGCTGTTGCCGTGACCGAGACAGCCGATGAAGCATTGTTCAATTATGTTATCGATGCTATTCGAAGCAGTATTACTAGCGACCGTCTGCAGTCACCCCTTGGATCTCCTCCCGGAGCGAGACATGGCTTGATCGGTACAAGTAGGCCTATGTCATCCACTGTACCAATTCACTTGATACAAACTCCCTCCAACGTCGTTACTAAGGGTCTTGTGCAAATTTTCATGAGAACAATGAATAAATCCGCCTCGAAGGCCGTTCGGGCATTTGATGAATTACTTTCGATTGCGAAATCTCACGACTGCGAGACTGATGCCCGCATTTCTGCTTTGAAATTGCTTATGAGGATGAGAGCGGATTGGGCCAATAGAATTTTCTTGACACCTTTCACAGAGTCAGATGGACTCGCGGCCTCTCTATATCGCACAGTACCATCTTTAGCAAAGAAACAGGCGGCAGACGAAGCCTCCCAACAAAACCGACAGTCTCGGACCGACGAGGCTGGTGGCCCTAATGCTAGGATGAATCGAAGCACATCTTTTGGTCAAGGTCATCCTCAAAGCAGGCAGCCAGTGCGATCCGGCAGTAGTGTCAATAGGACTATCCAGCGAAATCACCAGATGTGGATGAGTCCAGATCCTGATGCCCTTCCTGATAGTCCATACGATATGGCCAGCTCCATACTTTCCTCGTTCATATACCCTGACGAGGATGGCGACAGCTCAACAGTGCCAGCAAATACAGTAGCATTAAACATAAGTTTCTACCTGGAGACTATCATCGGACTTATACAACATGGCTGTGACTGGGAAATTTATAGCTATATTCTAGTTCATTTGGCCTCTCAGCTGTCGAATCAGGCTCTTTTTAAAGCTGCAATAACTCAGATCAAGTCGTTGAGAGACCTCTTGTGCGATCAGATCAAGAGTACCACGTACTACGATCCTCCCGTATCCTCGGGACTTCGCAAGGCGGACGTTGTAATCTGTCTATTTCAGTTGTTGACCATGATCATAAGCTATCACGAGGTCTTCACGAAACCCGAGGAAGACGAGATTGTGCGGACATTTCTACAGGGTGTAGCTATAGACCGGGCTGCGAAGTGCTGCATCCATGCCCTATCTATTTGCTGCCATGAGCTTCCTGCATCAACAAGTAAAGCGCTTGTGACTATCCTACAGAGAATGTCGACCATTATAACCCAGTCTCATGTCGCGGTGCATATTCTGGAGTTTTTGGCATGTCTTGCTAGGCTACCAAATTTGTACGTCAATTTCCGAGAGGAAGAATATCGGACTGTATTTATGATGTGCTTCCGCTATCTCCAATACGTCCGAGATCAGCCCGTCAAGGAAAGCTCGATTCGCAATAGTCTTCCACATGGCAGGAACTCTGGGACGTCGATGGAAGGCTCTCGAATCCTCGCTGACAATAATACGGCAGAGAGCAACTTTCAACCTAACACATCTGATGACTTACCTCAGTATGTTTATGCATTAGCGTACCACGTTATCATTTTCTGGTTCCTATCCTTGAAGCTTACAGATCGTGCTGCACAAGTGGGTTGGATTACAAAGAACCTCATATCAACGGATATCAATGGAAAAGAGAAGATTGACGAGCAAGCACAGGTTACTTTAGATTTTATGCAGCGAGTAGCTTATGCAGATGTGGACGAGTCGGCTGCTGATCCTACATTTACCTCAGATCGGTTTGGCGAGATCCTTAAGAAGAGATGGATTGTAGGGCGAAGTATAGTTACCGTGGAGCAGGCAACACGAGGAGGCTGGGCTCAGATCACAAAGCGTCAGCCTTCGGGAACATCATGCTATATCATTCGGGAGAAGTTCACACGGCCACCACCTCATCAGAGCCAAGTGCCTCAGGATCCCACGCGGGACACCCGGCATTCTGACGCGAATGTTGTTCTTCCAAGTCACCTTCTATTACAATTAACGGCGTCAATTCCTCAACCAACCGAATTATCTCGCCCAATCGCTCTCCCTGATGATGATATCACCAAACGCGCGATGTCGACGTTCGATCGCAATTTCACTGTCGACGGCCATAAGGTTGGAGTCATTTACATCGGTGAGAATCAAACCCAGGAAGTCGAGATTCTTGCAAACATCATGGGGAGTAGTGATTACACCGAGTTCTTATCTGGGCTAGGGACTCTCACCAAGCTGAAAGGTGCCAAGTTCAACACTCAAGGATTAGATCGAGAGCACAACTCAGACGGCGAGTATGCCTTCTGCTGGCGTGATCGAGTAACCGAGATTGTCTTTCATGTAACCACCCAAATGCCAACGAATCTGGACCATGATCCTCAGTGTATCGGGAAGAAGAGGCACATTGGCAATGACTTTGTAAATATTATCTTCAACAACTCTGGGCTACCATTCCGATTCGATACTTTCCCTTCGGAATTCAACTATGTTAATATCGTGATTACGCCTGAGTCGCGGGCATCTTTCGTCGCCACTAGATTGAGATCTCACTCGCACAAACAAGAAGCGTTCTACAAGGTGCAGGTAATGAGCAAGCCTGGCTTCCCTGAGATCTCGCCTGCTTCGGAAATAAAGATCATTAGCTTGACTGCGTTGCCAGGCTTCATTCGTTTGCTTGCGTTAAATGCTTCTGTATTCTCGCTGGTATGGGCTAACAGGGAGGGAGGTGAACACATTTCATCTTGGCGAAATCGACTTCGCGAAATCAATCGCCTTCGGGAGAAACATGCTCCTAAGCACCCATCCCTAAATCCAATCTCACTGCCAGGCACTTCGAACGGCCCCACACACGACTCGAGAAATATAAGAGATAGCCTTAATAGCATCCGACGATCATCTGTTGCGAATTTTTTGACTAATCCTAGCGAGCCTAATTCCCAGCGATCTTCAATTCTCTCCACGGCAGACACTGAGGTTGGACCCGGCGGTATGGAAGAAAGCATCGTTGACAGCCTCGACTTTTCTCGGTGGGCGTGAATGTTTTATGGCGTTTGGGTTGAATTTAGATACCACAAAAGTTATAGTTGTCTAGATCATTCTAGTTTTCGTACAGCCACATTAAAAGTTGTGCTTCTAAACTAATTGATACTGGTCGTCTTATTATGCAAATCTAAAATCCAGGTTCGAAGAAGCCTTCAGCACGAACTTTTAATAATATCCTCTTAATTCCTTTTAAAAGGGGGGTGGGGGCAAGTTTATGTTACCTGATCTCGTTCACGTCATCTAGAGAACATTTCCTGCGGCATACTCCACAACAACTGAGATTTTTCCTTTCCTACGTTGACAATTGAATAGTTTGTACCTGCCTAATGAAAATGAGGGCAAACGAAATAACGCCACCCCTTGCCTTTTAATTGCACTTATCTAAGACTAAATCTCTTATTATTACAAATTCGTCGACCTTGGTCTAGTTTAGACGAACTTAGGTATCTGGGACTTGTAAATACTATTTCCTATAGTTACAAAAGATTAAGGGTTGACCTTCTTCTACCTATGTAGTAACCCTCTTTCTTTCTGTTTCCCTTTATGCCCGTTCTTTTCCCCTTGTTTCGCATCACTTTTTTACAATTAGGCTTTATGTTTGCTACTATACACACTACTACAAGTAAATCACGGTATTCGAGCACTTTTCACTTGCGTTTGAACTCTGTATATAATTGTTATCTAATGCCTAGCTTTACTAATAAAATTTTTTTTTACTAAAACTAGTTATAAAATTATAAAAAATATATATATTTAATATTTAAAAAGAACCAAATTTATATTTTAATACTTATTTTAAAAAAAGTTTATATAAATATACTTTTTATAAAATTGTCAAAGAATTATTATAGATAAACAAATTATATAATAAACTATAGTAAAGTATAGATATTTTGTA
>Ga0182030_10024890_pt1 | contig 10954 bp, 4 predicted proteins | sample 812S3MmetaG_FD_121299 | JGI IMG/M metagenome (GOLD analysis project Ga0182030, IMG submission 121299) | Permafrost microbial communities from Stordalen Mire, Sweden - 812S3M metaG (Illumina Assembly) | ecosystem: Environmental > Terrestrial > Soil > Wetlands > Permafrost | place: Sweden... | reverse complement strand
TCCGTCCTTGGGGATCGCTCCCGCCGGCACGTGAATGTGCAGGTCGATGTCCTTGGTGAAGTCCTGTTCCAGTCCCAGGTCTGCGGCGTTCGACCGCACCCAGGTCAGCGCGGCCTGCATCGACTCCTGCATCACCTCGCCAATCTGCCCGGTCATCGTGAAGCCCCCCTTGCCCTTCATCTTGTTGGCCTCGATGAACAGAATGTCGCCGCCGGCCGGCGTCCACGCCAGCCCAACAGCCACGCCCGGCCGCTTCACCCGCTCGGAGACCTCGGTCTCCACACGGACCTGAATGCCGCCCAGAAACTCCTTCAGGACTTCGCGATCGACGATGAGCTTGTCCGTCTTGCCCTCGACCACCCGCCGCGCCTGCTTCCGGCAAACCGTACCTAGTACCTGCTCCAGCTTGCGCACCCCGGCTTCGCGGGTATAGTGGCGCACCACCCAGCGCACCGCGTCCTCGGGAAACTCGATCTGGTCCGTAGTGATTCCGTTCTCCTTGATCTGCCGCGGAATCAGGTACCGGTTGGCGATGTGCACCTTCTCTTCTTCGCTGTACCCTTGCAGGAAGATCAGCTCCATCCTGTCCAGCAGCGGCGGCGGCACCGGATCGAGCATGTTCGCCGTGCAGATGAACAGCACCTTGGACAGATCGAACGGCACATCCAGATAGTTGTCGCGGAAGGTGTTGTTCTGCTCCGGGTCCAAAGTCTCCAGGAGCGCCGAGGACGGGTCGCCGCGGAAGTCCCGTCCCAGCTTGTCGATCTCGTCCAGCATGATCACCGGATCGTTGCAGTCCGCCCGCCGTATGCTCTGGATGATCTGCCCCGGCAGCGCGCCGATGTACGTCCGGCGATGCCCGCGGATCTCCGCCTCGTCGTGCATGCCGCCCAGCGAGAGGCGCTGGAACTTGCGCCCCAGCGAGCGCGCAATCGACCGTCCCAGGCTGGTTTTGCCCACCCCCGGAGGACCGACAAAGCACAGGATCGGCCCCTTCATGTCCGGCTTCAACTCCAGAACGCTCAGGTAGTCGAGAATGCGGTCCTTCACCTTCTTCAGCTCGTAGTGGTCTTCGTCCAGAATCTCCTTGGCCTTGGCGATGTCGATCTTCTCGCCCAAACTCCGGCTCCATGGCAGCACCGCCAGCCACTCAATGTAATTGCGCGTGAGCGAGTAGTCGGCCGCCATCGGAGACATGCGGCCCAGCCGCGAAAGCTCCTTCAGCGCTTCCTTCTTCACATCCTCCGGCATGCCGGCTTCGTCAATCTTCTTGCGCAGGTCCTCGACCTCGCGCTGGCCTTCGTCCTGCTCGCCCAGTTCCTTCTGGATGGCCTTCATCTGCTCGCGCAGGTAGTAGTCCCGCTGCGACTGCTGCACCTGGTCCTGCACCTCGGTCTGGATCTTGGTGCGCAGCTGTTGCACCTCGATCTCCTTGGCCAGATGCTTGTTCAGCTGCTCCAGCCGCTCCGCAATCCCCGCCGTCTCCAGCAGCTGCTGTTTGTCGTCGGTGGTCAAAAACGGCAGCGAGGACGAGACAAAGTCCACCAGCCGGCTCGGCTCTTCAATATTGGCCGCAATCGTCCGCAGCTCGTCAGAGAGCGTCTGCGACTCGGCCACAATCTGCTGGAACTGGCCGATCACATTGCGCACCAGCGCTTCCACGCCTGAACTGGCCTCCGGCTGCACATCCTCGAGCGCTTCCACCTCGGCAACCATGAACGGCTCCGTCTGCACATAGCGCAGCACTCTCACCCGCTCCACGCCCTCGGTAAACACAAAGCGGCTCTGGTTGGGCATGCGCACAACCTTGTGCACCGTCGCCAGCGTGCCCACCTCATGCATATCGCCGGGCTTGGGCGCGTCCAGCCGCGGGTCAAGCTGCGCCGCCACAATAATCGTCCGCTCCTCGCCCAGCGACTCGATCAGCTGGATGGAGCTCTCGCGGCCCACCGTCAGCGGCAGCACCGCGTGGGGAAACAGCACCGTATCCCGCACCGGAAGCACGGGAACTCTGCGCACTCCGGGGCTGGTCTTGCCGGTGTGGTTCTTCTCTGAAGATGGGGTCGTCGGCTGGTTCGGCATTGAGTGTCCTCTTGTCAACATTCCTTCATTAGACAACGCAGATTAGAAAAAGTTTCACAATTCCCCGCTCGCCTTCCACTTGCGCAGAGTGCCCGACCACCGGCGTCTCCCTGCCCGTCTCTGCAAATACGGCCAGCCTTTCGGAAAGGTTCCCCGCTCCCTGCTGGCTGGTCCAGGCCTTCTCCCGAGACGCTGCGGCGAATTCCCAAATCAATTCCAGGATGCACGCACAACTCCGCTCTCCAATTCGATGCACAATTGCTCGAAAGGTGTATCGGCCAAATCTGCGGGAAAGCGAGAAAGCTGCGCCGTCTTTTTCAGAATCCGGGTTCCGGCCGCTGGATTGCCTGGAAATCACGCCGGCGTACTCGCTCTGCGCCCATCCCGTCCGCGTTCTCTGCGCAACGGCTGGGGGCCCGGCGAATCCTGGGGAATGAATGCTGGAGAATGAATGCTGGGGAATAAATCCTGGGGAATGAATGCTGGCGAACAAAACCTGGCGAACGAAACCGCCGAGTTTCTGGCAATCCCTGTCCGCTCAGCCCGCGGAGCCTTCCTCGGTCCGGATGCGCAGTTCAATCTGCGCCCAAAGCTTGTCCGGGGGCTCTTCGATAGGAAAAAGCTGCCGCGCCGCCTCGGCGATTGTCTCCAGATCGCTCAGCAGCGTACGGCATAACTCGCAACTCTGCACGTGCGGATGCTCGGCGGTGTTCACGCCCGCCCCGATCAGTTCCGGCAACTGGGCCTGGAAGGCCGCGCAGCTCAATTCGTTTGCGTCATCGGTCATCGCCGGCCCTCCTCCTGGGGATGCATCCTGAGCGTCTCACGCAGCTTCAACCGCGCCTTGTGCAGCTGCGACTTGCTGTTACCGATCGAGCACTCCAGCATCGCCGCTATCTCGTTATGCTCATACCCTTCAATGTCGTGCAGCACAAAGATCAGCCGGTAGCCGGCCGGCAGATCGTCGATCGCCTTTTGCAGCGCCAACCGGTCGATCGCGCCCGAAAGCGCCAAGTCGGGAGCCCCAAAGCTGCGTCCCGGACGCTCCTCAGGAGTCGGCTCCATGGCCTCGTCCAGCGAGATCAGAGAAAGCCCCTTCTTGCGCAATTGCATCAAAACTACATTGACCGCCAGCCGGTGCAGCCAGGTGGAAAACGCCGAGTCGCCCCGGAAGGTGGCAATCTTGCGGTGCAGCTGAAGAAAGGCCTCCTGGGTCAGGTCCTCAGCCTCGGCAATGTTGCCCACCATGCGCAGACATAAAGAGTAGATGCGTCTTTTGTGCAGGGAGTACAGCTGAGCGAAGGCCAAGTGGTCGCCGGCTTGGGCCCGCGCCAGCACTGCGTCGTCCCCCGCCCTTCCGGACGCCGGCGCGATTGCACTCGGTAGCTCGGCCGCAGCGGCCCCAACCGGCGCAACATGCTCCAGTCCCGGAGGGCCTGGTTGAGGAGATGAATGGGGCGTGCGAATCCTCGACTCGGGCATCTGCTTCCTCGGCCCCGGCCACACTGCCGGAACCTGCTGCGTTAAGCTGCTTTCCTCGTTAGTATAAGGGGAGCCGGTCAGGCGGCCCAAACTTTGGCGCAAGATCAGGGTTTAAGAAGGTTTGTGTATCCACAGAGCGCAGTTGTTCATGCCCTCGGCCGAGCAACGCGTCCCCCGGGCCTTTTGAGGAGCTGACGTTTTCAGGAGCCACAGTTTTCGGGAGAGAGATGAATTCCGGATCGAAGCAGGTCAGGACAATGCGGGCAGCCACCGTGCCGGTCTTGCGCAGCCGCATTCTCATTTCCGCCGCCTCCCGCCTCCATGCCCGGCGTAGCCTGATCCTCGCCGCCGCCCTGTTTCTCGCTTTTCCCACTGCAATCTCCTCCTGGAGCCAGTCATCCACTCCTGCCCCCCAACCCGCTCCCCCGCCCCAGGAAACCGACGCCCTCGGCCAGTGGCAGGGCAAGACCGTGCGCAGCATCTCCTTTCAGGGAGTCGATCCCGCCCGTCTCGACCCCCTCCCCGGCCAGCTCGCCCAGGCTGTCGGCGCGCCGCTCACTGCCGACAACGTCCGCCGCAGTCTCCGCCAGCTCTTCCAGACCGGCCTCTATGAAACCATCGACGCCGCAGCCTCACCCCTCCACGGCGGTGTCGCTCTGCTCTTTGAGGGAACCCCGCGCAGCTTCATCGGCACCGTCACCGTGGACGGCGCCAAAGGCGCAACCGTCAACACCCAGCTCAGCCGCGCCAGCCAGCTCACCGCCGGCGCCCGCTTCACCCAGGCCAAGCTCACCCGTGCGCTCACCGACATGCAAACCCTGATGGCCGACAACGGCTTCCACCAGGCGCAGATCACGCACGTCCTCACAGCCCACCCCGAAGATCAGCTGGTCGACATCGCCTTCCACGTCGTCAGCGGACCCCAGTCCCGCATCGGCAATGTCCAACTCTCAGGCGACGCCGGCATGAGCGCCGACGAATTCCGCCACTACGCCCACCTCCGCAGCGGCGCCCGCGTCGACCACGACACCGCCAACCGCGCCCTCGCCGGCGTGCTCAAGCACTACCGCAAACAGGAGCGCCTGGAGGCCGAAATCAAGCTCGAGTCGGCCGACTACGACCCCGCCGCCAACCGCATCAACTTCCGCTTCTCGGCAACCCAGGGCCCCCAGGTCAAAGTCGCCGTCCAGGGCGTCAGCCTGGACCAGGAACGCATTCGCCACGTCATCCCCATCTACGAAGAGGGCACCGTCGACGAGGATCTGCTCAACGAGGGCAACCGCCGCCTGCGCGACTACTATCAGCGTCTCGGCTATTTCGACGTAAAAGCCGATCACCAGGAGCAATCAGCCAACGCCCAGCACGTGGAGATCCTCTTCCGCGTCAACTTGGGTCCGCGCCGTCGCGTGCAACGCGTAGAAATCACCGGAAATCATTATTTTGACGCGAATACTCTCAAGCAATTGTTGAATGTTCACGCCGCCGACTCGCTCGACCCTCATGGCGCCTACAGCCAGGCACTGGTCTCCTCCGACGTCTCCGCCCTCGAGGCCGTCTACCGTAACAACGGCTTCTCCAAGGTCAAAATCGCCCCCGAGACCAGCACCGTCGAGACCGTCCTGGCCGACAACCCCGCCCCCGACCGAGTCGCCTCGCCTGCCAGCCCGGCGACCCCTCCGGCAAAGGGCAAAGTCGCTCCGCTCGCCGTCACCTACCGCATCGACGAAGGGGTGCAGCAGAAGGTTGGCTCAGTCCAGATTGAAGGCGACACCCAGGTCGACGCCGCCACCCTCACCCCGCTGCTCAACACCACCGCCGGCCAGCTGCTCTCGCCCAGAGCTCTGGCCGGCGACCGCGACACTCTCGCCACCGAGTACCTGAGCCGCGGCTTCGAGCACGTCCAGGTCGACGTGACCGAGCAGACCGACCCCGCCGACCCCGAAAAGGTCAACGTCGCCTTCCACATCACCGAGGGCCCCGAGGTCTTTGTCCGCAAGGTGCTCTTCACCGGCCTCCATTTCACCCGCCCGCAGACCGTCGCCCGCGCCATCACCATCCACGCCGGCGACCCGCTCAACCAGACCGCCCTGATGGACACCCAGCGCAATCTCTACGAGTTCGCCCTCTTCAACGAGGTCGATACGGCCGTCGAAAACCCCAACGGCGGCGATACCCGCAAGACCGTTCTGATCCAGGCCGTCGAAGCCAACCGCTGGGCGCTCACCTACGGCTTCGGCTTCGAGGCCCAGACCGGCACGCCCCACTACAACTGCGGCCTGGTCGCCCTCAGCGGCGCGCCCTGCAACACCGCCGGCAAAACCGGCGTCAGCCCCCGCGTGCTGGCCGACATCACCCGCAACAACCTCTTCGGCCGCGAGCAGTCAGCCTCGCTGCAGGCCACCTACGGCCTGCTCGAACAGAAGATTGACCTGCTCTTCCAGGTTCCGCACTTTGAAGGCGCTCGCGACTTCGCCCTCAACATCTCCGGCGGCTACGCCAACTCGCTCGACGTGACCACCTACGTGGCCTCCAAGCTGGAGGCCAGCATGCGCTGGACGGAGCACTTCAACCAGTCCGCGACCTTCCTCTCCAAGGCCAACACCTTCATCTACGAGTTCAACTTCCGCCGCGTCAAGGTTGAGGCGGACAGCCTCCAGGTCTCGCCCAGCGAGATTGCGCAGTTGTCCACGGCGGTGCGTGTTGGCGGCCCAGCACTCACCTGGATTCGCGACACCCGCGACTCGGTCCTCGACGCCCACCGCGGCACCTACACCAGCTTTCAGGAGTTCCTCTCGGCCAAGGCCTTCGGCGCCCAAGCCGCGTTCAACCGCCTTGATGTCTCCAACTCCAACTACTGGAGCTTCGACAAAGGCCGCCTGGTTCTGGCCCGCAATACCCGCTACGGCCAGGAGCGGGCCTTCGGCTCGACAGACAGCGAGCTCATCCCCTTGCCCGAGCGCCTCTACGCCGGCGGACCCACCTCCCTGCGCGGCTTTTCCATCAACGCCGCCGGCCCCCGCGACCCGGAGACGGGCTACCCCATCGGCGGCGCCGGCGCGCTCATCAATTCCACCGAGCTGCGCCTGCCCCCGCCCACGCTGCCCTTCTTCGGCGACTCGCTCAGCCTGGTTCTCTTCCACGACATGGGCAATGTCTTCGCCAACGCCTCCAACGCCTGGGCCAGCGCCCTGCGCGTCCGCCAGCCCGACCGCAGTGCGTGCACAGTCCTGACGCCTCCCACGAACGCCAATCCCGCCCCCACCCCCACCGGGCCTATCACCTCAACCGGCCAGCAGGGGGCCTGCAGCTTCAACTACTTCTCCCATGCAATTGGAGCCGGTTTGCGCTACCATACGCCGGCCGGCCCCATTCGCCTGGACTTCAGCTACAACCTGAATACCCCTATCTTTCCCGTAAACCTCAACTACTCGCAGTCGATCGTAACCGCCGATCAGCACGTAGGCGAGGCCAATCACTTCAACTTCTTCTTCAGCCTGGGACAAACCTTCTAATGCAAAATTTGCTCCCAACCCGGCCCACGTCCAACCAGCCGCAACAGCCCGGGTGCCCCATCCTTGCGAGGGCTTTTTCTCGCAAGGGTGGGCCGGCGCAAACCCCGAACGCCGCCACGGCCACCCAACCACCTCCGTGCCCCATCCTTTCGCGCTTTTTGCGAAAGGGTGGGAAAGCACGAATGCCGGAACGACCGGCAACAACCAGAACCCCACTCATCTCCGCTCTTTTCTGCACCATCGTTCTGTCCCTGACGCTCTCCCAGGCCCAAGCCCAATCCCCCCGCCCCGTCGTCCTCGACCGCGTCGTCGCCGTGGTCAACAACCAGGCCATCCTCGACAGCGACATCGACGACGAGATCCGCCTCTCCGTCCTCGACCCCGGCCGCGTCGGCCTGGGCGTCCTCGCCCGCGCCCGCGCCCTTGACCAGTTGATAGGCCGCGACCTGATCCAGCAGCAGATCCGCCAGGAAGACCTTGAAGCAGCCGAGCCCACCCGGGCCGAGGTCGATGAGCGTCTCAGCCAGCTCCGCCGCCAGCTCCCCTCCTGCGTCCGCAGCCACTGCTCCACCGACGACGGATGGAAGGCATTCCTGGCCATCCACAACCTGACCCAGGTGCGCGTCGAAGCCTACCTCCGCTACCGGGTTGAAATCCTCCGCTTCATCGAGCAGCGCTTCCGCCAGGGCGTCAACATCCAGCCCGAGCAGATCGAGGCCTACTACACTAAAACCCTGCTGCCCCAGTACCCCAAGGGCGAAGCCATTCCACCCCTCGACCAGGTCTCGGCCCGCATCCAGGAGATCCTTCTCCAGGAGCAGGTCAACATCCTCTTCGACGACTGGCTCAGCAACCTGCGCAAGCAGGGCAACATCGAAGTCCTGGACCCTACCATTGAGGACCCCACCATCCAAGACCCCGAGCCCGAAGCCCCATTGCCAACGCCTGCGCCCGCGGTCCCATCTGCGAGTGGGAAAGGGAGCCGATGACCGACGAGCCCGAGTCCACGCTTCCCGTCCCCGCCCAGCCGCCGCGACGCCGCTGGCGCCGCTACGCCGTCCTGGCCGCCTGCGTGGCCTTCATCGCCATCGCCGCACCCATCGCCTTCTATCTCTGGGCCAGCTCGGACGCCACCCAGAACCTGGTCCGCCGCCGCATCATAGCCACGCTTGAAGAGACCACCGGCGGCCGCGTACAGATCGCCTCCTTCCACTGGCATCTGCTCAACCTCGAAGCCGATGCCGGTGGCCTGGTCATTCACGGCCTTGAACCTCCCGGCGAAGCCCCGCTGGCCCAGGCCGATCACCTCAACGTCAGCATCAGCGTGCTCGGTCTCTTCAGCCCGCGCATCCTCCTCCGCAATCTGACCATCGACCACCCCGTCTTTCACCTGATCGTCTACCCCGACGGATCCACCAACGTCCCCCACCCGCGCAAACCCGGCAAGCCTGCCCTTGAAACGCTCTTCAACCTTCAGGCCGGCCACGTCGCCATCCAGCAAGGCGAGTTCCACTTCGAAAACCGCGCCGCCGCGTTCGACTTCCAAAATCGCTACATCCCTCTCGACTGCGATGCCCGCAACGTTGCACTCGTCATGCGCTACATTCCTCCCACCGGCGGCGCTCCTGAGACCTACCGCATTGACTCGAGCGCCGCCGACCTCAGCGTCCAGCGCGGGCAGCCTGGCCAACGAAATCAGGAACAACCAGCCCTCGGCTCCTTCGAGGCCACCCTCGACCTCAACCGCACCGCCGCTTACCTCCGCTCGCTCAAGCTCACCACCAGCTTCCCCGCAGCCAGGGGACGCGCCACCGAAGACCACTCCGTCCAGGTCTCCGGCGTCCTCGAAAACTTCGCCCATCCCCGCTGGCAAGCAGCGATCGCCGGCGAGCTCGACATGCGCCTGCTCAACCCCACTCTCGGCTTTCCCTTCGCCCCGCAGGGCATCGCCCGGCTCAGCCTTGACAGTGCCGGAGCCGCGGGGGACTTCCGCTTCGATGGCGGAGTTCACATCGACAACGCCGCCTACATCGGCACCGGCGTCGCTGCCACCGGCTTCACACTCGACGCCCGCGTCCACGCCGACCCCCGCCAGCTGCTCATCAGCAAGGTGGACCTGCACCTCCGCCAGGGCGGCCAGATGAACGGCGAAGTTGATCTCTCCCCCTGGCTGCCCAGCTCTCCCGCGCCGGCGACGCTTGCACGCTCCGCAGGCAGCTCCGTTCGCGCCACCGGCCCGGTGCCCTGGCATCGTCCCCCGCCTCCCAATCCCAACCTCATCACCATCCCCGTCAACGGCAAGGTCGTCGCCAACTTCCAAAACGTCTCACTCGACGCCATTATGGACATGGTCGGCCAGCCGCCTTTTCTCCGCCTCGGCCTCGATACCCGCCTCAACGGCTCCACGCTCACCAACTGGGTCAAAGGCGACCAGAACACCATCGTCGTCTCCGCCAACTTCGCTCTCACCCAGCCCGCGCAGCCCGTCGCCGGCGAAGTCCCCGCCCAGGGCTCCGTCGAGGCCACCTACACCCAGTCCAACGGCGCCGTCGACCTGCGCAGGTTCGAGCTGCACACCCCCGCCAGCGAGCTCGACGCGCAAGGTCACCTGGGCGCCTATCCCCTCACCAGCCCATCGGCCTTCAACGTCGACTTCCACTCCCACGATCTCAACGAGTTCGACGCCGTCCTCCGCGACCTGGGTCTGAATCGTTACGGAAAAACCGGCGCGGCCGCCCTGCCCATCAGCCTGGGCGGGCAAATGGACTTCCTGCACGGCACATGGAACGGCTCGCTGGTCGCTCCCCGCATCGCCGGAAGCCTCAAGGCAACCCAGCTCTCCATCGAGCTGCTGCCCATCCACCCGGCCTCAAGTGACAAGAAGCCGCAGACCGTGCAGCCCCGGTTCATCCACTGGGATACCGTCGAAGCCGCCGGCAGCTACGCCCCTGAGCGCATCGCCATCACGCAAAGCGCCCTGCGCCGCGGCAAGGCAGAGATCGACCTTGAAGGCACCCTCGACACCGTCTCCGCCCGGGCTCCGGACTTCGACTCAAACTCCCTGCTCCACGCCCAAATCAAGGCCACCAAAGTCGGACTCGACGACCTGCTGCCCCTCACGGGTCAGAATTTCGATCTCGCCGGCACGCTCGACTCTCAGCTCCAGATCGACGGCCCCATCCACGCCCTCGACGGCGCCGGCTGGGCCCAGCTCTCGAGCGCCATCATCTACGGCGAACCCATCACCCGTCTCCGCGCCCAGGGTTCCATGACCAATCAGGTCCTCAAGCTCACCTCTGTCACCGCAAGCGCTCCCGCCGGCACTCTCACCGCCGCCGGCACCTACGATCTCAACTCCCGCCACTTCCTCGGCAACGCCAAAGCCTCCGCCATCGACATCTCCAAAATCGATTGCCTGCATCGCGAAGACCCAGACGCCGCCGGATCTCTCGGCCTCACTCTCATCGGCTCCGGCACGCTCGACGATCCCCGCCTTGAAGCCCACGCTACCTTCACCGATCTCTCCCTCGGCGGCGAGCCGCTCGGCAGCCTCGTCGTTGTTGCCCACACCGCCAACCGCGCCGCAACGTACACCGCAACCACCCGCCTGCAAGGCGCGCAACTCAACCTCACCGGCCAGACCGCCCTCACCGGCGACTACACCACCCAGGCCAGGCTCGAGTTCTCCCAGTTCAACATCGCAGGCCTGCTCAAGACCGCCCACGTCCAGGGGCTCACCGGGGAATCCGCCCTGGCCGGCACGGTTACCGTTGAAGGCCCGCTTGCCCGCCCGCTCGACCTGCGCGGCGAAGCCCGCCTCGAGCAACTGGCCGCCACCATCGCCGGCGTCCATCTGGCCAGCCAGGGCGGCGTCCACG
>Ga0182030_10024887_pt1 | contig 10955 bp, 11 predicted proteins | sample 812S3MmetaG_FD_121299 | JGI IMG/M metagenome (GOLD analysis project Ga0182030, IMG submission 121299) | Permafrost microbial communities from Stordalen Mire, Sweden - 812S3M metaG (Illumina Assembly) | ecosystem: Environmental > Terrestrial > Soil > Wetlands > Permafrost | place: Sweden... | reverse complement strand
CGGCATCGCCAGCCTTGGAATTAGACCAGACCAAGCCTGGAAACTGTTTCCAGAACCAATCGTGGCGCTCGTCGTTCATGTGTGCAAGATAAGGGACGGCAGTCCTTCTGACAAGGCCGCCTCCGACAACGGCAATTACCCTTCTTGGCATTGCAAGATAAGTCTAGCCCGTGCGTTTTCCACCATGCCCGGCGTCGCGCATTTGGAAACGCTGACCTCGAAACCGGATGTAATCGCCCAAATGACGCGTAAATTCCTGCTGGAGCCGGGAGGCGTATTGGCGCGAAACACCATGCTCGCGGGCGCACCAGCTCGCAGAGGGACGCTCGCATGGCAGCATTTGCGGGCAGATGCACAAAGTGACGAGATCGGAACGCAAGCCTCGTTGTTTGGCCTTTCCCCGCGTGATCCATTCTTGGACGCGGGTGATGCCAATACCAGCCAGGGCAAAGGCTACGCCTAGATTGCTGACCTCATGATCGAGGGTCGCAGCCGGATCGTCAAAGCAAGCGTCCGATGGAAGAGGACGAGGCACAATCATGTCGCCGGTCCCTTCCGCACGATTTGCCTTAAGCGATGCCGCTCCAAGTTGTGATTGATAAACAGATAGTCTTTGATTTCCTGTGGAACGAAGCGGACGGCTCCCCCCACTTTGACGAAGGGCAAGCCCTGTTTCCGCAAGTTGAACACACTCTTGAGGCTGACATGGAGATATTGTGCGACCCTCTTACTTGTCCATAAATCCGAGTCTGTATCGTTGGGTGGTGTCTTCACTTCTTCGGGAACCGGAGGATCGCCGGGAGTACCAGGATTTATTGGAGAGTTCATGAAATGGATTCGGAGTCTGAGGGGAAAAGGGTGAGAGGGACGGGCAGAATCAACAAATGCGCGGCAACTGCTCGCCGCTCAAGAGATCAAGGATGCGGGTCGCGCCAATCCGGCTCTTGAGGGTCACGATGGGGTGCGAGGTTGCGGCGACGGAGCCGATGCGGGAAGCGTCGGCGCCCAGCGGGTTGGCCCGCAGAATCGCCAGCGCCCGGTCGGCCTGGTCCTCGGGGACAAACGCGATGAACCGCCCTTCATTCGCGACATAGATCGGGTCGAAGCCGAGAATCTCGCACGCGCCGCGGACTTCCTCGCGGACCGGCACGGCCGTTTCATCAATCTCGATTCCCAAACGGGCGGCCTGGGCGATTTCGTTCAGGCCGCTGGCCAGGCCGCCGCGCGTCAGGTCGCGAAGGCAGTGGATCGCAATGCCTTGGCCGAGCAAGGCTTCGATGAGACTCCAGAGGGGCGCGCAGTCGCTCTCGATGGTCGTTTCAAATCCAAGCCCCTCGCGAACCGACATCACGGTGATGCCGTGCCGGCCAATGTCGCCGCTGAGCAAAACCGCGTCGCCGGGCCTGACGCCGGCGGGGCTGATGACGAGCTCGTGTTCGAGGACGCCGATTCCCGACGTGTTGATGAAAACGCCGTCGCCCTTCCCCTTGTCGACGACCTTCGTGTCGCCCGTCACCAGTTGGACTCCCGCCAGGTCCGCGGCCTGCTTCATCGACAGAACGACGCGCCACAGGGTCTCCATCGGCAGGCCTTCCTCGATGATGAATCCGGAACTCAGATAGAGCGGTCGCGCGCCGCACATGGCGAGATCGTTGACGGTGCCGTTGATCGCCAGGGTCCCGATGTCGCCTCCGGGAAAAAAGAGCGGCCGGACCACATAGGAATCCGTGGTGAAGGCCAGGCGTTTGCCGGCCAGGGGAAAGACCGCGCCGTCATGACGCTGGGAAAGCAGGTCGTTATGAAAGGCGGGAACGAAAATGGTTTCGATCAATTGCTGCATGAGCCGGCCACCGCCGCCATGGGCCATGACGACGTTGGGATAGTTGGTCAGCGGCAGCGGGCACGTCGGGGAAAAGTCGGGGTTCATCTTCTATACCGGTAATAGGCCGCGCACGCCCCTTCCGTCGAGACCATCGTCGCGCCAAGAGGATGCTCCGGCGTGCAGACCGTGCCAAAGGCCGGGCAGTCGCTCGGTTTTTTGACTCCCTGCAGGATCAAGCCGCTGATGCATTCGGTCGATTCCTCCGCGGTGTAATCGGCCACGCCAAAGCGCGTTTCAGCGTCCAATTCCCGGTATTTTTCCGTGAGGCCGAATCCGCTGCGCGGAATTTCACCGATGCCGCGCCATTTGCGGGGAATGACGCGAAAGACTTCGTGGATCATTTTCTGCGCGGCTTTGTTTCCCTCGCGCTGCACCGCCCGGGCGTAGGAATTTTCGACCTCGGCGAGTCCCTTTTCAAGTTGTTGGACGCATAAAAAGATGCCCTGTAAAATGTCGATGGGCTCGAATCCCGTGACCACGATGGGCACGTGATACTTCCGCGCGATGGCGAAATATTCGGTGTAGCCCATGACCGCGCAAACGTGGCCGGCGGCGAGAAAACCCTGCACGCGGTTCTGCGGCGAAGAGAGAACGGCCTCGATGGCCGGAGGAACCAGGACGTGGGACACGAGCAGCGAAAAGTTTTTGATGCCTTTCTGTCGGGCCTGGAAGGCCGCCATGGCGTTGGCCGGCGCGGTCGTTTCGAAGCCCACGGCAAAGAAGACGACTTCCCGGCCGGGATTTTCCGACGCGATTTTCACCGCGTCCAGCGGCGAGTAAACCATGCGCACGTCGCCTCCGGTCGACTTCACCGCCAGCAAATCGCGCTTGCTGCCCGGCACGCGGAGCATGTCGCCGAACGAGCAAAAAATGACCCCGGGCCGCGAGGCGATTTCGATGGCCTTGTCGATCAGTTCCAGCGGCGTGACGCAGACCGGGCAACCCGGGCCGTGGACGAGCGTGATGTCCTTCGGGAGCAATTCGTCGATGCCGAATTTCACGATGGCATGGGTCTGGCCGCCGCACACTTCCATGATCGTCCAGGGACGGGTGGTGATTTTGGCGATCGCGCGCGCGCAACGCTCGGCGCCCTCGCGGTCCCGGTATTCGTCGATGTATTTCATGAGGTGGCGGGCGCTTCCTCCCGAAGCTCGTCGAGTTCGCCCATTTGCCGCAGGTAATCGAAGACTTTGTTGGCTTCGGCTTCGTCCAGGACATTGAGCGCGAATCCGACGTGAACAATGACATAGTTGCCGGGGACAGCCTCCGGCGTATAGGCCAGGCTGACCTCTTTGATGATGCCGCCGAAGCTGACACGCCCCGTGCGCTCCACGGGGTCATCGCCGGCGACGCTTAAAATTTTTCCGGGTACGGCCAAACACATAGGGTTCCTTTATTCATTGATTTGACTGGCAGCCGCGATTTGGCCCAGGGCGATCCCGCCGTCGTTGGCCGGTACGCGCTGATGCCAGTAGGGAAGCATGCCTTCCTCCCGAAGTCTACGCACGGCGCGCTCGGTAAGATACTTGTTTTGAAAGCAACCGCCGGAAAGCGCCACGCGCCTTTCCTTCGCCTGGAGAGAAACGCCCACCATGATTTCGACCAGGGTGTTATGGAAGACGGCGGCGATTTCCCCGGCGGACACGCCATGACTCAAGTCGCCGATAATCTCCCGGACCATGGGCTCCCAATCGACCACGCTGTTCCGATGCATGATCGGATAGACCCGGTCCGTAACAATGTTCTCCAGGGCAAATTCCATCTCCATGGCCGCCTGGCCCTCGAAGCTCGTCTTTTGGCGCAGCCCGATCAGCGAAGCGACGGCGTCGAACAACCGCCCCGCGCTGGAGGTTGCCGGCGCGTTGATTTTTTTCCGGAGCATGACGCCGAGAATGGAAAGCTCGTCCGTGGAAAACGCCGTCAGGGTGGGGAGTTTGTCCATGTGAAAAACCGATGGGCCGAAAATCTCGTAAAGCAGGCCCAGAGCCGAACGCCGGGGCTCTTGGACGGCGGCTTCCCCGCCGGGCAGTCCGAAGGTCCGCAAATGGGAAAACCTCTCGAATCCGCCGGCCTTCATTTTCAGAAATTCCCCACCCCAAACGGTGCCGTCGAGTCCGTAACCGGTGCCGTCCCACGCAATGCCGAGCGCCGGCGGTTCGATGTCGTTCTCGGCCATGCACGAATAAATGTGCGCGGCGTGATGCTGGACGCTGATGACGCGCCGCTTCGAGGAGCGCGCGAATGCGCTGGAAACATAATCCGGGTGCGCGTCCGCCGCGACAATTTCCGGAGCCGTTTCATACATTCGCTCCAGGTCCTCGATGACGCGATGAAAGGCGGCGACGGCGGGCGCGGTTTCCAGATCGCCGATATGCTGGCTGATGAAGACCTGCCGTCCAACCGAAAGCGCCACCGTGTTCTTCAAATGAGCGCCGACGCCCAGGACCGGCGGCGAGGATCTCCCGAGTTCGATGGGCAGGGGCGCATAGCCGCGCGCCCGGCGAAGGACGGACTCGCGGCCCGCCATCTCGCGCACGACGGAGTCGTCCACATGCCGGACAATCGGGCGGTTATGAACCAGAAAAAGGTCGGCCACTCCGCCGAGCGATTTCACCGCATCGGCTTCATCCGTGCAAATGGGTTCGTCGGAAAAATTTCCGCTGGTCGCCACCAGGGGAAATTGAAGCTGGGCCAGAAGCAGGTGGTGCAGGGGCGTGTACGGCAGCATGACTCCCAGGTACGGATTCCCAGGCGCCACCGAAGAAGCGATCGGCGGCGCGGCGCCCGGCCCGGCGGACCTTCGGCGCAACAGGACGATGGGGGATTCGGGTGAAAGCAGAAGACGCCGCTCCAATCCGGAAATTTCGCACGCTTCCCGCACCGAATCGAGGGTCGGGAACATCACGGCAAAAGGCTTTTCCTCCCGGTGTTTGCGTTCGCGCAGGCGCCGGACGGCTTCCTCGTTGCGGGCGTCCGCCATGAGATGAAAGCCGCCCAGTCCCTTGACGGCGACAATGGCGCCTTTGCGCAGGGCGATGGCGGCTTCGGTAATGGCATGGTGATGCTCCTCCAAACGGCTGCCTTCCTGCGTCCATAATTCCGCATGGGGTCCGCAAACCGGACAGGCATTGGGCTGGGCGTGAAAACGCCGGTCCAGGGGATTCTCATATTCAGCCCGGCACTCCGCGCACATTTTGAATTTGCGCATCGAGGTGTTCGCCCGGTCGTAAGGCAGGGCTTCGATGATGCTGAATCGCGGACCGCAATTCGTGCAATTGGTGAACGGGTAAAGATAGCGGCGGTTTTGAGGATCGAAAATTTCCCGGAGACAATCTTCGCAGACGGCGATATCGGGCAGGATCAAGGCGGTCCTGGGACCCTCCGGATCGCTTGGACGAATTTCAAAATGATTGTATCCGACCGGATCGAGCCACGACGTTTCGAGGCTCTGAATCGAGCTGCGGGGCGGCTTCTCCGTCCCGAGACGCAGGACGAACCGTTCGACTTGAAGGCGGTCGCCTTCCAGTTCCATGAAGACGCCCTGCGGGGAATTATGGACCCAGCCCTTCAGGCCAAGCTCGGTCGCGAGCCGATAAACGCAGGGACGAAACCCCACGCCCTGCACCGCGCCGCGAATGACCAGCCGGGCTCGGGCGGGCAAATCGAGGGTTGCATGCACTTGGATCTCACTCTTCTTTCTGGGCGACCAGTTCGACCAACTCAAGGTCGTGAGCTTCGTCGATCTCCCGGGTTGCCCCGCATTTCGGGCAAACAAACATGTGCCCCATCAGATCGTCGCTGGTGATGACCTGACTGTGCCCGCAGGCGCAGTTGAAATCGAGGTTGATCGTCTCGATCTCGACGGGCGCTTTGTCCAGAAGGGTGCCAACGGTCAGGGATTGATAGGCCTGACGAAAAGCTTCCTCTGAAAACGCGCTGCCGCGTTTGAAGCGGACCGAGACGACCTTGGTCGCGTTCTGCTTTTTAATCGCATCCAGCATGGAGGTGACAATCGAGTCGACAATCGAATATTCATGCATAAGTCACCTCGGGATCGGGAATCGGGCGGCCCATCCTGTCGCGAATGTGCCGGACAATTTCCGGAAGCGCCGCTTCGACGGTTGGGGAGAGGCCATCCTGGCACTCGAAGGACTCGGCGGCAACGGAAACCACAAACGCCCGGGGATTGGCGTCAAAAATGGCCCGCGCGTATGCGAGCAGGCCGGAAATGTCGAAGTGGTGTCCGAGCGGGTTCGTGGTTGCGGGGGCCGGTTTGACTTCGTCGCATCTCCATGTTCCGGGTGTGCCCTCGTAAGAGGCGTCCACGAAAATCACCATTTCCGCCTTGCTGACCGGCTCGGCCAGCTCCGGCGTCAACTGGTGCACGGTCATGATCGCGACCGACTCGTCCGCGATGCTCGCGGCAAGACGTCCGGCCACCTCCCAACCAAGACCATCATCGCCGCGAAGTGGATTGCCATAGCCGATGACAATCCTGCGGCTTTTCATTATCTTTTTACCTCATCCAGGACGTTGCCTTCCGTTCCCAGCAGTTGGATATGAAGCGGCATTTTGCCCAAGGCATGGGTGGAACAGCTCAGGCAGGGATCGTAACTGCGAATCACCGCCTCGACCCGGTTGAGCATGCCTTCCTGAAGGCGATTGGCCTTCACGTAATGTTGCGCCACCTGCTTCACGCTCTGGTTCATCGCCAGGTTGTTGTGGCCCGTCGCAATGATCATGTTCACCCAGGTAATCAGGCCGTTCTCGTCGATCTTGTAATGATGCATCAGGGTGCCCCGGGGCGCTTCGGACACGCCGATGCCTTCAAACCGGCTTGGCTTGGCGATGGCGCGGACATTCTTGTCGAGAATGTCGGGCTCGCTCAAAAGCTGCTCGATCCGCTCAATCCCGTAGAGAATTTCGATCAGGCGCGCGTAATGTTGATGGAAGGAACTCAGGATCACGCCGCGGCGCAACGCCCGGAACTCGGTCCATTCCTTGTCCGCCAGCGGCGTGCCGCAACGGTCGATGATGTTGAGCCGGGCCAGCGGCCCCACGCGATAAATGCCCTTGGGATAGCCCTCGGATTTGAAATAGGGCGACTTGAGATAACTGAACGGTTCCACCGATTCCGCGATGTAGTCGTTATATTTCGTCGGGTCGATTTGATCCAAAACGATATTCCCGGACGCATCCACAAAGCGGAGCTTGCCGTCGTAATGATCCAGCAGCGCGTTGTGCTCGCCGGGCGCCTGCGGGGTGACGAGCCCCATGAACATGCTGGGGAAATTGCCAAAGGTGCGGATTTCGTCGCGGAACTGTTCCAAAATTCCCTTGAACCAGGTCACGGTCCGCAGGCCGATGGCGAGAGCGTCCGGAATCGCCGCCAGCATTTGGTCCCGCATTTTGGAATCCAGCGGATCGCTGACGCCGCCCGGCACGATCCAGCCCGGGTGGATGCGCTTGCCGCCGAGCATGGAGATGATTTCCTGCCCGAACTTGCGCAACGCAATGCCGTCCTTGGCCAGTGCCGGACGCAATTCCATCACGCCGACGATATTCCGCTTCGACGGCTCGGCATCCATGCCGAAAAGCAGGTCGGGCGAGGAGAGATGGAAAAAGCTCAGCGCATGGGACTGGACGATCTGGGCCAGATTCATGATGCGGCGCAACTTGGCCGCGGTTGGCGGAATCTCGACCGCGAGAAGCGCGTCGCAGGCTTTCGCCGAGGCAATCAGGTGACTCACCGGGCAAATGCCGCAGGTCCGGCCGGTCAGGGCCGGCATCTCGCTGAAGGGGCGGCCTTCGCAGAATTTTTCGAATCCGCGGAACTGGGTGACGTGAAATTGCGCATCCTGCACTTCATCATCGTCATTGAGATGGATCGTGATTTTGGAGTGCCCTTCGATGCGGGTGACGGGGTCGATGAGGATTTGTTTAGCCATGGTGATTACGCTCCAAAATGGGTTTTTCCGGTAAGATTGGGCATCCGTCCAGCCACGAGTTCGGTGAGGACAAAGAAGATCGTGTCGGCCTCCGGCGGACAGCCCGGTATAAACACGTCGACCTTCACGAATTCATGCACGGGCCGGGAGTGCGGCAACAACCGGGGGATGACCTCCCGCGGGATTTGCTGATTATTTTGCGCGTTTTCGATGTAGGCGCGATTCTCGACATCCTCCACCTTGAAACGGTTCCTCATGCCCGGAACGTTGGACGTGACCGCGCAATCCCCGAGACAAACGAGCAGCTTGGAACGCTTGCGGATCTTGCGGATTTTTTCCAGGTCCTCCTCGCTGCTCACCGCTCCCTCGACCAGGACCACATCCACGTTTTCGGGGTACTCCTTGGTGTCGACGAGCGGGCTGTAGACGAGATCGACATGCTTGACGATTTCCACCAGCCGCTCGTCCATGTCCAGGAAGGACATGTGACAGCCGGAACAGCCGTCCAGCCAAACCGTCGCGAAGCGTATCTTGCTCATAGTCTTCCCTCCCGCGTTTGAATGAGATAGGGCAGGAAGTCGCGCTTCTTCACCATCTCGGCGACCGATTTGCCCTTGCTCGATAAGGCCCCCGTGGGGCAGACCTGCACGCATTTGCTGCAGCTCGTGCATGTTTCCGAAGTGCCCCAGGGTTGATGGAGATCCGTGATGACCCGCGAGTTGGCGCCGCGCTCCATCACGTCCCAGGTGTGCGCCCCTTCGACTTCATCGCAAACCCTCACGCATCGCGTGCACAAAATGCAACGGTTGTGGTCCATCACAAACCAGTCGTGGGAGGCATCCACCGCGGCGTTGGGATATTGGTAGGGAAAACGGACATGCATCATTCCGGTTTCATCGGCGAGGGTTTGCAGATCGCAATGGCCGTTCGCCACGCAAACCGCGCAAACGTGATTTCGTTCGGCGAAGAGCAACTCCAGGATCATCACCCGGTATTTCTGTATCCTCTCGGAATTGGTTTTGACTTCCATCCCCTCCGCGATCTTGGTGACGCAAGCCGGAAGGAGTTTGTTGCTGCCCGCCACTTCGGTGATGCACAGGCGGCAGGCCCCGATATCACTCAGGCCGTCCAAATGGCAAAGCGTTGGAATCTTGATTCCGGCGTCCGTCGCGGCTTGGAGAATCGTGTCGGTTTCCTCGGCGCTCACCGCCTTGCCATCGATTGTCAGGGTTTTTACAGCCATAAAAGTTTGTGATTAGCGGGTCGTTGCCGGCTCGGTGATTTGTCCATTGGCATAAGCTGCTTCCTGCCCCGACTCCGGTTGGAGGAGGTCGAGATACTCGTTGCGGAAATAGCGCAGGGTGCTGATCACGGGGTTTGGCGCGGTCTGGCCAAGCCCGCAAAGGCTGGTGTGCTTGACCATGTCGCAGAGCTCTTCGAGGGCTTCCAAATCCTTGAGCGTCGCCTTGCGTTCGATAATTTTATTCAACAAGTTGTACATCTGCACCGTGCCGGCGCGGCACGGGATGCATTTGCCGCACGATTCCTCCATGCAGAACTGCATGTAAAAACGGGCGACATCGACCATGTTCGTGCTCTCGTCCATGACGACCATGCCGCCCGACCCCATGATCGAGCCGACCTTCGTCAGCGAGTCATAATCGACCGGCGTATCAAACAGCTTGGCGGGTATGCAGCCGCCCGAGGGCCCCCCCGTCTGCACCGCCTTGATCCGGGTCCCGTTCGGCGCCCCTCCGCCGAGATCCTCGACGATCTCGCGGATCGTAATGCCCATCGGAACTTCGATCAGGCCGTTGTTGCGGACGGCCCCCGTCAGGGCGAAGACCTTGGTCCCCTTGCTCTTTTCCGTGCCAAGGCCGGCGTACCACTCCGCTCCCCGGTTCATGATCGGGACGATATTCGCGAAGGTTTCGACGTTGTTGATCAGGGTCGGGCAACCCCACAATCCGCTTTCCGCCGGGAAGGGCGGACGAGGCCTCGGCTGACCGCGCCGCCCCTCGACGGAGGCCATCAGGGCGGTCTCCTCGCCGCAGACAAAGGCGCCCGCGCCGATGCGAATCTCGACGTTGAAATTAAAGGTCGATTCGAACAGCCCGTCGCCCAGCAAACCGTTTTGCTTGGCCTGGCGGATCGCAATCTGCAACCGGCTGATGGCCAGCGGATACTCGGCCCGGACATAAAGGTAACCATGGCTGGCGCCGACCGCATAGCCCGCGATGGCCATGCCCTCGATCACGCTATGGGGGTCGCTTTCGAGCACGCTCCGGTCCATGAAAGCGCCCGGGTCTCCCTCGTCTCCGTTGCAGACGACATATTTGCGCTCGCCCTTCGATTTCGCGACCGTCGCCCATTTCAGGCCGGTGGGGAAACCCGCTCCGCCGCGTCCCCGCAGACCGCTTTGGGTGATCGCCTCCACCACCTGCGGGGGCGACATGTCATTCAACACACGCTCGAGCGCGCTATAACCTCCGGCCTCGATGTACTCCTCGATCCGCTCCGGATCGATCCGTCCGCCGTTCTTGCTCACCACCGCAAGTTGCCGGGTAAAAAACGACCGCGTCGGATCGCCCCGTTGCGCCTGCGCCGTTCCTCCGGCCAGCGCCTCGACAATCGTTGCCGCGTTCTCCGGCGTCACCCGTTCGTAGAGCACGCCTTCCGGCTCGACGCTGACCAGCGGCCCCTGCCCGCACAGTCCCATGCAGCCGACCCGCTGCACTTCGACCCGGTCGCCCAGCTGCCGGTCGGCCACCGCCTGCTCGATCGCCTGCTTGATTTCCGCCGCTTGCAGCGGCATGCAGCCCGCCGACATGCAGCAGCGGATGCGAATCTGTTTGCGCGCGGCCTTCTCCTTCTCCGCGATTGCGTTGAGTTCTTCAAGAAGCATGGGTGAGGGTTCCTTTCAGTTTTTCCATTGCCTGATCGGGCGTCAACCGCCCGGCGACGTTACCATCATAAACAGCCACCGGCGCGATGCCGCACGCGCCAATGCAGCGCACCGTCAGCAGCGACAACTGCTTGTCCGGCGTCGTTTCGCCTGGCTTGATTCCGGCAAAGGACTCGATGGCATCCAGAATGTGGGCCGCATGTTTGACGTAGCAGGCCGT
>Ga0182030_10024886_pt1 | contig 10955 bp, 6 predicted proteins | sample 812S3MmetaG_FD_121299 | JGI IMG/M metagenome (GOLD analysis project Ga0182030, IMG submission 121299) | Permafrost microbial communities from Stordalen Mire, Sweden - 812S3M metaG (Illumina Assembly) | ecosystem: Environmental > Terrestrial > Soil > Wetlands > Permafrost | place: Sweden... | reverse complement strand
GGGGAGGAACGCGAACCGGTCCGCTTCGGGGTGTTGTCGCCGGAGGCCGGGCGTTTCGCCTACCTCGCGGTGGAGCGCGCGGTGACGCTGGCGAAGGCGGAGCGGATCGACGCCATCGTCACCGCGCCGCTGAACAAGGAGGCGCTGAACCTGGCCGGCTACCACTATGCCGGCCACACCGACATGCTGGCGGCGCTGACCGATTCGAAGCGCTCGGTGATGCTGCTGGCGCACGGCGACATGCGAGTGAGTCACGTGACCACCCATGTCGCGCTGGAAGCGGTGCCAGGGCTGCTGACGGCGGACCGGCTGCGCCGCACCATCGACCTGACGCAGGAGGCGCTGATCGATCTGGGCATCGCCCGGCCGCGCATCGCCATCGCGGCGCTGAACCCGCATGCCGGCGAAGGCGGGCTGTTCGGCCGGCAGGATATCGATATTTCCGCCCCGGTCATTACGCAATGCCGTGCCGAGGGGCTGGACGTCACTGGGCCGGTGCCGGGTGACACGGTGTTCGTGAAGCTGCGCGCGCGGCAGTTCGATGCGGTGGTGGCGATGTACCACGACCAGGGGCACATCCCGGTGAAGCTGTTGGGGTTCGATGTCGATCCGGCCACGGGTACGTGGCGGGCGCTGTCGGGGGTGAACATCACGCTCGGGCTGCCGCTGATCCGCACGTCGGTCGATCACGGCACCGCGTTCGACATCGCCGGCAAGGGCATCGCCAACGAGGACAGCCTGATCGAAGCGATCGACTACGCGTTGCGGCTGGCGGCCAACCGGCAGGCGCGACGGCAGGCGGCGGCTTGATCCTGATCAATGCCAGCGGTGGGCTGTCGTGGCAGGGTGCCTCCCCAAGAATGGTGGGAGGCACTGCCATGAATCGCGAAATGCTGGAGATCATCCGCCACCAGCGGCCGTTCACGTGTCCGCCTGAGACGAGCGTGCAGGAGGCGTGCAAGCAGATGCATGCCCGTAAGGTCGGCGCCGCTCTGGTGGTCAACCCGCGGTCGGGGCTGCTGGGCATCTTTACCGGACGCGACGCCGTGCGGGTGCTGGCCAGGGCAAAGGATGCGACGACGACTCTTCTCAAGGACGTGATGACGAAGAAGCCGGCGACGATGCCGCCGCACTCGACCGCGATCGAGGCACTGCGGCTGATGCGCGACGGTGGGTTCCGCCACGTACCGGTGGTGCAGGAGGACGTGGTGATCGGCGTCGTCTCGCGCGGCGATTTCCGCGGGATGGAGCAGGACAGAATGGATGAGGAGACGGGGATCTGGGAACGGATGCGGTAATCGCAAACCTCTCACCCGTAATCGCAAACCTCTCCCGCTTCGCGCAAACGTCTCCCGCTCCGCGGGTTGGGACGCGAAGCGGACCGACGCGAGGTGCGAAGCACCGAGGGTGAGGGCGATCGGGAGGCACGCTGGAGAAGCAGTACTGCGTGCCGACCCGATCACCCTCACCCTCGCGCGCTTCGCGCTCTCGACCTCTCCCGCTCATGCGGGAGAGGTTATTTCCGGCGCAACAGATTAACGACCAGGCGCAGCGTGGGCAGCATGATCGTTGCGAGGGCGAAGCTGCTGGCGGCGCTTTCCAGGGCGCGTTGGCGGACTTGCAGCGCTTCCATCTCCACGCGGCCGGGGGACGAGCGCACCATCAGCAGGACCAGGAACGCCATGATGACCAGGTCGGCCGCGGCGATCGCTGCGGCCGAGCCGGGGTCGCCCCAGCCGACGCCCTCACGCAGCCAGAACCAGGCGGCGACATGCGCAAAGGCCAGCGCCCACCCAAAGAAGATCAGCCCGATCAGGCCGATCACCAGGCGAACAACGGTCCGCTGGGCCTGCCGACGCAGACGCAGCCCCTCCGCTTCCGCCGCGATCCGCGCCAGGCGGAGGGTGCGCATCGGTTAGCGCATCGCCCGGCCGAGCACGTAGCCGATCCCGGCGGCGATCAGGATCGCCAGCAGCGGTTGATCGCGCACGCGGCCGGACATCGCTTCGGCCTGGTCCTTCACCACGCCCGCCGCGCCGTACATGGCGCTTTCGGCGCGGCCGGCCGCCTCGGCCAGCGCCGGGGTGACCCGCTCCTTCATCAGCGCTTCGACCTGTTCGCGCAGGCGCGCGATTTGCGCTGTTGCGTCTTCGATCTTGCCCTTGGCGTCGTCTGCATAGGTCATGCGAGGGTTCCTTTCGAGGATGAGGGCCCGTTCAGCGCTACGTAAGTGGCGGCAATCGGGCAATCCACGCCGCTCGGCTGCACGCTTGCGCGAGCATCGGCCACGCGATCGTACGGACCGCGGCGCTAGTGGCCGGCGCGCCACACCCGCGTCTATCCGTTTCGCGGTCATGGCCTAGGTGGGGTCCCACATGGGATCCCGAGGTGATGTTCTACGTGTCGTCCCACACGACGTCCCATGTGGCGGTCAAGGTCCCCCGTCGCGAACATGATCTACGTCACGGCGGTCGTCGTCGCCCAGGCCCGGCCGCGGGCAGGCCTCCTCCGTCAGGCCACGAGGGAGGCCTGCCGCAGCAGGTTCGCGACCAACGGGGTGCTTCGTAGCATGCCTGGAATGTCCCGCAAAGGAACCGGCCGGCCGAACAGATACCCCTGAATGTCGGAACACCCCGCCGCGACCAAGGCAGCGAGTTGCTCTTGCGTCTCGACCCCTTCAGCGGTGATCGCCATGCCCAGATCGTGGCCCAGTCCGATCACCGCGCGGATGATCGCACCGCAGTCCCGCTGCTTGCCAAGCTCGCTGACAAACGACTGATCGACCTTGATCCGGTCGAACGGGAAGCGGCGGAGATAGCTCAGCGACGAATAGCCGGTGCCGAAATCGTCCATCGCGATGCGCACGCCGAGGCTACGCAGTTGGTGCAGTGTTGCCAGCGTCGCCCTGGTATCCTGCAGCATGACGGTCTCGGTGATTTCCAGCTCGAGCCGGCTTGACGCCAGCCGGGCGTCACGCAGGGCCGCGATGACGGTGGCGACGAGGTCGTTGCTCTTGAATTGCACCGGCGACAGGTTGACCGCGACGCTCATTTCGCCCGGCCAGGCAGCGGCGGCGGCACAGGCCTGCTGCAGCACCCACGCGCCGATCGGCACGATGGCGCCGATCTCCTCGGCGACCGGAACGAACTCGGCCGGCGACACCATTCCGCGTTGCGGATGATGCCAGCGCAACAGGGCCTCGAAGCCGGAGACGGCGTCGGACCGCAGATCGATCACCGGCTGGTAGAACACCTCGAACTGGCTGCTGCGCAGTGCCTGGCGCAGGTCGAGTTCCAGCAGCCGCCGCGCCTGCATGTCGGCGTCCATCGCGGTCTGGAACAGCCGGTACACGCCACGGCCGTCGAACTTGGCGCGGTACAGCGCCAGGTCGGCGTTCTTCAGCAACTCATCGGCGTCGAGCCCGTCCTGCGGCGCAAAGGCGATGCCGACGCTGGTGCCGATGACGATCTGGTGGCCGTCGATCTCGAATGGCGCCTCGATCAACTCGATCACTCTGCGTGCCAGGCTGGTGGCCTCGATCGGCGATTCGATTGTGGTCTGCACGATGCCGAATTCGTCTCCGCCGAGCCGGGCGACACTGTCGGTTTCGCGCAGACACTCCTGCAGCCGCTTGGCCACGGCTTGCAGCAGCCCGTCGCCGACGGGATGCCCGAGCGTGTCGTTCACCGCCTTGAACTGGTCGAGGTCCAGGCAGTGCAGCGCGAGGCGGTGACCACGGCGCGCGAACGCCATCGCGTGATCCAGCCTGGCACGGAACAGCACGCGGTTGGGCAGGTTGGTCAAGCCGTCGTGATGAGCGAGATGGGCGATCCTGGCTTCGGCCAAACGACGCTCGGTGGTGTCCTCAAAGGTGGCGAGCCAACCGTCATGCATGGGCTGATGGGTGATCGTGAAGGCGCGGCCATCGGAGATCTCCCACACGAAGGTCGAGCGAACGTGCCGGTCGGCCGCCTGCTTCCGCAGGCGATGGGCCTCCTCGATGTCGGCGACCGGGACATTCCCGGACGAGCACACCAGGTGCTTCAACGCGGCAAAGGACATGCCCGGCATGACGACACCCGGCGGCAGACCCCAAAGTTCGCAATAGCGGCGGTTCACGACCAGCACGTTGTCGTTGCGATCCACCATGAGCAGGCCCTGCACCATGTTTTGCAGCGCCGTGTCGAAGCGCTGCTCCTGCATGTGCAGCGCGCGGGCAGCACGATCGCGCTCGTCGGCGAGGACGAGATCGGCCTCGGCTCGCGCCCGCGCGGTCTCAGCCTCGCGCAGCCTCTCATGGCTGCGCAAGTGCCGCAGCGTCAGCAGCACGGTTCCGGCGATTGTGAGTTCCAGCAGGGCGGTCGTGGCGACGAGGAAGTGGATGCCGCTGCTCCACCCGCGAAGCACCGACGCCCTCGTGTCGCTGACCCCGATGATCAGGGGGAAATGTGCCATCGAGTGCGGCACGATCAGCCGGTCCTCGCCGGTGAGGGCGCTGTTCTGCCGGATCACGCCGCGGTCCAGCATATCAAGCACATGGCTGAAATTTGTCGTGGCCGCGAATATTTTGCCGACCTGGTAATCGAGGCGTGGATAACGCGCGATCAGCATCCCGTCGCGACGATAGAGGACGAACGCGCCACCGCCGGTCAGCGGCAGTTTGGCATAGTATTGCTCGAAGTAGCTGATCTCGATCGTGCTTACCACGAAGCCGAGCAAACGCCCGTCGGCGCCCTCGAACCGGCGGCTGAGATAGATCTCCCACTGGCCGGTGACCAGGCCCCGTGACGGCGCGCTGATGAACGTCGGTGGTGTGCCCGCGGCAGTGATTTCGCGAATGAAGTCCCGATCGGAACCGTTGATCGCCGGGGCAGGCCAGGAGCGGGAGAAGTTGAGTAATTGGCCATGCCGGTCGAACAGCAAGAGCGTGGCGATGTAGGGCAAATCGGCAATCCGGTCACGCAGGTTCTGCTGCACCGCCTGCGAGGTCATAAGCTGCGCGAGTTGCTCCGGCGATGCGACACCGATCTCGCGCATATGATCGATCAGGCGGAGTTGCATCACATCGACTGCCTGGAGCAGCCGATCCTCGTCCTCGGCGAGCATCAGCGCGTCATTGCGCATCTCCCGCACAGCGTCGTCGATGACGGTCTGCCGCGACGTGACGACGTACCAGGTCATGGCGGCCGCCAGGACAAGGCCTGTCAACAGACCACCGGCCACGAGCAGGTGCCTGGCGCGCGGAGAGCCCAGCCGGGCTGCTATCTGGGCTAGACGAGGCAGCATGGGTCGCCCTGGATGCGGTCTCCGGACATTGCCCCCAGAACGCTGAACCGACGGTTAACGCCGGGATGGGATACGGCATGGTGCGGTGCGTCGCAGGGGAGGCCGTGAGCGTCAGAGCGTTTTCACTATGCGTGGAATCGCCGAAACGAGATGTCATTGCGAGGCGCGCAGCGCCGAAGCAATCTCCTACCTGACGAGCGCACCTCGGCTCGTCAGGTAGGGGATTGCTTCGGCGCGAGCGCCTCGCAATGACAGGTTTCGACAGGTCTGGCTGGGCGTTTATCCCCGACCGGTATCACGCCACCAGGCTGGCCTGCGACAGCAACTCCGTCACGACCGGCATGGTTCGCAGCAGGGCGGGAATATCCTGCAAGCGGACCGGCCGGCTGAACAGGTAGCCCTGGATGTCGGAACATCCCGCTTCGGCGAGGGCATATAATTGCTCGCGCGTCTCCACTCCCTCGGCCGTGGTAGCCATGCCGAATTCGCGGCTCAGCGCGATCACCGCGCGGATGATCGCACCGCAATCGCGTCCCTTGTCGATTTCGCCGACGAACGACTGGTCGATCTTGATGCGGTCGAACGGGAAACGCCGCAGATAACTCAGCGAGGAGTAGCCGGTGCCAAAATCGTCCATGGCGATGCTGACGCCAAGGTTGCGCAACTCATGCAGCGTCGCGAGCGTCGCGTCGGTATCCTGCAACATGACGGTCTCGGTGATTTCCAGTTCGAGCCGCGCCGGGGCCAACCGGGCCTCGCGCAAGGCGGCTGCCACCGAGGCAACGAGGTGGCGGCTTTTGAACTGCACGGGCGACAGGTTGACCGAGACACACAGCCCGGGCTCCCAGGACGCTGCCGCCATGCAGGCCTGGCGTAGCACCCAATCACCAATCGGCACGATGGCGCCGATCTCCTCCGCCAAGGGCACGAACTGGCCGGGCGATACCATGCCGCGGTCGGGGTGGTGCCAGCGCAGCAGCGCCTCGAAGCCGGCCACCGCCTCGGCCCGCAAGTCCACCACCGGCTGGTAGTACACCTCGAACTGGCCGGCGCGCAGCGCCTGCCGCAGATCGAGCTCCAGCAGCCGCCGCGCCTGCATTGCGGCGTCCATCGCGGTGTGGAACAGCCGATATACGCCACGTCCGTCGGACTTGGCGCGATACAGCGCGAGATCGGCGTTCTTCAACAGTTCGTCCGTGTCCAGTCCGTCCTGCGGCGCCAGAGCAATGCCAATGCTGGTGCCGATAACGATCTGATGGCCATCGATCTCGAACGGTTCGTCCAGCATGGCAATCAGCCGTTCGGCGAAGTCGGCTGCCTCGGTCGGCTTGTTGATCGGCGCCTGCACCACGGCGAACTCGTCGCCGCCGAGCCGTGCCACGGAGTCGGTATCGCGAACCTGCTGCATCAACCGGAATGCCACCGCCTGGAGCAATGCGTCGCCGATCGGATGACCGAGCGTGTCGTTGACCGCCTTGAATTGATCCAGGTCGAGGCAGTGCAATGCCAGAGGCCGGCCACGGCGCGCGTGCGCCAAGGCCTCGGCCAGCTTCTCGTGGAACAGCACGCGGTTCGGTAAGTCGGTCAGCGCGTCGTGGTGCGCCATGTGAGCCAATCTGGCGTCGGCCTGGCGGCGCTCGGTGATGTCCTCGTAGGTCGCAAGCCAGCCGTCTGCCATCGGCTGATGCGTCATCACCAGCGAACGACCGTCGGTCATGTCGAAGGTGTGGTTCGACTGGGACTGGCTGCCGACCATCGACCGCCGCCAAAGGTTCAGCGCCGCCAGGTCGTCCTGCGAGAAATTGCCGTGAATCACTGCGAGTTTCATGATATCAGTCACAGTGGTCCCGGCCGGCAGCGCCCCGGTGGCGGTGCCGACCATTTCGCCGAAGCGGCGATTGGCGACCACCAGCCGGTCCGCGTTGTCGAACATGGCCAGGCCTTGCTGCATATTGCTCAGCGCGGCATCGAATTGCAGCGCCCGGCGCCGCACCTCCTGCGCGTTCTGCTCGCGTTCGCGCGCCAGCCGCAACTCGTTTTCGGCGCTTATGGCCGCCGCCTGGATGCCGACCAGCCGTTCCTGGGCGCGCATTTGCCGCACGCCCAGCAGGACGATGCCGGCAACCACCAACTCGATCAGTGCCGTCGCACCAATCAGGGAACGCGCCTGGATACGCCAGCCGGCCTGCACCGCCTGCACCGTGTTCGACGACGAGATGAATAGCGGAAACTGCGCAACACTGTGCGGAGCGACAAGCCGTTCCTCCCCGTCGATCATGCCAACATGGCGCAGGACACTGCGATCCAGCGAGTCGATCATTTTCGGAAATTCGGGCTCGTTGGCGTAGTTGCGTCCGATCATGCTGTCGATGCGCGGAAAGCGCGCGAGCAACACGCCGTCGCGGCGGAACAGCGAGTATGCCGGACTGCCCGGCTGCGAAATCTGCGCAAAAAACTGCTCGAACGAGGCAAGTTGGATGGCGGCCGTGACAATGCCGAGGACCCGGCCATCCAGCGACGTGTAAGCGCTGGCGACCACGATCGACCATATCCCGGTGCCGTGGTCCAGCTCCGGCGCGCCGATATAGGTCCCGCGTGCCGGGTCCCCGGTCACCGCCCGGAAGTAGTCGCGGTCGCGGACATTGACCGGCGCAGCCGGAAATTGATCCGAAATGTTGATGGCGTCGCCGAACCGGTCCACCAGCATCAGGCGCAGGATCTGCGGGGCGGTAGCGATGCGGCGGCTGAGGTCCAGGTTCACCAGCCGGGAGTTCAGCTCGGTGTCGAACTTCTGTACCGTATCGATGCCTTGCTCGTGCAGATGCTGGATCAGATCGAGTTGCACCAGCTCGGTTGCCTGAAACGTGCGATCGGCCTCCTCGGCCAGCACCAGGGACAGATTGTGCAGTGCTACGCCCGCGTCGGCGATGGCAACCCGCCGCGAATACGTCAGCAGCAGCGCGGCGCCGGCTGCCAGCGCCAGGCCGACGACGAGCCCGCACGCCACCAGCCAGTGCCTGGCACGCGGGTGGGCCATCAGAGCCGCTAATCTGGCGAGGCGAGGCAACATTGGATGCTTTCAGCGAAGCCCCCGGATGCTGCCCTTGAAAGCTGAACCCGGAGTTAACGCGGCGGGCAACCGGCCGGCCGACGCATCGATCGGCGACCGTATTCTCCAGGCCGACGCATCATTCGGCAGCCGCGCGCTCCAGGCCGACGCATCATTCGGCGGCCGTGCGCTCCAGGCTGAGCAGCGAGCGGCCGCGGGTTTCCGGCAACAGCAGCAGGGCGACGATCATCAGTCCGTAGGCGAAGACGCTGAATATGCCGATTGCCGCACCCAGGCCGAGGCGGACCGACAGGAACCCCACGAACGCCGGGAACAGCGCACCGATGCCGCGGCCGGCGTTGTAGCAGAACCCCTGGCCGACGCCGCGGACCGCGGTGGGGTACAGCTCGGTCATGAACGAACCCATCGGCGAGAACATCATCAGCGACACGTAGCCGAGCAGGAACCCGACCGGGGCGATCCAGTCGTTGCTGATGGGAGCGAACAGATAGACCAGCGTCAGCACGATCGAGCCGATCGCCGACAGCATGAAGGTCGGTTTGCGGCCGATGCCGTCCGCCAGGTAGGCGCCGCTGAGGAAGCCGAAGAACGCACCGAGGATCAGCACCATCAGGTAGCTGCCGGTGCCGATTGAGGAGATGTGCCGCACGGTTTTCAGGTAGGTGGGCAGCCAGATGGTCAGCGCGTAGCTGCCGCCCTGCGCGCCGGCGACCATCATGGAAACGCGCCAGGTGGTGGCGAGGTAGGGCGGCTTCAGCGCCGCGAAGATGTGCCAGATGCTGGTCGGCGCGGCGGCACGGCGGTTCAGTTCGGGTTCCTCGACGAAGCGGCGGATCCAGAACACCAGTCCGGCGGGGGCGAGACCGATCCAGAACAGGGCGCGCCAGGCGTATTCTTCCGGGAGCGTCGCGATGAGCAGCGTGTAGAGCAGCGCGGCGGCGCCCCAGCCGATCGACCAGCCGGTCTGCACCAGGCCGACGGCGCGGCCGCGGTATTTGTCGCGGATCACCTCGCCCATCAGGACGGCGCCGGCTGCCCACTCGCCGCCGAAGCCGAAGCCCTGGAGCGCCCGGAAGATGAAGAGCTGGTTGAAGTCCTGGGCGAAGCCGCAGAGGAAGGTGAAGACGGCGTACCAAAGGATGGTCACCTGCAAGACGCGGACGCGGCCATAGCGGTCGGACAGCGCGCCGGCGAGCCAGCCGCCGAAGGCGGAGACCAGCAGGGTGATGGTGGCGAGTTCCCCGGCCTGGCCGGCGGTGATCTTCCACAGCGCCAGCAGACTGGGGATGACGAAGCTGAAAATCTGCACGTCGAGCGCATCGAGCGACCAGCCGCCGAAGCAGGCACCCATGGTGCGGCGCTCGCGCGGTGTCAGGTCGGCGAACCAGGCAATCATTCGTAGTCCTCCCGTGTCGTTGCGGGAGTGTAGCGCGGGAGGGCGCACGGGCAAGGCGGGCGGAAGAGGGCGAGGTGCGGCGAGCGCTTCCCTCTCCCGCGTAGCGGGAGAGGTCAGGTGAGGGTGACGCGTGCCGCACGCTGCACCCTCACCCAGCCTCTCCCGCTGCGCGGGAGAGGGGCCTTCCTGCATCCTTTGATCTGGATCAACGCGCGCCACGTCAGCTTCCCCCACCGTTCCGGCCATGACCGAATTCCGCGAGCCACTGCACGACGTCGCGCATCTCGGCGCGGTCGAACTGCTGACACCGAAGCCCGAAGCAAGCCGCTGGTTCTTCCGCGACGTGCTCGGCATGGAGGTGGTGCATGAGGAGGCCGGCTCCGCCTGGCTGCGCGGCTATGGCGACACTGCGGCGGCAACCCTGAAACTGACCGCGGCACCGGCGGCGGGCGTCGGCACCATCGCCTGGCGCACCAGTTCTCCTCAAGCATTGCAGCGCCGGGCCTCGGCGTTGGATGCGGCAGGCCTGGGCGACGGCTGGAACAATGGTGACTATGGCCGCGGCCCGTCCTTCCGTTTCCACGACCCGGAAGGCCATCGCATGGAGCTGTATTTCGTCGAGCAACGCTACCAGCCCACCGACGCCACGCGCTCGACGTTGAAGAACCTGCCGTCGCGTTATCCGGCACGCGGCGTCGGCGTGCGGCGCATCGATCACCTCGCGTTGCTGTGCAACGACGTCGCGACCAATCGTGGGTTCGCGCAGGACCTGCTGGGGCTGCGGCTGCACGAGCAAGTGGTGTTCGATGACGGCGCGACCGAGATCGGCTCGTGGTTGAGCCCATCAGCGCTGCATCACCAGGTTGCCTACGTGGTCGATGTGAAGGCAGGCCGCGCGCGGCTGCATCACTTCGCGATGTGGGTGGATGAGCGCGAGGACGTGCTGCGTGCGGCGGACATCCTGCGCGAGAACGGGATATTCATCGAGGCGGGGCCAGCGAAGCACAACAACTCGCAGGGGTTCTATCTGTACAGCTACGAACCCGGCGGCAACCGGGTGGAGGTCTATTCCGGCAGCTTCCTGGTGCTGGCGCCGGATTTCGAACCGGTGCGCTGGAACGAGACCGATCGCGGCACCGGCGTGTATTGGGGTGGCGCGCTGCCCGCGAGTTTTCTCCAGTATGCCACACCGGATGTGCCGGG
>Ga0182030_10024885_pt1 | contig 10955 bp, 8 predicted proteins | sample 812S3MmetaG_FD_121299 | JGI IMG/M metagenome (GOLD analysis project Ga0182030, IMG submission 121299) | Permafrost microbial communities from Stordalen Mire, Sweden - 812S3M metaG (Illumina Assembly) | ecosystem: Environmental > Terrestrial > Soil > Wetlands > Permafrost | place: Sweden... | reverse complement strand
CGATGGCCCTGGTGGTGGTCATGGTTGCGCTCACCGCCTATTCGCAATTTGGTATCATCCCAGCCATGGAGCGCGATCGCATCGCAGCCGGCGGCGTCATCAATTCTGTCGCCCGCGACAATCCCGCACGCGCCGACTTTGATCGCCTGCACAATCGGAGCACCTGGGTCGAAGAAGGCGTACTGCTGCTGGGAATCATCGTGGTGGCGCTGATCGCCAACGCGGAAACAGCCGCCTCTTTGCGTAGCTGACGAGCATATCGAATCTCATTCAGTATCCGCGCCGAGAATCTCCGCGGTCACATGGGTCTTCTCGAAGTCGTGATTTTTCGCGTCGATGGTGATTTCGCGGTTGAAGAAAAACAGCACGTGAATCTTGAATTCGGTGCTGAAGCTGGTCGGGAACCACACGCCATCGGCCTGCGGCGCATAGACCACGGTGAACCCCAGCCCAGGCAGATTGGTCCCCATCAACGTGCGCACGGCGAAGGGCAGCTTGCGATTCATGGTGGTGCTGACCACCACCGGCTCGTAGGCGGTCACGTCGATCCAGGCGTCGCCCTTCCAGCCGTAATCCTTCTGGTCTTTGGGACCGAATGCGATATGAAAGACATCGCGGTCGTTGAGCCGTTCGCGGCCGATCAGGTGGAAGGCGTAGTCGCTTTGTTTCTTCGTCGTTAAGGGAAACAGGTCCGCCGCGATTCCGTCTTTCGAATCGGCGTCTTTGTCATTGGTCAGCCCGTTGCGCATGTCTTCCACCAGGCCGCGATCGAGTCCGCCGACTTCGATGGTGATGGAGTCATGCGCGTCAGGGGCGGGAGCATTGGGCGCGGTATCGGGATTGTCCTTGTCGGACAGCAGGGTGTTGTAGGGGACGTACTTGTGCTTGTCCAGAACGCGGCCATCGAGCTTCAAAAGCTGCTGGTGCGAGCCCTTCGGCGTGGGACTGATGCGCATGTCAGTCAGCTCTTCGCACATGAGTGTCTTGCCTTTGCGGGACGCGACCCGGGCGTGCTGCACGTAGATGTAGTGGCTGCGAGCCGCTTCATCGCGATCTTGGTTGGCCGCGGCGCGCGCCATGATCGCTTCCGCGGAAGGAGGGTCGCCGGGAGACGATTCCTGGGCGGTGGCTCGTCCAACCAGCAGCGAAACGGCGAGAGCTATCCCGAAAGCAGTGCGCGAAACAAGGAAATGGACCATCCCCGTCCACTACGCTCGGCGTACGCATAAAGTTCCTGAAACGCCGCGGCTCACAAACACTAGTGCCGTTTCGCTCTTCGCGTATGGGACAATGAGGGCGACTCTACCCTGGGCAATTTCGATCTGCGGGAGCTTACATGCCAATTCGAAACAGCACCTTTCTGCTGTGCTCCATTCTTTTCAGTACGCTTACGCTGGCGGCTCAAAGCAAAGTGGAGGTTGTTCCGCAACCGACCGTCACAGTCAGCTCCGGCACACCGCTCAATCTCGCGGACCGCAAGGCGCTGATCACCAAGGCTCGCAAGGCCTACTACAGTCTCAAGGCCGAAGGCATGCAGGAGTACCGCTTCGATGCTGCACTCGATTGGAAAGCTTTCTTTGACAGCATCCAAGCCGACCAGGCAGCGCGCGACAAAGTCTTGCCGATGCTCCAGGGTGTGAAATTCAAGGTTGTTGTTGGTCCTACCGGCGCTTCCACCGTGTCGAGTCAATCCGACACTGCCCCTCCCGATCAGGAAGCCGCCAATCGTCTGAGCCAGATGACCAATGGCGTCGAAACCATGCTGCGCGGTTTTCTCCAGTCCTGGGCCGGATATTCCATCACTCCGCTAATGCCCGAAGTCGATGGCGATTACGCGGTAGTTGACCTGGGCTCAGGGTACAAAGTGACCTACAAGGAAGGGGACGCGACGCTGGTGCTGACGCTGCGCCGCGACCTCTCTATCGACAGGCTGGACGTCGCCTCGGCTGCGGTGAACGCCACCCTCCATTCCAAATTCGATACGGGAAGCGGCGGGTTTCTTCTCTCCGGCTACGAGGCCGACTACAAAGAAGGCGACTCGACCTCTCACCTCAAAGTAGTGATCCAGCACGGACCTGTGAATGGGCTCCAAGTACCGATTGGAATTCAAGCCACCACCACCTCTCCGTCCAAGACCTACACATTCTCGTTCACCTTCGTCGATCCGCAGATCAAGAAGCTCTGAGGCGTTGCCGGGCGATCCAAAACATATTCAACCAGGCTCCGCGTAGTATTCTGGCGAATGCTGAAACTCTCTTTACTTCTGGGAACGGTGGCGGCGCTGGCGGATGTGGCCGGCGGATTTGTGCTGGTCAAGGCAGAAGGCATTCAGAAGTATCTGCGCTATTTCGTGGCGCTGGGTGCGGGCTTTCTCATGGCCACCTCGGTGCTTGAAATGCTTCCCGAGAGCCTCAAGCTCGATCCCAAGCTGGCGCCGGTGCTGGTGATGGCCGGCTACTGCGCGCTGCATTTTCTCGAACACACCATCGTCGCCCACTTCCACTTTGGAAAAGAGACGCATCATGGCGAATTTGTCTCCGCGCACACCAGCTACTCGGTGATGGGAGGGCTGGCGGTGCATGCGCTCTTTGACGGCGTGGCCATCGGCTCCGGTTTTGCGATCAATGACCTGCTGGGGTGGCTGATCTTTCTTGCTATCTTCCTGCACAAGGCGCCGGAGGGCTTCACCATGGCCTCGATCATGCTGGCCAGCGGACGCAGCGGACGCACCGCCATGCTTTCCGCGGGCGTTCTGGCGGCCGCCACGCTGGTAGGCGTGCTGGTGATCGGCCTCGCCCCTGGCATGGTGCGCTTTGGCCTTCCCATTTCAGCGGGTGTTGCGCTCTATGTCGCGGCCACCGACCTGGTGCCCGAGGTCAATCGCGAACCCGGCATTCGCATGGCCCTGGTTTTCTTTGCGGGTGTGGCCGGATTTCTCGCCCTGCGCATGCTCATGCCTTCGATGTGAGCCAGAGCGAGCTGTTTTGCACGTTCGATTGGGTTCTCCACACGAACGGAAGAGTCCCTTCCAAGTCTGCTTCTATACTGGTGTTGTGACTTCCTCGACCAGCCCAGAAGAGCCGGAACGCGGTACCTGGGCCGGAATCCCACTGCTCTATGCTCGTTTCTATGCCTGGCTGTTGCGCCGCCTGCCCAGCGAGCGGCAGCGACTTCTGGCTGTGACGATTCTCGCTGGAGGGATCTGCGGACTGGCTGCGGTTGCATTTCACCTCAGCATCATGGGGCTCGAGGCCCTGTTCATTGAGCGCGCCAATGCCGCTCCGGGGCATAGCTGGATCTGGTGGACCATTCTTTCTCCCACCATTGGAGGCCTGGTTGCCGGCGTCGGCCTTACCTACTTCGCTCCCGCCGCGGCGGGTAGCGGCATTCCCCAAGTGAAGGTGGCATACACGCTGCGGCACGGCAGAGTGACGGTTCGCGAAACCATCGGCAAATTTGTTTTGTGCGCCATCCAGATTGGCTCGGGCGCATCGCTGGGTCTGGAAGGCCCCACGGTGCAAGTGTGCGCGGGCGTCAGCAGCATGCTGGCTCGCCTCGCCCGGCTGGGCCCCGAAAACTCGCGACGGATGGCTTCCGTGGGCATGGCGGCGGGTATCGCCGCTGCGTTCAACGCACCCATTGCCGCCGTCACCTTCACGCTTGAGGAGCTCATTGGCGATCTCGACCAGACCATGCTGTCGGGCGTCATTGTTGCCGCCGCGCTGGCCGGCGTTGTCGAACATGCGATCCTGGGCAACAAGCCGGTCTTTCATGTGCAGGGGAATTACGCGCTTACCAACTCCTCGTCGCTGGTGTGGTACGCGCTGCTGGGCCTGCTCGCAGCCATCGTTTCCGTCGCCTTCACCGATTCGCTGCTGGGTCTTCGCGCCTGGTTTCGACGGCTCACCAATGTACCTCGCTGGGTGCAACCGGCCATCGGCGGAGCAGCCACGGGCGGCTTGGCTGTCGTGGCGCTGGCGCTCTTCCACCTCAATGGCATTGCCGGCGATCCGTACGGGACGCTCACGATGGCGCTTACCGGCAAGATGACGGTGACCGCGATGGCCGTCTTTTGTGTCCTCAAGCTTGCTTCCACGGTCAGTTCCTACTCCAGCGGAGGTTCGGGCGGCATCTTTGCACCGGCGCTGTTCATGGGCGCCATGCTGGGCGGGGCAGTGGGGTACCTGGACGTGACCGTGTTCCATCATTCAGCGGACTCCATCGGAGCCTTTGCCGTAGTCGGAATGGGAGCCGTTTTTGCCGGCATCGTTCGCGCACCCATGACCTCGGTACTGATCATCTTTGAGATGACGGGCGGTTATGGCCTGGTACTACCCCTGATGATTGCCAATATGAGCGCCTTTGCGCTTGCCCGTCATTGGCGACACATCCCGGTCTATGAAGCGTTACTTGCCCAGGACAACATCTACCTGCCCCACGGAGGCGGCCCGCTTGACCCGGGTGAAAACGAACCCCTGCCCGGCCTGAAAGGCGAAACCGCACACTAAAGAAAAATCAGAGTCGGCGTACCCGAAAAAGTCCGACAAAGTTGCATTTCCATTATGAAAAGTCGACCCCCACGCCTTGACGCTCCTGCTTCCCACCGCGCAATTCCTCGCAAGTTTGGTTACGCGTCCGCCTTTACATCGTCGTATCATGGAGGTAGCGTAATCCACGATACCGTTGGCAATGAATGATCAATGAAAAAATGGTAGTTGCGGTTCTTCCTGCGTACAACGCTGAGAAGACCCTCGCTCGCACGGTGAGCGAGATTCCGAGTGCAGTCGATGCCTGCATTCTGGTGGACGATCACAGTACCGACTCCACGGTCGAACTCGCCCGCAAACTCGGGTTGCAAGTCCATGTGCATGAGCGCAATCGCGGCTACGGCGGCAACCAGAAGACCTGCTACGCGGCAGCCCTGGATATCGGCGCGGACATCGTGGTGATGCTCCATCCCGACTACCAGTATTCGCCGCGCCTGGTGGAACCCATGGCCAGCATGATCGCCTACGGCGTCTACGATCTGGTGCTGGGATCTCGCATCCTCGGCGGCGGCGCGCTGAGCGGCGGCATGCCGCTCTACAAATACATCAGCAATCGCGCCCTCACGCTGATTCAGAATTTGGCACTGCGAGCCAAGCTGTCGGAGTACCACACTGGCTTCCGCGCCTACAGCCGCGACATGCTGCTTTCGCTGCCGCTGCACGCCAATTCTGAAGACTTTGCCTTCGACAACCAGCTCCTGGCCCAGTGCATTTACCTTGGCGCGCGCATCGGCGAGGTCTCCTGCCCCACTCGCTATTTCCCTGAAGCTTCGAGCATCAACCTCAGGCGGAGCACGATCTACGGCCTGAGCGTTCTGCGCACCACGCTGGACTGCGTGGCGGCCCGCGCCGGCCTCTACCGCAGACCCATCTTCGACTTCCCTCCCCTGCAGTTGAAGGAAGCGGAGGACGCGGTTTCCCTAGCCATCGAGGAGTTTTCATGACCCCTCGCGCGGCAGGGCGATTGCCCATCCTGCGCCTCGGTGCTCTGACCCTTGCCGCTCTTGCAATTCACGGTTACCACCTCGGCGTAGAAGACGCTGAAATCTACGATCCCGCCGCGCGTAAACTTCTGAATCCGCGTCTCTACCCCTTCGCGCCGGAGTTCTTTCTTTCCCACGGCCATCTCTCCCTGTTCAGCCCCATCCTCGCGTTGACATCGAGGCTGACTCATCTCTCCATGGACTGGACGCTCTTGGCCTGGTACGTCGCCACGCTGTTTGCCATGCTCGCCTCCTGTTGGCTGCTGGCATCGGCGTGCTTCGAAAACAGCCGCGCCCGCTGGTGTGCTGTCGCGGTGATTGCCGCCGTACTCACCATGCCCGCCACCAACACCGGCCTGCTGCTGATGGACCCTTACCTGACCGCCCGTTCACTATCCACGCCCCTGACTTTGTTTGCTTTGGCCGGCTTTCTCGAGCGCCGCTATGTCTCGGTCGGAGTCGCGGTCGTGCTTACCGCCGTCGTCCATCCGCAGATGGTCGTTTACCTGATCTTCCTCGCCGGGATGATGTGGCTGGTTGAACGAAGCAAAACCCGCGTCCGGGAGCGCGTCCCGGCATTGGCTTCCGCTGCCGTCCTGCCGACCGCTACCGCGCTTCCCAACGGCTTTCACCTCGCTCCCGCGACCGGCGCTTATCGCGAAGCTCTCTTTACGCGCGATTACTTTTTTCTTTATACCTGGGCCTGGTACCACTGGGTCGGGATGCTGGCTCCGCTCGCCATCCTCGGATGGTTCTGGAAGAGTCACCTGCGGGGGACAAAGCCCGCTTTTCACCGCCTGAGTTTTGCCCTCATTCCCTTTGGAGTGCTCTCCATCCTGGTTGCCCTCGTGCTTGGCTTGTCTCCGTCGTTTGAGATGTTTGCCCGCCTGCAACCCCTCCGCTCCTTTCACCTGATCACTCTCGTTTTCATGCTGCTGCTGGCCGGCGTGGTTGGCGAATACGCCGCCAGGGGCCGCCCCTGGGTAATCGCCGCAATCGCCATCCCTCTCGCGGCAGGTATGTTCGTCGCGGCTCGGCAAACCTTTTCGAACAGCCCCCAGATTGAGTGGCCCGGCCATTCCAGCTCCAACGACTGGGTGAACACGCTGTTGTGGGTCCGCGATCACACACCCGAAAACGCCGTGTTTGCCGTCGATTCCCACTATTTCAAGGAGCCGGGCGGCGATGTCCACGGCTTCCGCTCCATCTCCGAACGATCGGCCCTGGCCGATTACTACAAGGATGGCGGCGTGGTCTCGCTCTTCCCCGCCCTGGCCGACGAGTGGAAGCAGATGAGCAACGCCACCTACGGCCTGAATCGCTTCAGCGCCATTGACTTCCGCCGCCTCACCGAGAAATACCCAGCCGTCTCCTGGACCGTCATCCACGGCGCCGCACCCGCCGGCCTCGACTGCCCTTACCAGCAGCGTGGCTACGCGGTCTGCAGCCTGGCCTCTGTCTCGACCATCGCCAGCGCGCAGCCCTGATTTCCGGGGTGGAACGAAGGTGATGATTGCGAGGATCGGCGGGGTTTGGAGTTTGCCGGCTTTTCCTCCAGAATGAATCAGGGAGAGCGCCCGCTTGCTGAATCTGACGCAACGACTTACGGTAGGATGTGCGCTGCTGGTCGCGCTGTCCTTGACCCTTGCTGTCTGGGTGCATCGCGAACTGGTTCCCCTGCACGCCGCCAGCCGCCACGCCGCGTTCATCCTTTGGCTGCTCTCGGGAACCGCCATCCTGGTGGCCGCCCTGACCCTGATCTTCGTCCTCCGCCCCATTGGGCAGCTCTCCCGTGACGTCAAGCGCATTGCCTCCGGCGATCTGGCACACCGCACCGAGTGGAGCAGCACTGGAAAGACTCCAGACAGCTTTGGCATCATCGCCAACGAGATGAACCGGCTTGCGGTTCGCCTGCGCGAGTTGCGCGAAACCGAGTCCGGCCGCCGCCAGATGGAGTTTCAGCTTTCCGACGCCGTCCTCCAGTCCATCTTTGAACCCATCATTGTCACCGACAGCAAAGGCCACGTCCTCAAGGTGAATCCGGCGGCAGCTGAGACCCTGGGCGCTCAGGCCAACGACCGCATGGCCCTCACCAATACGCCGGGTGGGGAAAAGATCCTCGAAGCCATCCGCCATGCCGTCTCCATGCAGAAGGCCATCGCCGCCGAAGATGAGGCCGCCATGCTGCCCATGCGCATCGGCGAGCGAGAACGCAGCTATCGTCTGCGCACCACGCCCATGCGCGACTCCGAAGGCCGCCTGCTGGGCGCCGTGACCACGCTGGAGGACGTCACTTCTCTGCAGGACACCGACCGCTTCAAGACCCAGTTCATCGCCGTAGCTTCGAATAAACTGCGCGATCCCCTCCTGCATCTGCGCCAGGGACTCTATGCCCTGGGCAAAGGTTTTGGTGGAGAACTGCGGCCCTTGCAGACCGAGTTGGTCAGCGCCGCTACCCAGGAAGCCCAGAAGCTCGACGACCTCATGGCCGACCTGATCGAAGTCGCCGAGCTCGATTCCGGCAAGCGCGAGCCACAACTGGAGCGCCTGCGCCCCTACACCGAGCTCGTCCAGGCCCGCGACCGCATCAGCGACGCAGCCTGTTCCCGCGGCGTGCGCGTGGACATCAAAGCGTTCGCCGACCTGTCTTTTGTTCAAGCCGATCGCCGCGCCATGCACACCATCCTCGACAACCTGACGGCCAATGCCGTGCGCTACACACCGGCCGGCGGCGAAGTGCTGCTCGAAGCCGAGGAGCGCAAGGGCTTCATCCAATTCACCGTGCGCGATAGCGGAAAAGGCATTGCCGCGGAACGCCTGCCGCGCATCTTCGATCGCTTCAGCTCGTTCTCTGACGGCGGATCGGGACTCGGCCTCGCCCTGGTGCGGCGACTCGTCGAATCGTTGGGGGGCCAGATTTCCGTCGAGAGCCGTCTCGGCCACGGGGCGACTTTTCGCTTTACCCTCCCCGTCGCCACCGTCGAATCTGGCCGTCATCCCGTTGAGGTGGGCTGAGCCATGGCTGAACTCAAGCTTGATCCACCGCTCGATCCGGTTCCAGAAGCGGCCAGACTGCGCATCTACATCGGCGCTGCTCCGGGCGTCGGCAAAACTTTCCACATGCTCAACGATGCTCACCTGCTCCGCGAACAAGGGGTGGACTTGGTCATTGGACTAGTGGAAACTCACGGCCGCGCTGAAACGGCCGCCCTGATTCGTGACCTCGAAGTCATCCCCCAGCGTGTGATCCCCTACCGCTCCGTCCAGCTAGCCGAGATGGACGTAGAAGCGATCCTGGCGCGCAAGCCCAAGACCGTCATTGTCGACGAACTGGCTCACACCAACGTCCCCGGCAGCAAGAATCGCAAGCGTTACGAAGACGTCATCGAACTGCTCGACGCCGGCATCAACGTGATGACCGCAGTCAATATCCAGCACCTTGAAACATTGAACGACGCCGTCGCCCGCTCCGCCAATACCACGATTCGCGAGACCGTTCCTGACAGTTTTTTGAAGCGCGCCGACGAAGTTGTCAATGTGGATGTGACCGTCGACGAACTCCGCGCCCGCCTGCGCCAGGGCAAAATCTATGCCGCGGAAAAAGTGGAGCAGTCGCTGGCCAACTTCTTCCGCAAGGGCAATCTAAACATGCTGCGCGAACTGGCGCTGCGCACCACCGCTGAGCAGGTCGGTTCGCGGGCCGCGGAATACCGCCGCAACCAGGGCCTGGAGCAGGCGCCCATGCCCGAAAAAGTCATGGTCTGCCTGTCTACCCGGTCCGGCACGGAACGGTTGGTGCGCGTAGGATCACGCGTCGCCGGACGCCTCGCCACCAACTGGTACGCCGTCTACGTGGCCCGCCCCGAAGAAGACAAAGGCCACGGCGATCCGGAAGCCTTTCAGCGATTGCATGAAGTCCAGCGCATGGCCCGCGACCTGGGTGCGCAGGTCATCACCCTCAACGACAAGAATGTCTCCGACGCGCTGATCCGCTTTGCCCAGCAGGAAAGCATCTCGCATGTGGTCTTTGGTCAGTCGGTCCGGTCGCGCTGGGACATCCTGCTGCGCGGCTCGGTCCTCAATCGGTTCCTCGCCGAAGTTCGCGATGTTACGGTACAGGTGGTTCCCATGCAAAAGCCAGTTCGCAAAGGATGATTTATCCAATCGACTGAATCGCCGCAGTGATTTAGCTGCGAATTTGAGCGAGCAAGGAAGGCGGGTGGGTAGCTTATGGCACCGTCAATGGCCGCAACTGGTGCGCATCGTCCGTCTGGAATAACCCGGTCGGCCCTGCCACCGTCGAAGGCTGCGACCGGAATAGGTACCTCACCGAGAACCCAGCCTGCACGCTGGTGTAGTTTCGCGAGTTGTTCGCCCCTGCAAAACCTCCGATGAACCAGTGATCGTTGATGGCATAGGCCACCTGTCCGCGCAGATCGTAGTTCGGTCCGACGCTGGTCATGTTCGGCAGGGACGGGTTGTTCTGTGAAATTTCGATGGCCTGATCGAGCGGGTAAAGGGGTTCGGAATTCAATTGAAACGCCTGGATGCCAAAGCTGCCCAACACGGTGTAATGCCACCTGGTCAGGTAATGTCCCGTCCAGGTCACAGGCATGTTTGCCAGGAAGTAGGCATGCGGGCTGAAATACCCGCCCATGCCGTAGGTGAATGCTTGCAGGTTGGTGGTGTAATGCATGGCGAAGAAATTCGCGCCGATGTTGAGGGTGCCGTATTCAGGTGCGGTGTAGACACGGAAATACGCGCCCATGGAGCCGTCATAGCGACGATTGTCGAGCACGTGGTAGCCGGTAATGTATTGCCCGCCCGCGCCCGCGTAGAATCCCGAAGACAGGTCGCCGCGCGCATATTGCACATTGGCCGAATTGGCGATCACGCCACCCCAGATATTGCCGGGAAAGAAGGCCGTTGCCGATCCTGGATCGCGCAGTCCAGAGTAGGACAACTGCGTATCCTTAACCGAATCGCGACTAAAGGAAAACGTCAGCGGACCGCGCCCCGGCCGCCAGCTGGCCCGGCCGATAAAGTTCCCCACCAGGAATCCATACGGCGTGTAGCCACCCGCAAACGCCAGGTTGGCAAAAGTCAGTTGTGCTTCACCGGAGATGCCCGCGGCGTTCTGCTGCGGTGGCAGCGTCGCTGCGGTCGTGGCCTCGGTGCCCGACTCGGTCCCGAATGGCTCCGGCCCGATACCGCTGGAAAGCGTGATCACGGCATTGCCATCCGCTTGGCCTGAATCCAGAAATACGGGGCGGGCGATAAAGGTCAGACGTGCCTTGGTTCCCAGGGGCACGGAAGCCTCGAAAGCGGACTCAAGCGTAGTGAGGCTGTCGTAGCCGGCCGTTCCGCTGCGCCGTCCGATCATGCCGGTTCCGCCCAGCCATGCGCTGTAGCCGCCCTCGATCTG
>Ga0182030_10024884_pt1 | contig 10955 bp, 7 predicted proteins | sample 812S3MmetaG_FD_121299 | JGI IMG/M metagenome (GOLD analysis project Ga0182030, IMG submission 121299) | Permafrost microbial communities from Stordalen Mire, Sweden - 812S3M metaG (Illumina Assembly) | ecosystem: Environmental > Terrestrial > Soil > Wetlands > Permafrost | place: Sweden... | reverse complement strand
TCCGCCTCGCGTGTGCTCGTGGCGCGCACCACCACACCCGAACCGTGGATTGTTTCCACGTACGCCTGCCCTTCAAGCCGGCGCAATGCCAGATTTACCGGCGTCAGGCTCGTGCGAAAAAGCTTCGCCAACTGCCGGGTGGACGGCAGAAACGAACCGACAGGCACCATTTCATTCTGAATATCCGAGAGCAGGGCCTCATAAACCACGTCCTGTTTTTTTCTGCGCCTTTTCAGCGGAAAGGATGGCTCGCTTTTCTGCATGAGATTGTGATCGGAAAGATCCAGGATCACAGTTTCGCAACCATTACCTTATGGCAAGTACTTGTTCGCCGAAACACGTGGTTCTGGCGGCAAATTGGCTGATGGGCGTTACTGGAGCAAATTCTGCAAAGCCGATAACAATACCCGGCAGAGTGTTAACCCGGAACCATTATCCTGAAATGGTTGGTAGTTCCGGCCTTGAGTGGTTCTCGCCGGCCATCGGGATGCAGGATAGATCCGTTGCCGATCGGGACATCCATGCTCAATTCGTAGCCGCCCTCGGAGCGCACAGCCTTAAAGTGCAGCGGACCCGTGGCGAGGTGAGCAGTCAATTCCAGGTCGCCAAAATCGAAAAGTTGTGGTCGCACCTCATATTCGGCAAAACCGGGCGCAAGCGGTTTAATCCCCACGATGTCCATATAAAGACAGTAGAGCGGCGCCACGGCGCAATGGCTCCATTGGGCGCCGCTGTCTGGCGCGGACTCCCAACCTTCACCAATCGTATTGTTGAGCAGAACGCTCTGCATCGTTGCCCAAATGGTGCGCAGTTCGGCAATGGTGATGTCTGCTCTGCCGTGTTTTGCCAAAGCCCAATAGCGCCAGCCGGCGTTGGCCGGATAGCTTAGACACATCTCAGGAACACGATCGGCCAGGCAGCGCACCGCCTCGGCAACATTACCGCCGGGGCATTGGTCGAAGAGGATCGCGTTAGCCAGTGTGCGATCGAACAGACGCGCCTTCCCGGGTCGATCCATCCATGGAAGATTGTCGATAAAAACGTGACGCCGTGCATCCCAGAATCGCGCAACCGTTGCCGATAGCAGGGCGCTCCCGCGCCCACGTGACTGTGCCGCGGTGGCAGGATCGCCCATGGCGTCGGCCAGCGGCGCGAGCGCGTGAGTGTACATGGCGGAGGCATACAGGTTGAATGAGCACTGCTTGGATATATCGGCATTATCCATCCACACCGTTGCGGTGCCCAGGTCATCAACGGGCAAGAGACCGTGCTCGCGCACCAGCGACCAGAGGTATTGTGCGAATTTGATAAGACGCGGATATATCTCGCCGAGAAAATCAAGAGAGCCAGTGTAGAAATAGTGATTCCAGCATTCAAACGCAACCGATACGCTGTGATCGAGGATTGGTCCCCATGGGGTCATACCGAGCTGACGTTGTCCCAGCCGGGTGAAAAGCATATCGCTGGCCGGGTAGGCATGGCTGAAATAGCCTTCATTGCCAATACCCTGGCTGTAGGTGATAAGCAGGCGATCAATTATGTCCGTCTGACCGAATGCAAGACGTATGGCGTGACACTGGTGGCCGCCGTCACCGAGGTACTGTTGCCGCTCGCGCGCGACGCCATCCACGACATGTTCGATGGCGCTATTGAGATTGGTATTGATGGCGGCATCGAATATACGCTGGAGAAGGGAATCCGCGCACCGGATATCGGGGCGATGTTTCCAATGGTAAATTTTTCGGCGTACGCCGACGTCGCGAATGCGCACGCGGCCCGCCGGTCCGCTAATATGGAGTTGCATCCAGCGGAGGGATTCATAATCGAATGTTTCAAACCTATTCACGCCTTCGCGGCAAATGAACCGTGTCCAGGCAAAGTATTGGTTGTCGAGCCAGAGTGTCCCGGCCGGGTCGTGCGCTTCGAGGACCATCAATTCGACCACGGCGCCATCGGGTGCGTCGATTGAAAAGTATGGCCAGCCGACGACCTCTTCCTGTAACTCGAACGTGAGCGCCATGGCGGAGGCGGGATCGCCGTCGAGCGTGATTTCGTAAACACCCTCGGGCGTGACGTGAGGAGGCGGAGCGGCTTTGATCGAGAAGCTCTCTGGCGAGCGGAAGAGGAACCAATCGTCGCGGGGTTGAAGCCAGCGGACGGATTCGGCATGTCTCAACCGATGGACGGGAATAAGTGTTTCGTCCGAAAGCGGAATGGATCGCGCGCGTAGTTCGGCATGCGAAGCATCGCGGCAGGTCGCGTCATTGAGATAGTCCGCATAGTTGCAGCAAAGTGCGGGCTTGTCCGGATGGCCGCCAATGGACGCTGCGAATTTCCATGATGCGTCGGGTTGATAGCCTGGCGACTTCCAACCGTGCGCTTCTTGTCGCGCATCAAACTGTTCCTGAAGGGCGCGTAGAAACCAGCGCTTGTGCTGACCCGGGCGATGGGCCCAATCGATGCGAGCCTGCCATGATGGATCGGAAACGATGCTCTGTGTTCCGCGTTCATCGCATAAATCGAGTTTGAAGATAAAGCCCGGTTTGGTGGGAACCCATGTACCCTCGCCATGACCGAAGTAGAGCGCTTCCACGGCGATCACGTTTTCCCCGGGCGTGAGATAAGATGCGAGATCAACGGGGTCTGCCTCAGGCCAGCGAGGGTCCGATACCGCCGGGCCGCTTTGTATACGCACTCCATTGACCCAAAGCCGATAACGGCTTTCGACGTGTAGATAGCCGGAAGCTGCGACCGGACGGCCGTACGCCACCACCGTGCGGCGGAATAGAACGAATGTGTTGGGGATGGTTCGTTGAGACGGATACCATATCCACTCTGCTGGCGAAAGATTGAGCATCATCGGTGGTTTGATCCTATTTTTCTCATAGTCGGGGACTGACGGCGGGCTTCAGATGGTGTTTGGCGAGGCAGAATGATTGGGGGGAGGGCTTTTTCGCGGTAAGCCCTGGCCGCAACGCCTGTGAACTGGCGGAAGACTTTGGCAAAATGCTGGCTGGACGCGAAGCCGCAATCAAATGCGATTTCCGTAATGCTCTTCCGCCCTTCTCTCAAGAGTTGGCGGGCCTTCTTCACGCGCAGACGGTTGAGGTGTCGAAGTGGCGAGTCGCCGGTATATTGTCGAAATCGTTCAGTGAACTGAGTGTGTTTGAGGCCAATCCTGGAAGCCATTTCTTCCAGGGTCCAGAGGTGGTCGCAGGTTCGCTCGAGTTCAGTGAGAAGAGCAGAAATCCGCCTGGCATCCGCGCATTCCGTGGGCCTTGCGGAACCACTGAGAATAGACGCCAGTTCCAGAATCACTTGGGCGGTAAGGTGAACGACGCGTGGTTGATGGAATGGCCCCGGATTCTCCAATTCGTCGATGAGGGCAAACATCAGACTTCGGAAGAACGATGTAGCCTGACGCGCGTGCAAGGAACTCTCGGTTAACAATTGGCGAATCCGCCCCGTCGTCTTCCTGTCGAATCCGAGAGCGGATGGGAATGCGACGGAGCGGGAACCAACTTTCGCGGCGCCGGTGAGACGAATCACCACGAATGACCAATGGTGGCCAGGCTCAAATTCAAAGATGCTGCCGTGCTCCTGCCAGGGAAGGGTGAAGTAGATCGATCCCGGGCGGACTACCTCCGTTTTTCCCTCGCACTGCCAGGCGAGGTGGCCATGGTCCAGATAAACGATCTCAAGGCCCGGGTTTTTGTGGATTGGCAACCTGGACAAGTTCCCGCGGCCGAATTCGTGAAATAGGGCGTTCATCATTCCTTTGCGCAGGAAGAAGGCTTTGTGGGGGGAGGATTAAAGAAAGGTATTCTCAAGGGTGAGGGGATGGGGTGAGGGGATGCGGGACAAAAATGATAACTTCGGTAAATCCCGGCGTCAATGTGTCCAAAATTCCGGTGGAAACGCATGAAAGCACGATTTCCAGTTCGGTGCTAATCATTGTCTTCCCTATGAATCCTGAAAATCGGACGCGTGTTGTTGCGGTCATTGGCTGCGGCAAGTTTGTCGAGGGCAAGGTGGGCTGGGCTATTGGCCACTCCCATGGTCTTGCCTGGAGAGCGGCGGACGCTGAAATTCGCCTGCTTGCCGTTGATCCCTCCGAAGAAAACCGGACGGCGTTTGCCCGTTGTTTCGAAGTCGAGCCCGCGGATTGTTTTTCCTCGGTGGGAGAGATGTATGAGGCCGTGGTGCCGGACTATGTGAGCATCTGTACCTGGCCGGGCCTTCACGCTCCAATGGTCATTGAAGCGACAGCGAGGGGAGTGAAAGGCATCGCGTGCGAAAAGCCAATGGCGTTGAATCCGCTTGAGATTGAACAGATGATCGGCGCCTGCCAAAAGAGCGGGGCGAAGCTGGCGATTGCTCACCAACGACGCCATGACGCGCCATTTCAGCTTGCAAGGAAGCTGCTGATGGAGGGCGTTATCGGTGAAGCCCGGACGATTACCGCACGAGTCGGTGAGGATTGGGACATTCTATCCTGGACGGTTCACTGGTTCGACATGGCGAACTTCATGTTCGACGCGCTGCCGCTTTCGATTCTGTCGGGCATCGATTTCCAGAGCCAGCGGCGCTACGGGCACTCCATTGAAAATGCATCGGTAATCCATGCCAGCTATCCCGGCGGCAAAGAAGGGATTTTCATTACAGGCCCGGGGGGTGAGTATACGTTTTCCATAACCGGAGACGAGGGGACCATGCTGGTGGGTGATGATGTTCGCGTCAGCGGCAAGGCCGAACGGGTTTTTAAAGTCGAAGAGAGCCGCGACGCATCGCGTCCCGATCTCCTGAAAGCGGGCGGATTCGAGGTGCTGGCGCGGGAACTCATTTCCGCGGTGGAAGGCAATGCGCCCATGCTCTGCTCTGTCGAACTGGGCGCCCACCCGACCTTGATGGCGTATGCGGCGCACGAATCCGCCCGGACCTGCAAACGCGTCGCCTACCCGGTCGATTTCAAGTATGCGCCTCTCGAAGTGATGCAGCGTCCGATGCAACCCTGGATGCCGGACGGTGATGTAGTGCTGTTTGCGGGCGAACATTTCGTAGGCCGCGGAAGAGAGGGGGTCTTCCAGGTGTTCAAAGAAGCGGGGAAAAACGTGAGGAACATTGAGGCGTCTCACGGCTTGACTGAGAAAGATATAGAGGGGGCCGGACTCATTGTAATTTACCATACTCACAACGATCCTTCCCCGGAAACCCGCAGGCTCCTGACAGAGTGGGTTGATGCGCGCAAACCGCTCCTGCTGCTCCACGGCGCCATCGGCGCGTACCCGAAATGGGATAAGTATTTGGAATGGTGCGGGCGCGTCTGGGTATGGGAGGGGCCGAATGCCTCCTTCCACCCGCATGAGGAGTGCCTACTGACTGCCCGGACCCCTCGATTTGGCGCCTTCCGCGAAGCTTGGGTTCCGAACGATGAAGTCTATAGTAATCTCGGGGTGACGGCGCCGACCATTGACCTGGTCGACGGGAAAATCCCGACCGGCTCCCTGCCGGTGGCATGGCTTTCTGACCGGCATCCTAACATCGGTTATTGGATGCCGGCGCATCGCGAGGATCTCTATCGATTGCCGGCGGTCCGCTCGGGGCTCTTCGAAATCCTCCGGCTGATCATGATCTAAGGGAGGTAACGACATGAAAATCGGCTGCTTCGCACTCATAACCCCGTTTAGCTCCATGGAGCGGCAGTTCCAGGCCATTCAGGAATTGGGAATAAGCTACGCGGACATAACGGATAATCACGACGGCGCAACGCTCGGGACCGAATATCAATTCTCCGCGTCGGTCAGCCTCGACTCCCATCCGGCCGATCTGCTTACCATCGCGCGGAAGTACGGTATCGCCTTGACCAGTGTCTGCGCGCACGCGAACCTCCTCGATCCAGCGAGTCCGTCAAGATATGGAACTGCACAGATCATCAAGGCGATCAAGCTCGCGTCATTCCTGGGAGTGAAGCAGGTCATCACAACGGAGGGTGATCCCAAGACAGAGTTCGGGCATAACCTGACCTCGGAGCAAAGACTGTTCTCCATTCGGGAGAAGCTCTTTGAACCCGTCCGTTGGGCCAAAGAGCTTGGGATCGAGATTCTGATCGAACCCCACGGGGTAATGACTGATTCCCTGGATGGAATGTCTTCAATCCTTGATGCGTTGGGAGAGCCTGAAACCGTAGGAGTCAACCTTGACACGGGAAACTGCTGGCTGGGCGGCGGAGACCCTCTGGAGTTCGTCGAAGTGTTGGGGCCGCGTATCAAGCATATCCATTGGAAGGATATGGGGAAGGAATGGATTTCCAAGCGCGGCTCACTGTATGGGTGTGGAATGGCGACAATTCCCCTTGGGGACGGCGTCATCGACATCCCGGAAATCGTAAAGCGCCTGGGAGAACAAAAGTTTGATGGTCCGACGACGCTTGAAATTGCAGGGGCAGAGGCCGTTCGAACCTCGATGGCCAGGCTTCGCGAATGGACATCGAGTAAATCCTGAACGGAGGACGATAACTTATTATGACATCGATCGAACGAGTGAGAGCGGCCATTGAGCTTCGGGAACCCGACCGGGTGCCGGTCGATCTGCACAACTTTCAGCCCGCAGCTTATGCGACTGGTATGCCGATGAGCCAGGTCTTTCGAGACGGAGCCCTGCTGGCTGAAGCAATGCTCACAGCCTGGCGCGAGTTTGGGCATGACATGATCCTGCTGGAGAACGGAACCGCGTGTAGCGCGCAGGCATGCGGACTTACCGTGGTTTACCGGGACGACACCGCACCGGTGGCGGACAAGGCGCTGATAAGTTCACTGGAAGAGGTGACCAAGCTGGAAGTGCCCGATCCATACAAGGCTTTTCCCATGAGCGAAATCCTCAAGGCGACGCGCATCCTTTCAAAGGAACTCGGGGATAAGGTGTGGATCTGTGCGCGAGCTGACCAGGGGCCGATGGATCTGGCGGCCCAAATTCGCGGAATGGAGGACTTCATGATGGATATTGCCACCGGTGAAGAAGAGGACCTGATTCATGCCCTGCTGGATTTTGCCAGGCGTGTGGCAACGCGCTATGCGCTGGCCCTGATCGAATGCGGAGGGCACTCGACCTCCATCGGCGAACCGGTCGCCGGCCCTGACCTACTTTCCCCTGCGCATTATCGCCAGTATCCCTGGCGCCATGAAAAACGGATGGTCGAGGAGTTGAAGGAACATGGTGTAATTCTTCACAACCACATCTGCGGCAATACGGGTCCCATAACGGCCGACTTCGTCGCAACCGGCGCCCAGGTTCTGGAAGTGGACCACAAGACCGAACCGTATCGGATCAAGGAGGCGGCTCGCCATAAAACCTGCCTTCTCGGGGGAATCGACACCGGGCTCATGGCCTTCGGCTCGCCGGAGGAGATTGATGCAGCCTGCAAGGAATTGATCGGCATTTGGAAGCCCGACAGCGGGTTTATCCTTGGCCCGGGATGCGCGCTTGGCCCGCAGGTTCCTCCGGAGAATATTCACGCCCTGGTGGAAGCGGGAAAGCGATATGGCGCCTACTAACTAAATCAATAAGGCCATTCAGCTTGCTATAACCTCCGGAGCAACTCCGCCAATCCTGTCCGATCCAGGCTTGTGAGGAGGATAATGATCTTGCCAAGGCCGATTCCGAGCCGTAGCGCAAGCGGTCCGGCCCGCCCGTCCGCCTCCAAACAACCGATGGCTGCGTCCCCGCAATTCCGCAGCGGAAGCGCCCAAAACTGCCGCCCGGCAACTTGCAAATCATGCAAGGTCCCGGGCACTCGGTAGCTGTCTTTGAGATGGAACATTTCAAAGGCAGGCAGATCGGTCCACGTCGAAAAACAACCCAGTGGAGGTTCCCGCAGAACATTATTCTGAAAATCCCGAGCGCCGAAATTGGCTGTCACAACCACCGTGCCGCCGGCCATGGCGCAAGCATGGAGTCGATCCTGGCAACCTGGTTCCAGCATTGCGAAATGGGGGACCAGCACCAGTTTGTGTTGAGGAGTCACGTGGTCCGCGGCCCCGATGCGGATGGCGCCGAAGGCGTCGCAGGCCGCGCCGAACCAATGCTGCTCAATTTCCTCCCGGTAATCGAAAGGGGTTCCCGGTTGGGGATGGCTTTCGTTGGCCCATTGCTGCTGGAAGGAAAAGACTAACAGCGCATTTGCGGGCGCTACCTTGACCTCGACTGCTTCCACCTTTTGAATGGCGTCACGGATCGCCTCGGCGATTCGGGTTGCACGGCCGTCATGGCGGAGCACAGCTCCGTGTTCCATTTCACACCCGGCCGAATGCTGGCGCAGATGCCAGTAAATGGCATATTCCGCGCCGGCTTCCTTGCATGTGCGCAAGTGACGTTCGATACGCGACAAATCCTCGGGAAAAAGGTTCTGCGCGGCCTGCTGTCCCGCCTTTTGCTCCAGCACCCACAGCGGCTTGTCCCCTGGTTGCGGGCCAACTAATTCGGCAAGTTGGAAACGGGAGGCGGTTTCCTCCTCCATGTAATGGCTTACCCCAATCGCATCGAGATGGGGTCTCCATTGCCAGTGATCAAAGGGCATATCCCAGGTGAGATTAAAGAAGTTGGTCGTGACGCTTCTTGCGCCCAGCTTTCGCAATGCGTCCGCCTGCCCGTTATAGAACGCCAGCCAGTTGTGGGAACGGAAGCGCCTGTAATCGAGGCGGATCGCCGGGGCGTGACTGGGAAATATTTTGGCCGGAATCGGAATTTGCTCCCACCGGGTATAGACCTGCGACCAAACGCCGGTTTGCCATGCTTTGTTGAGCGCTTGAAGGGAACCGTAGCGCTCCCGCAACCAGCGCTGGAAGGCGGCCTGGCAACGGTCGCACCAGCATGTGAAGCCGTCGCCCGCCAGCTCATTGTCAATCTGCCAGCCTTTAATGGCCGTGTGTTCCATGAGCGACTGGAAGATTCGCCCGCCGATCTCGATACAGCGCGCGCGGTAGCCCGAGTGCGACGGGCAGTAATGACGCCGCAGCCCCACCGGCACCGTGTGCCCGTCGATGTTCACGCCGTGAAGATCGGGCCACTCGTCAAACAGATAGGGCGGCGGAGTCGCACTCGGCGTGCACCAGATAACATCGTATCCCAGGCGCGCCGCTACATCCAGAAACTCCAGCGCCCATTCAGGAGTCCACGAGTCCTGATCCTGCGCAAATGCCGACCATGCAAACTCTCCACAGCGCAGAACTGAGAGGCCAAGGTCCCGTCCAACACCCAAGTCACGCTCCCAGTCCGCTTTTGGGAGAATTTCCGGGTAGTAGCTGGCGCCGATTTTCATAGCGATTGGGTCAAACGAAAGTACACCCATCCCAAATAATATGCCCGGTCTGGTTTGCAACGCTTTTTCCGAAGGAATAGATTTCCGGTCATGCATATGGAATCAAATCCCACCCACACCGCCACGACGACACACGCAGCTTTTGCCTTGCAAAGCCCGCCGGAAGCCCACGATGGCGGCGTTGCCGACCTTTTGCTTACAGGTGACATGGATGGGCCTTGGAGCGGGTTCGGCGGGTGCTTTAACGAATTGGGATGGCTCGCGCTCTCGAAGGTGGATCCGGCATTGCGAGAGCAGACGCTTGATCGCCTGTTCCTTCCCGAGGGAGAATGCCGTTTCGAGTTCTGTCGTTTGCCGATCGGCGCGAACGATTACAGCATTGACTGGTACAGCCTCGCCGAGACACCGGATGATTTTGCGTTGCGCGATTTTTCGATCGAGCGCGACAAGGGGTGCCTGATCCCATACATCAAGGCGGCGCAGCGCCGCCGTCCGGACATGCTATTGTTCGCTTCGCCATGGAGTCCGCCGGCCTGGATGAAACGACCGGCGATTTACAACGGGGGCTGTTTTATTCGGGAGCGCGATTACCTCGATGCTTATGCCCGTTATTTTCTGCGCTTTATCGAGGCTTATGCAGCGGAAGGGATTCGGGTCGGACAGGTCCATGTCCAGAACGAACCGATGTCCGAGCAGCGGTTTCCATCATGCGTGATGACCGGAGAGGAATTCCGTGTGTTTATCGGCCAGTACCTCGGACCCGTGCTTGAGAAGGCGGGGTGCGAAACCGAAATCTGGCTCGGGACGTTGAATGGACCTGAGACCGACCACAGGAAATGGCACACCGGATTTAATGACTATGCAAACATGGTGCTGCTCGACCCGGACGCGCGCCGCTACACTCGGGGGGTAAGTTATCAATGGGCCGGCAAGTACGCGCTGCACCGGACGCGGTTGGCCTTTCCCGAGGTGCCGATGATCCAAAGCGAGAATGAGTGCGGCGACGGAAGCAATAGCTGGCAGCACGCATGGTACGTGGCCGACCTATTGCATCACTACCTAAGCCATGGCGTGGCCGGCTACGTCTATTGGAACATGGTTCTGGAGCCTAATGGCGCGAGCACCTGGGGATGGCAGCAGAACAGCCTTCTGACCGTGCATCCCGACAATAAAACAGTGACGGTGAATCCAGAGTACCACATCATGCGGCACTACAGTGCGTTTGTGAAGCGTGGCGACCGCCGCGAAACCTGCGCCAGGCCATGGGCGGGCAACGCCATCGCGTTCCGGCGCACGGAAGACGAGGCCGCCGTGGTGGTGATTCGCAATCCGTTTGCGGATGCGCGCACTATCTTGATCGAGGAACGCGGTCGCACCTGGCGCGTGCGGTTGCCGGGTGAGTCGCTTAATACGATCACGTTATAGTTCTACTTTCGCGTCGGGAAGCATTTCCGCTCCGTCGCTCCTTGCATCGGAGCCCGGCCTTCCTGTCCATGCCGACATATCGAAGCAGGAATGCCAGGCTCTATGGATTGGTAACTTCGAGTTTAAGAAAGCGCTTGCCGCTCGTGCCAGTAGAAATAGGAACGGTATCTGAGACGACGACTTGTTGGCTGGGATTTGCGCCGCCTCCGTAGGGGAC
>Ga0182030_10024883_pt1 | contig 10956 bp, 10 predicted proteins | sample 812S3MmetaG_FD_121299 | JGI IMG/M metagenome (GOLD analysis project Ga0182030, IMG submission 121299) | Permafrost microbial communities from Stordalen Mire, Sweden - 812S3M metaG (Illumina Assembly) | ecosystem: Environmental > Terrestrial > Soil > Wetlands > Permafrost | place: Sweden... | reverse complement strand
CTGGAACCAGCGGTCGCCCGCGAAGGGCGGCTAGCGAGGCTTCAGCAACTGAAGATGCCGCAAAACGCATTTTTTGTCCCGCCAACGACGGAGCCGACGACGGGAATATTGCTGCCAGCCGGCGCTTCGCCCGCCACTGTATAGAACTGAGTGTTCTTCAAGAGCATGGAGTCCGTGGCCGCCTTGTAGTCGGCGATGGGGCAACCAGGATGCTTCTCTTCGGTTTTCGCCTTTAGCAATTCCTTGCCGGGATCGACCGTGTCCGTCGTCCACTGCTCGACGACCTTGCCGCCGGAGCAGTTGGCCGTGAAGAGATACACTTTGGCCTCCGCCGCCGCCGACAAAGAGAGGAAGGCGCTGAGCGATAGCGCGGAAAGGACTTTATATCTGTTGGTCATCTGACGCTCCTTATTTCGGGCTGCCAGCTTTCGCCGACGCCCCCGTGTGCTTGCGACCTGAGAACCGCAACCAGCCGGTCAACCGTTGCGGCAAGCGATCAAGAACTAAAATTTCGGCGAATGTATGCATGAAGATCGTCGCGATGCGCAAGCACAACGGCATGTCTGAGGACAATCGCCCGCGGCAATGCATCGGGCGCCTTCGCGGCGTTCAAACCCGTGTACGAATCACAGTCGCGGCTCGACGTCCTCGAACAAACGAGAATGACGACGAAGAGGCTCCGTGTCGCAATTCATCTGAATATCGAAGAGCCGACGTCGACTTAACATCGCCCCAATCTTATCGTAGGGAGAGGCATGCACGGCATAAAGTGAACCCCGGTTCGTCCTCGAAACTGGGGTTTTTCATTTCGGGAGGAGAGGAAAAATGCTTGGTAGATTTCTTTCGACAGTGACCATCGCCGCGATCGCTGGCGCAATCGGTTTTGGCGCTGGCGTTTACGTCGCTCCCTCCGACCAGGCAGATGAGTTTCGCACACTTGTAAACGCCAAGATTGGGTTGATCGGCGCGTTGATGCACCACGAGCAGCCCGCGACGGAGCCTAAAACAAACGCCGAAGCGCCCGCGCCTTCAGCTCCCCAGGAAATGCAGTCCGAGACGCCGGCGGCGCCGCCAGGCGACGCTCCAGCCGCCGACGCGACCGCGCAGCCGGACACGCAGAACAGCAACGCCATGGCGCCGAGCGCGCCGCCGGCGGACAGCGGCGCTGGTCAGGCGACCTCGGGCGACAGCAGCGCGGCTCCGGCTGATACGACGGTGGGCCAGGCCATGCCCAGCCAGGATACAGCGGCCCCTGTCGCGCCCGCGACTGCCGCTCCGGAAGCCGCGAGCGCCCCACCCGCCGCCGCGCCCGCGCCCAAACCCCATCACAAACCCGCGGTGAAGAAGCCGGCGCCCAAGCCCAAAAAGAAGCCGGCGCCCAAGAAGCCTGCGGCAGAAGCCCCCGCCGAGGAAGCTCCGCCCGCCGATCCGCAATAATCGACAGCTCGCCAGAGCGCCGCCAGATCATCAGGCGCCAGAGTGTTCTCGCCGGAAATGTAAATGGCGCGCCCGCTTCCGGGGCGCGCCATTTCTTTTGCCTCTAGCACGCCAGCTGATGATTTATCCGCGCCTCAGATCGGCAGGTATCCCGCGAGCGCCGCGCCAAAGAAGAAGCCAAGCAAGCCAAGCATCATAAGTTTCACGAGACCTTCGGGCATTTCTTTTCCTCCAAAGGAACTGGACGACAATGCGGCGCCCTTCCGTGGCGCCGAGTGCTGACCTGCGGTTCTAGCCCCACATCGCGGCGCGGACTCTCCGCAATAATATGGGTGCGCCTCGCGAACTGGCAAATTTTCCGCGCCACCGGACCGCCCGCCCCTCAGGCGAAGCCGCGACGCGGAGCCCGCCACTTCCGCGCGGCGCGATACCCCAGAAGAAGCGCGGTGATTGCCGCATAGACGATGGGCTCCAGCGGCCAGGACTTGACGACCAGAATGAAATGCGCGGCCCCCGCGACGGCGACCAAATATACAAGGCGGTGAAGCCGCGCCCAGGCATGGCCGCCCATCCGCCTGATCATCATGTTGTTCGAAGTCAGCGCGAGCGGAATCATCAGAAGAAAGCCGAGCATTCCAATCGTGACATAGGGCCGCTTTAGAATATCCGCCCAGAGCGCCTTCGCGTCGAGCCCCATGTCGATCGCGACGTAAGCGGCGAGATGGAGCACGACATAATAGAAGGCGAGAAGCCCGAACTGGCGTCGAAAGCGCAGCAGATCGACGCCCGCCAATTGGCGCAGCGGCGATAGTGCGAGAGTGGCCAGCAAGAAACGCATCGCCCAAAGCCCCAGACCATGCTCCAGCGCGCGGACCGGCTCGGCGCCGAGCTGATCGTTGACGCCGAGATAAAGCAGCTCTATCGCCGGAATGAATCCGACCGCATAGACAGCGAGCTTTGGGATGCGCTTCGATGCGGCGCTGAAACCCGCAAACATCAAAAGTAAGCTTTCAGATCCATGCCTGCGTAGAGGCTGGCGACTTCATCCGCATAGCCGTTGAACATCAGCGTCGGCCTGCGCTTGGCGAAGAGTCCGCCTTCGCCGACGCGCCGCTCGGTAGCCTGACTCCAGCGCGGGTGATCCACTTCCGGGTTGACGTTGGAGTAGAAGCCATACTCATGCGGCGCCTGCTTGTTCCAGGACGTCTGCGGCTGGTTCTCAACCAGCCGGATGCGAACGATCGACTTGATGCTCTTGAAGCCATATTTCCACGGCACGACAAGCCGAATCGGCGCGCCATTCTGGTTCGGCAAGGTCTGGCCATACAGACCCACCGCGAGAGTCGTGAGCGGATGCATGGCTTCGTCGAGACGCAGGCCTTCGACATAGGGCCAGTCGAGGAGTTGCAGCACTCCCCTTTGCCCCGACATTTCCTTTGGACGCACCAGCGTTTCGAAAGCCACATATTTCGCGCTGCCAAGCGGTTCGACGCGCTTGAGGACATCCGCGAGCGCGACGCCAACCCAGGGCACCACCATCGACCAGCCTTCGACGCAGCGCATCCTGAAGACACGCTCTTCGAGCGCATGCGGATTGATGAGATCGTCAAGCTCATATTGCGCCGGCTTGGCGACCAGCCCCTCGATGCTGACGCGCCAGGGCGTGACCGTCAGGCTGTGGGCGTTGGCGGCCGGATCAGACTTGCTTGGACCAAATTCATAAAAATTATTGTAGCTCGTGACATCCTTGAGCGGGGTCGGCGGCTCCTTCGTGGAAAAAGCGCTTTTGGTCGCAGCGAGGGGCGCGGCGGCGGCGCTCTTGCCGAACAGGCCCGCCAGCGCCAGACCGGCGCCGCCAGTCATAAATTCGCGGCGCCGCAAATAGACCGAATGCGGCGTGATCTCGGATGAGGGGATACCGCCAGGACGACCGATCAGCATGGTTCAAACTTTCCCGAATTCTCTCGGTCGAGGAAATCTCGCGAGCGTGGCCGTTATATGTCGCGCGACAAGGGCGCAGCCATAGGGCTGGCCCAACAGGCAAAGCGCGCTTCCCATATCTTCCTTTACGTAGCAACCCTTGCGCTCGTTACAGGCGTGTTGCGGGCCGCGCCCGCAATCTCCACAGCGCGCCGCCGGCGCAATGTTGCGGCGCACACCGGGCAGCCCGATGCGGAATCCCATAAATTCTTGCAATTCCGGCGGCATTTGCGACTATCCTCGCCCGGATTGCCCGATTTGAAATTGGAACGAGGATGCGTCGAGAAATTATTCACGCTGACAGCTCCGGTTGAAAGCGCAGCGCCATAGTCGCGCGGAGACGGGCGCAATGAATTATCGGGTGGCGACGTCTGGCGCGAGCATCAAGACCAGAAAACTTTCAAGCCGCAAGGATCGACGGGAGTTTGGTTCAAATAATCCAATCAATGGAGCAAAAGAAATGTCTCTCATTAGATTTTTTCACTGCGAGCGAACCCTTTTTGCGTTGGGGGCGGCTCTGCTGATCTGCCCGCTGTCGGCTCCCCTCGCAACAGGCGCGGAAAAGCAAGCCACGGCGAAGCCCGCGCAAGCAGCTCCGCTGTCCGCCGACGACGTCTCATGGCTCTTTCCAGCGCCAAGGTCAGCCAAGGATCTCGAAAATACAATCGCCATCGCCGATCTTACCGCTCCCGATCCCAAGGACGCCTCGAAGAGGGCGTCCATCTGGCCGGCGGCCGCATTCGAGCAGTTCATCGCCAATGCGAACGGGCCGGCGACACAGATTGGCTCGCATCGCATCAAGCTGCCGCCCGAGGCTCAGGACATCAAGGCATGGCGGGTCGCTGGTCTGCGCATTGATCCTGGCGCGCCGGGGCTGAGCCCGGAAGTCATCGCGCAATTCGGCCAGCAGCCGCAGCTGCGTTTCATTCTGCAACCCGTGACCACGCTTCCAGGCGGCGGCGTCAAGGTGGATGATGTGGCCGCGCATGTGATTTTCAGCTTTGACCTCGGCGGCGAGGCGCCCGCGCACGCCGGCTGTTTGCCGAGAACCAAACCCGACGTAGAAACGTTCCGAAAAGTCGCGCGGGATTTCGCAGCGCTCCGCGACGATCTTGCGAACGGCAAATTCGGCGGAAAGAAAATCAAGACCGCCGGCCGATTGCTGGGGGTGCATCCGGGCCTGGAGGACAAGCTCGCCGCGAAGCCTTTGCGCGACGCGCTCGTCGCCGTGCTCGAACGCAACCTCGCCGGAGCGAAACTGACCGCAATGGCGGTGATGGGACTAGCCGACGGCGGTCCGGAGCCATGGGAGTTCATGGCGATGGCTCCGGTTGGTCCCGGCGTCATTCCCAATCTGCCGAATGGCGGTTTCATTCCCGTGCATGGACCGGCGCTCGACGGAACGCAATTCGCGGAAGCGCTTGCCGTGCTCGAAACCCCGCATCAGGTAGTCCCGACGCCCGCGCCCAACAACCTCAATCCCATCACCTGCAATAACGCCGCCCTGCCTGCGGGGCCGGCGGCTCTCCCTGTCGCGGATCGAAAGGGAGTCGCCACCGCGGAATTGTTCGACCTTGGCGACAAGCCACTGACCAGCGCAAGGGCGATCGCAACCGTGAAGGAAACAGTCGACGTTATCGCCGATCCGACGCGTAGCCATTTTTTCAACACCGACTGCGTCAGCTGTCACACCGACACTCGCCGCACGCTTGACCTGATAAAGCATGCGAAGATCCCGGGCGTGGACCCCGCCGTTCTGCCAAAGGAAAAATGGAATGTGCGGAATTTCGGCTGGTTCCCGTCCTTCTTGCGCAATACGCTGGAAGCCACCGCGACAAGACGCGCGGCGAGCGAGACGGGCGCCGTGGTGAATTTCATCAACGCCAACGGACTTGCAAAGCCCTGACGCGCGCGATCCCGGCGAACAGAGCCGCGAGTTGAACGCATGCGGAGAGTCCTCCGCAAAGACATGAAAAAAGATGCGGCGCCAGAGGAACTACTTCCTGTGGCGCCGTCCATTTATAGTCTCGAATATCCGGCGAAGGCGATTACCTCGTGAGGCCGGGAACGCCCGCAACCAGGCTTTCCTTGAACGCCATCCACAGATCGTGGACATGCGCGTCTGGCGTCATATGCCGGCACAAGGAGCCGTGTCCATGATCCGGATCACTGTCGAGCTGGATGTGCCCAACCAGGAAATGCTTGAACGCGTGAAGCAAATCCGTGTCCCAGTGCTGGGCTTTCAGTACCGAACGGAAGACCCGTTCAAGACCGCCATCCTCGTAGCTTGAGAGACTCGATGCCCGCGATAGATCACCAGTCGCGCGAACCTTTTCAAGATAGGCGGCGCCGATTGCTTCGAGACGGCGACGGCGGCTTTCCTCAATCGGCGTCAACTGGAGCGTCCTGCGCATGAACTCGTCGTGATCGACGCGCTCGCCGACGACGACAACGCCGGGGTATGGAGAGAGATTGTCGGTGTCGCGTTCGCCGCGATCAAGCTCTTCGAGCGCCTTGTCTTCAGGATAAAGCGCGCGGGCTATTCCGACATTCTCGCAAAACTGAACCGAGAAGAAATAATATACCCAGGCGACATTCGTTACATCGTCCTGAGAAAGGCCGCTCCAGTTAAGATCGCAGATGTCCGCGATCACCTTCTCGAAAGCGCGAGCTTCCGTGTCATTCGCGTATAGCGAGGAGACCGCTCCGTCACGCGCCTTATCGAGTTCAAGAGCTATGGTACTCATGACAGCCGCTCCTATTTGAATAAAATTCAACCGCTAAAGGCTTTCTGAAAACATAATCTCATCGCGACAAAGAGATTCAAAGCGACGACTGTCGTCAACCTTACCGATTAATGGGTGTTAACGATGGAAAAGTGTTAAGAGGCGACGCCCTAACTAGCTTGGTCTTCTGGCTCCAGGTCGCGTCAGCGCATGAAAATCGCCGCGCGAATGACGCGACATTCCATGTCACTCAAATTATCTGCAACGCTGCGTTGGCCCGCGCGGGCGCCCAGACCAGCGCGTCAGCGCGCGGCCTTCTGCAGATCAAGAAGGTAAGCGACGACTTCATCAATTTGATAATCAGCCAACATCGGGTTTGGCATCTTGCCCTTTTTGCCAAGGTTCCCGTGCGGGGAGCTCAATAGCTTGCGCAGCGACTCCTCGGAAGTCGTGGAGCTTTTCGCGATGCTTGCAAAGCTTGGCGCTGGAGGTTTCAGGATTGGAGGCGATTTTTGGTCCGGCCCGACGACGTGACAGGCGGCGCAGACCTTGAGCGCGAAATCATGACCGGCGGCGACGGGATCGCGCTTCGCCTCCCCGGCTGACGCGACGCCGCTTGCGGCGAGCGTGACCAAGAGCGACAGAGAAAATAAAACCAACTTTTTCATCTCATCCTCATTCGTAACGCAGCGCCTGAATTGGATCGAGTCGAGCCGCTTTTCGCGCCGGATAATAGCCAAAGAAAATCCCCACCGCCGCCGAAAATGCAAAACCTATCGCGATGGCGGCAAAGGAAACCGGCGACGACCATTGCGAGAACATCGCGATGATTTCCGAAATGACCACGCCCGCGAAAATGCCGGCGACGCCGCCGCTGACGCTGATGAGCACGGCTTCGGCCAGAAACTGCATCAGAACATGAAAACGCTGCGCGCCCACCGCCATGCGCAGACCAATCTCGCGCGTGCGCTCCGTCACGGAGACGAGAAGTATGTTCATGATGCCTATGCCGCCGACCAGAAGCGAGATCGAGGCGACGATCGCAAGCAGGACAGCCATCACCCGGCTGCTTCCCTCCGCCGTCTCTGCGATCTGGCTCAGATTGCGAATGTCGAAATCCTTGATGTCGGTGGGCTTGATGCGATGACGGCGGGTCAGTATCTGGTCGATTTCCGCGATAGCCGTCAGAATCTTGCCCTGGGCTGCGGCCTGAACATAAATGGAATTGACGTAGCCGGTGAGACGCGGCTGCAAATTGAAGGGATTGGGCGCAAGCGGATATAGCGTCGTCAGATTCGTTTGCTGGTTGGGCGAAGCCACGCCGAGAACCTTTTCTTCGCCGGTCTTAAATGGGATCATCACCAGATCGTCCTGATCCTGTCCCCACATGCTCTGCCCCTTGGCGGCGAGCACGCCGACGACCCGCAAGGGAAAGCCCTTGATCAATATGGTCGCGCCAAGCGGGTTCTCGCCATGGGAGAAGAGCTGCTTTTGCACGGTGCGCCCGATCACCACGACCAGCGCACCGCTCTTCTCGTCCTCGACGCTGACGCCGCGCCCGGCTTCGATGCTCCAATTGGTGACGGGTGGATAATTGACCGACACAGCCTGGATGTTGGTGGTCCAGTTCTGATTTCCGATCTGGACCTGGCCCATCTGACGCATCAGATAAGCGACGAGACTAACCGTCGTCGCCTCGCGGCGGATGGCCTGCGCGTCGGCGACGGTCAGCGTTGAGGCGCTGCCGAAGCCCGCCCGCGCGCCGCCGGTCAACACCGCGCCCGGCAGCACGACGGCCAGGTTGGTGCCGAGGCTCTCGATCTGCTTGCGCACGGCGGCGTTGGCGCCATTGCCTACCGCCACCATTGCGATCAGCGCGGCGACGCCGATGAACACGCCGAGCATCGTAAGCGCCGAGCGCAGCTTGTTGCGCGCGATCGCCTGAATCGCCGCGGAGACGATCATATATGAGAACGCCAACCTCGACACGCGCGCAGCGCCCGTCGAGGCGATCGCTTGCGGGTGAAAGATCAAGGCGGCGGCCGACTGCTCGGCCGCATTTGGCTGCGCGGCGAGGGCGGCCTGGTTCAGGGCGCTGGCCTTCCGGCGCTCGTCCGAGAGAATACGCCCATCGCGCATGGTGATGACTCGACCGGCGTATTCGGCGATGTCGGATTCGTGGGTGACGACAATGATGGTCACGCCCTGGTCCCGATTAAGCGTGACCAGCGTCTCCATGATTTCATGCGAGGTCTTGGTGTCGAGATTTCCAGTCGGCTCGTCGGCGAATAATACGCTCGGGCCGTTGATCAGCGCGCGCGCGATGGCGACACGCTGCTGCTGGCCGCCGGAGAGTTGCGCGGGCGTATTGTTTTCCCTGTCGGCCAGACCGAGCAGCTTCAACGCCGATCGCGCCTTTTCAAGCCGATGAACGCCATCCGTCTCTCTTTCCGAATAGAACAGGGGCAGAGCGACATTTTCGATCGCGCTGGTGCGGGCGAGAAGGTTGAAGCTTTGGAACACAAAGCCAAGCCGCTCGCCGCGAAGCCTCGCCAGCGCGGGCTCCCCAAGCGCCGCGACGTCGACGCCTTCGAGAAAATAATGTCCGCCGCTAGGCGGATCGAGACAGCCGAGAATAGCCATCAGCGTGGATTTACCGGAGCCCGAAGCGCCCATGATCGCAACGAACTCGCCCCGCTCGATACAAAGATCGACACCGCGTAGCGCGCGCACTTCCACGTCGCCGACCAAGAAGGTCCGGGTGAGATTTCTGACGTCGATTACGAGGTCCGACATGGTGTTTGCAATATTCCAAGGCATTTCGGCGTCGCCACTACCCACGCCAACGCGGACAGGGAGCGCGCGCTTAAGTCACGGCGACGCCGCTTTCTTGACTTCCTCGCCGATGATGATCTCATCGCCCGCATGCAAATCGCCTTTGAGGATTTCAGTGAACGTGTCATCGTCGAGGCCGGGAACAATGACGGTCGACGACGGGCTTCCATTTCGCAACACCCAGACTCGCATACCGCCCGAGCCGTCGGGAACCGTCTGGGCCGCGGGCAAGCCGGCGACGGCTCCGGGGGAGTAGCGCAAGGCCTGGTCGGGGGCGCGCAACACGTCCGCGCGTTCGTCGACCACGATCCGGGTCGTAGCCGTCATTCCCGGCTTCAGGGTCAGATCCTTGTTTGGCGCGTTGACGACAACGTCATAAGTGACGATGTTCTGAATGGTCTGAGGCGATTGCCTCACCTCGGTCACTTGGCCGTTGAAAGGATGATTGGGGAATGACTCGACCGTGAACGACGCCTTGTCCCCCACCTTGATGGCGCCCACGTCGCTTTCGGAGACATTTGTGTCTACCTGCATTGTGGTCAGGTCGGTTCCGACAAGAAACAGCGTCGGCGTCTGAAAGCTTGCGGCGACCGTCTGTCCCATTTCCACGCTGCGGGTGACGACTGTGCCGTCGACGGGCGAAATGATGTCGGTGTAGCCGAGATTGATTTCGGCCGCGTGCAAATTGGCCTGCTGCAGCGCGATATTCGCTTCGTCGAGACCAGTCTGCGCCGCAGCCTGGTCCAACGCGTTCTTCGAGGCGTCGAGAGCATCCTGCGAAACCGCCTTCGTCGTGGCGAGCTTCTTGTTGCGTTCATAGGCGAGCTTTGCATAGACGAGATTGGCTTGGTCCTTGACCAGCTGGGCTTTTGCGACGCCGACATTGGCGCGATCCTGATCGACGATCACCTGATAGGGGCGCGGGTCGATCTTGGCGCAGATCTGGCCTTTCTTGACCGGCGTGTTGTAGTCGCAATAACGCGCCTGGATCACGCCGGAAACATAGGTGCCGACAGGCACCGTGATGACTGGATTGACGGTCCCGCTCGTCGTCACCGCCCGCACGACGGGTCCGTGCGAAACCTTCGCGGTGACATAGCGCACGGCGGCTCCCCGTGCAGTGCTCCAGTAGATCGCCGCTGCGGCGCCGGCGACGATGACCACGCCGATCAATGCAGGCGCGACGCCGGCAAGCCCCCGCGACGCTTCAGCGGCGGGCCGTGACGCCGGTTGCTCTTTGGATGCGACGGCTGGGCCCGTTGTCACAGGCTTACTCCTGATGATGGCGCTTTTGAAAATTCAGCTCGTTCTCGCGATTTTCGTGGCCCTGCGAACCGCCTGGAACGTGACAGATAGTCCACATACTCAAACATTCGCCGACGCAACGCACAGCTTGCGCTCTTTTCATATGAGGAACCCATTCCTGGATGTAAGCGCGGCGAAGTGTCGCCGCCCCTCTCGGAAAAACTCCACACGAAGCATTTTAAACCATATCGGCAGCCGCCAGCGAATTTTAAGCGCCCGACGGAACCAAGCAGGACGACAACGATTATCATTCTATCTGGGCGTCATGGCCTCGTCAGAGGCTGTTTTGGCGCGGGATGGGTCAGTCCTCGGTAATAACAAGAACGGGCGGAAATAACGGAGGGCTCAATATGAGCATTGGTCGCATACTCGCAATGAAGGGCGTCGAAGTATTCACCACGACGCCGGAGCAATCCCTGCAGGACGTGGCGGCGGAACTGGTCGATCGCGGCGTTGGAGCGCTGGTGGTGCTGGATTCCTCCGATGAAGTTGTCGGACTCATCGGCGAAAGAGACATCGTCGCGGCGGTCGCGCGGCATGGACCTTCAGCCTTGCATGACGAGGTGGCGCGTCACATGCACAGGAACTGCAAATTCGTCGGCGAGCACGACAGCATAGACGACGCCAGCGATACGATGACACAGGAACGCTGCCGTCACCTTCCGGTATTGCG
>Ga0182030_10024881_pt1 | contig 10956 bp, 5 predicted proteins | sample 812S3MmetaG_FD_121299 | JGI IMG/M metagenome (GOLD analysis project Ga0182030, IMG submission 121299) | Permafrost microbial communities from Stordalen Mire, Sweden - 812S3M metaG (Illumina Assembly) | ecosystem: Environmental > Terrestrial > Soil > Wetlands > Permafrost | place: Sweden... | reverse complement strand
GGCCTTCGGACATTTTGATCAGCTTTTCAACCGGGCGAAGACCGTCCTTGCAATCACGGAGACCGAGCGCCTCACCATTCGTGAGCACCACCAGGGCGTCGGCGACATCTACCGAATCGGTGCCCCACTCGCCGCAAACCCGAGCGCCTTGAGCGAGCCAGACGGCTCTGTCGGAGATACCGACTACATCCTGGTCCTGTCCGGTGTCAGCTCAGAGGAGAACTGCGTCGAGTCTGGACTCTGTCGCCTCGTCCGTGTGCAATTTCCCGACACCGTCGTCGGAATTGCCCATACGGACTCATTCCAAGCTTGGTTCAACGGCCGCGTGACTTCACATGGACCGATTGAACGTTCAAGTGACATTTCTCGACTCCTGGCCTTCGCTCGGATCACCGTAGATTTGCGCCCCGGACAACTTTTCGGTCGTCAGTGCGTCGAATCCCTGCTGTTTGGAGCCCCTATCGTGGTGCCTCACCAGAGTCGTGCGAGGGAACATGCCGAGCGGGGGCGCGGGGGCCTCTGGTTTACCAACGCTGGCGAGCTCATCTGGTGCCTTGAGGCACTTCTTGAACCTGCAGCACATGACGCGCTGAGCGTACAGGGCCGTTCCTACGCCCAATCGGAATACGGGTCAACTGATGAGTTCATCGTCCGGGTTACCACAGCCTGCGGTCTCACGGACTAAGGCCTGGTCGACCTGGAACCGCAAAATCCGTCGCTGCCGCTGACTGGTGATCCGGAGGATGGGCCAGGTTCCGCCATATGACGCGCATAGGACGGAACCCGCCGTACGTTCTCACCGAACCCGCGCTCTCCTAGGTAGCATGCCCGTCAGGGAGGGAACGAAAGGGCATCCCTGAGACCCCCGAGCCGAACCCAATCGAGGATGTAAGTATGGACCCGCAAAGACCCCTCCCGATCCAGGTGCGAGATGGCGAGACGGCGCGGCCTGAGGGTATTCTGGTCCTGGCGAGTTGGGCCAGCGGGGCCACCACGCTGGATGATGCAATTCGTCGTTGGGGCGTGGGTGGCGAGGGTGGGCGGCGCCAATCCGAGGGGTATCGCTCGCTCTCCGCTCTGAACGACAAACTCCTCAGGACTTTGGGCGGCGACTGGCGCCATCCTCCCCGGCTCCCCTCTAGCGAGGTCGTCTCAAGGCTCAATGGGTTCGTCGACGAGGCGGCCCTACTGTTTCGCCAGGTGTTCGACGATGCGCAACCCTGGGTCTGGTCCGACCCGTCGAATGCAGTCCTACTTCCTTTCTGGTCTCACGTCGTAGGGAACGATTTTGCCGTGATTCTGCTCTTTCGTCACCCTCTCGAAGCCATTGCGGAGCTGGAAGATGAGGGCGTTGATGGAAACGAAGCTGCACGGATTTGGCAGGAGTACAACCGAATCATCATTGCGAACTGTGAAGACAGACCTGTTTGGCTACTCAACTATCGAGATGTGAGCGATCGACCGGCGCTGGCTCCTACCAGCCTGGCTGAACTGTGGCCATCGCTCGGGCTGCATGTGGCGACCGATGACTCTGCACTGAATCCAACTGTGCGATCCGATCTTGAAGTCATTTCCCAAGAGACGAGTACTCCACTGAAAGTGCTGTACTCCTTTCTAAACGCTGCTTATGTATCCGGGGACCACAGTTTTGGCGGTGAGGCTCAGCTCGCCTTAAAAGACTTCTATGATGCGGAATATTACGAGAACGATTTCGGAGGCGTTCCCTACACGCGCGAAGACCCGCATTGGCTCAAGTTCTTCGGCGATATCGCTGATCAGGTCATCGAAACCCTGCATCCCCGGACTGCATTAGATGTCGGCTGCGCCATCGGGTTCCTGGTGGAGGCACTTCGCGAAAGGGGTGTCAATGCAATCGGAATCGACATCTCTGAATACGCAATCAGCCAGGTACCAGAGAACATCGCAGAACATTGCTCGGTTGCAACCATTGTGGATGAAATCGTGGGCCAATACGACATCGTATTTTGCATCGAAGTTCTTGAGCACCTGCCCGCCGCTGGCGCCGGCGAAGCCATCGCCAATCTTTGCCGACATGGGGACGCAGTCTTCTTTTCTTCGACGCCTGATGATTATATAGAACCGACCCATTTGAATGTTCAGCCCGCGTCATATTGGTCTGCTCTCTTTGCACAGAGTGGGTTTCTGAGAGATTTCGATTACGACGCCACATTCTTGGCTCCCCAAGCAGTTCTGTACAGGCGCACGCGTATGGACGTGATCCAGTCGGTACTCGGATATGAGCGACTTTTGCTCGCCAAAGGGTCCCAAGACAAGACGCGCATTGAACAAGCGCAACGAGTTGCGACCGAAGCCGCTGAGGAACATGACGGCCTAGCCACTCGATTCAATGCGCAAAGTGCCGAGATGAGCGAGCTCCTCGAAGTCAGTGAACGGCGACAGGCGGAGCTGCTGGCATCAATAACCGCAATCGAGTCAGCCGAGCGTGCTCAGGAGGCGCTCGTTCGACAGGTTCGCATTGCGGAAGAGGAAGCAGCTCTAAAGCAACAGGAGCTCCTGGCGTACCAGCAGACCAAGCTGTTTCGTTATTCGGGCACTGCTCGCAAGGTCTATTCCGCACTCAGAAGTCGGTCGGTAGCGAATGAGCCCGAAGGCGCAATTGCCGAGCCAACCGAACTCACACGATCTGACCATTACGGAGACTGGCTTGCAGCGTTCGAGCCATCTGACGTGACTAATGCTGACAATCAAGCATTTCAGCTTCCGAATCCTCCCCTTATCTCCGTGCTCATGCCCGTCTACAACACTCCCCCATCGCTTCTTCGCGCCGCAGTGACCTCGGTGACGCGACAGAGGTACACGCATTGGGAGCTGTGCATCGCCGACGACTCCTCTGAGGACGAAGCCACGTTGGAAGCCCTCCAGGACCTCAGCGCATCAGATGACCGGATCCGAATCATTCGAAGAAGTACGAACGGTCATATTTCCGCGGCCTCGAACTCGGCTCTTGAAATAGCGACCGGCGAATGGGTTGCCCTCCTCGACCATGACGATGAACTAAGTGAGCATGCGCTGTCATCGATGGCGACAGCAATTAGCAACCATCCTGACGCCGTGATGCTCTACAGCGACGAGGACAAAATAGACCTCGAAGGACATCGATCCGGGCCATTCTTCAAGGTTGACTTCGATCCGCTGCTCCTCATGGGCCAGAACTACCTTTGTCATTTCGCGGTGATGCGCGCGTCCCAGATGAGAGCGGTAGGCGGCTTCCGTGAAGGCCTTGAAGGCAGCCAAGACTGGGACTTATTCCTTCGCCTGACGGAGAAGGCGCGCCCTGATCAAGTTGTCCACGTGCCGCGAGTTCTATATCACTGGAGAATGCATCCAGCGTCCACGGCCTCGGCTCTCAATGCGAAGCCCTATGCGGTGAGCACCGGCGGTCGAGCCGTTGAAGACCACCTGCAGCGCATCGATCGACCCGCGAGCGTAATTACCAATCCTCACACGGGATGGAACCAGGTCAGTTGGTCACTCGCTGACGATCTGCCTCTGGTGACGATCGTGATCCCCACGCGGGACGGGAAGTTTCTCCGTAGGTGCTTCGAGTCACTGACCCGTCTGACGACCTACTCGAACTATGAAATCGTCGTCGTCGACAATGGAAGTGAAACTCATGCCTGTCTTCAATATCTCCATTCGATAGAGGGTGCCGCCAGGATTATCCGCGATGAACGACCATTTAACTATTCAGCTTTAAATAACATGGCCGTCGGACGGTCACGAGGCGAACTCGTGTGCCTTATGAACGACGATACAGAGGTTCTATCGTCAGACTGGCTCAACGAAATGGTTGGGCAGATCTCTCAACCCGGTACGGGCATTGTGGGGGCAAAGCTTTACTACCCGAACGGGCTGATCCAACATTCGGGAGTCGTTCTTGGTATTGGTGGAGTGGCTGGACATATCCACCGGATGGAGGACCGACTGACCAATGGTTACTTCGGCCGAGCCCAGTTGGCGCAGCACATGTCGGCCGTCACGGCTGCTTGCATGCTCGTCAGAAGGTCGGCGTGGGACGAAGCAGGAGGCCTGGACGAGGAACACCTTGCCATTGCCTTTAACGACATCGACTTCTGTCTTCGAGTCCGAGAGCTTGGTTGGGAGATCGTTTTTACGCCCTTTGCAGAATTAATTCACCACGAATCAATTAGCCGAGGTGTCGATTCAGAAGGCCCTCGAGCGGTGGAGTTTCAGCGGGAGGTCATGTATATGAAGGAACGCTGGTCTGCGGTTTTGCGGACCGATCCCTATTACAACCCGAATCTGTCACTTGTCACGGAGCACTGCACGCTTGCGTGGCCCCCTCGCCTGGTTTCTGGATGACGCCGCCAAGATGACCCGTCCGTGGGCCCGTGGCGCCAAGATTTGGAGCCGCCTGCAAAGCAGGGCGTCCGGTCAGAGTGGTGCAGAAGCAGGCCAGTCAATGGGCTCACATCCTCCGATCCCGGTCATCGTACCGGCTTCCGCAACTGATATAGACCTCTCCGGCTACGGCTGGTTCAATTCAGATCAAGTGGACCTTGCGCAATCAGGCCTGGATGCTGTCCGCCAATATCTGGAATCGCATCCATCCGAGCAGCGCCAGCAGCTCAGAACATCCAATCTCAAAGCCATCCAAGCGACGAGGTCGCAAAAAATGGACACGCTTCGACGACGATCGGCTCGAACCGGTTCGGTGTTGGAGACCGTTTCCGAAGAAGTCTGTGGCTATGCGACTCAATCAACCAAAGTGGCCGGTGAAGACCGTCTACCGGTGGCCTTCGAACGCGTTAGCTCGAACGTATATGACGTTGAGCTCGAGGCTTGGTTCGATGCACATCCGGGCCAACTCTTCCTAGATTTGGGCGCCGGGCTTCGAAGAGAGTACCGGCATAATGTCGTCAATACGGAAATCGCTCTGCTACCAACCACAGATGTACTCTGTTTCGGGAACGACCTGCCATTTGATGATGATACCTTCGAGGGGGCGGTTTCACTTGCAGTCTTGGAGCATGTGCCGAATCCTTTCGACGTAGCTGCAGAGCTGGTTCGTGTCATTAAGCCGGGCGGCCGCATAATTGTCGATTGGCCATTTCTACAACCAGTTCATGGCTATCCGCACCATTACTTCAACGCGACCGAAGAGGGCGCCAGGTCTGCGTTCGAATCGTTGCAACGCGTTCAAGACGTTCGGTCATATGTTCCACCGTGGTTACATCCCATTTTTGCTCTGCATTGGATGGTCGGCGAATGGTACTCGCGGCTGCCACAAGAACAGCAAAGCTCATTCGCCAACCTGACGATGTCCGAGCTACTCAGTGCGCCGCCTCAGGTACAGCTCTATGAGGCATGGTCTGCGCAGTTGCCTGAAAACCTTCGATCGGCGATCAGCGCGGGAACGCGACTCGAAATTATAAAGCAGAAATAACTGAGGTCCAGCCGGCACGGCGGTTATATTTGCGGTCTTTTCATTTTGATCCTTCGCCCGACACCGGCGCCCTTGGCGTGAATCGGCCGTGGTCGCCATAGGCGACCAACCACGGCCAAGGCCAGAATCATCATTCCCAACAGGGCCGCTAGGAGAGCCAGCCCAATGTGCGGCGGCGAGAACTCGAATTGCACGTCCTGCGTACCTGCTCCCAGAGCGACGCTCTGGAATATGCCATTGGGCACAACTGATGCCGAGTGGCCATTGACCGTCGCTGTCCATCCAGCCATCCACAGTTCTTGGCGTCCCAACCGGGCCGCTGAGTCGCAGCTAACCACTACTGAGTTCAGCGTGCTGGACGGGATCGAGCAGCCGGCACCACTGACCCAGTAGTAGGGATGCGCACCTGTCAACTGATAAATTTCCGCGGTCGCATCGGAGAATGCGAGTCGAACCTCCGATCGATCGACGACGCCGGACGGGATCGATGTCCCCGGGCTCACGACCAAATATTTGACACCAATCCTGCGATAATTGTTGATGTTTAACCAGAATTCTTCTTGCGCGGTGGGACCCGTTGCACTCTGCTGATTGGCGCCATTGAAAACGTCCGGAATGGCATTCGGATCAAGGCGACTTGAAACAAAGCTCCAATACTTAGTTGGCACAGGCACGTCATTCACGGCGGCCGATCCAATGGAAAAATACGACCCATAGTTTGGGCTGATGGGACCGAAAGTGAAGAAACGATACTCCCCAAGGTTCTTGGCCAAGAACTCGATCGGTCGCATATCGACATGTGCATGACGTGGCGCCGAGAGCTGCGGAACAACGAACATTGCAAAGGAATCGATTACCAAGACCGTGAGCAACGACCACCGCAGGCTGTTTCCCCGAAATACAAGACACGCAGCAGCGATAGCAAGGACAGTAAAGAGGGCCCACACTATAGACGCCCACGCCCAATCGCGGTGACTTGCAACTGCAACCAAATGCACTGTCTCAGTTCGGGCCTCCAAACTGGCGGCGAATACGAGTAGTAGGCCGCCGGCCACGGATACGATGATCCACCAGCGCTTAACCTGTCCCTCCACAAGATCGTGAATCCCGAATCCAGCTAGCACAATGAGTGCGAACTCCCAGCTGGGCGGGGCGTAACGAAAAAACGCAACATGCGAGATGCCGGGAATAGAGTTGACCAAATGCGCCGCAACCGACAATCCATAGCTCCGGCCGATGGCCAAAAACGTCCATATCAGCAACATCACGCGGAGGCCCCTGAACGCTTTGCCTGGGAGACCGAGGAGTGCCAAGGTGAGCAGGGCGGCCGTCAAGTAGCCTCCGACATTTGACCAGATGATGTTGAGGGTGCCCGTCGCATCGCTTCCGCTGAAACCGAATATTGGTCCATATACGTAGGGAGCGACGAGCTGAGACAGAGCAGCGTGGGGTAACACAGCATTGGCAAAGCCAGTCGAGTGGCCGGCAACATTTCCGACCTTTATGTAGTCGAGGAAAGCAACGAGCAGCGGGGCCGCGAGTAACGCACCTACCGCAATTCCGGCAACAACCTTTTTCCCAATCGCGCCCCAGCACGTACGAGGCATTTTTACCGCGCGAACAACGAACCAACAGATTGCGAGTAGTGAGTCGATGTAAGCCGTTTCAGGAAATCCGGCATAGATGGAAAGTGCCATTGCCAGCGATACGGTGATCCATCCCCCGTACTCATTCTTCTCGGCGGATTGAAGAAGCTGCTCGACTCCCAATATGAGCAGCGGAAGAAATGCAACTGGATTAACGGAGGCGTGGGCGAACCATGAGTACGTTCCATTGAGGCCGAACGCAATTCCAGCACCTGCTGATATTGAACGACCCAGATTGAGGCGCCGGCAGACTGCATAAGTGGAGAGCGCCCCTACAACTTCAAGAACGATGTGAAAATACAACTGGCCGCTCGAGAGGGCGAGCAAGATCGTGAGAGGAAACAGGGCAGCCGACTGCATTTCACCCGCTAGAGGTGAGCCCACGCCTTCGTAGGCGTTCCACCATGGGATATGCCCGTGCAACCAATCAAGTGCTGCTAAGTGGCCTAACGCCTGCGCCGTATAGCCGATGTTGGGGTCGATTGTGTAGGTGCCCGGGAGTAAACCTCTTTTTGTGATGACACCGATTCCGCTAACCACGTTAATCGGATTAGGATTAAAAATTCCGAGGAGATACAGTCCATTGGCGACTGCTGCGACCGCCACTACAATTGCGACTGCCTGAACGTCTTTCGTCGGAATTGCGCCTAACAGCGATCGATTGCGCGCGATCGTCCGACGCCGAGCATCAACTGGAGAATTCGTCACGGCGCAGCGACTGATTCTGTTAGTAGTCGGAACTGAAACGAAACTTCAAGAGCGCTTTCAATGCTCCGAATCCATCACGCCATGAAATCTTCTTTCCCTCGTCTTGTTCCCGCCCTGCATACGAGATCGGAACTTCGTAGATGCGGTAACCGCGACGAAGGATTTTCGCGGTGATCTCCGGCTCAAAGTCAAAACGATTGGATCGCAATATGATACCCTCTAGGACCCGAGTGTCGAACAACTTGTAGCAGGTTTCCATATCAGAGAGGGTCGACTGATACAGGATATTTGTTACGAGTGACAGGAATCGGTTGCCAACCCAATGGAGGAGCAGCATATTCTTTCGCTCGCCAGTGAACCTGCTCCCATATACAACGTATGCCTTTTGCTTGAATACGGGATCCAGCAGTCGTGGCCAATCATCGGGATCGTATTCCAAGTCAGCGTCTTGAATCAGAATTAAATCGCCCTCACAAGCCGATAACCCCGTCCGAATCGCGGCGCCCTTACCTTGATTTGTTTGGTGGCTAACAACTCGAATGGTGGAATCGGCAAGTGCTGCGAGAACCTTGTCCGTCCCATCATCAGATCCATCATCCACGATGATGATCTCTCTTTCGACGGAAAGCGGTACGGCCCGCATACGGCGGATGATTTCAGCGACCGTCGTTCGTTCGTTGTAGACCGGCACAATTATCGACAGGATCCGGTAGTCCTTCTTGCTCAATTGCGGTTCAGACATTGCGGCCACTTCCCTTCAAGAGAGGCCCGCCTCCATGAGTGCGATAGAGATCTGGACGCGCCGACGGGAGAGTCACCTGCATCGGCCGAGCATTCCGTGACACTTGTTAGCGACATGCATCACAGCACTTGCCAAGCGTACGGACGCCCCAAGGACCATCGTTGGCTGTGGTTTAACATTGCTGTGTGAATCATTTGCGAGGGACGAGGGACGGTTTGGCTACAGCCGGTCCGGCAAAAGAGCCGACCAGCATTTCTGATCACGAGCGTCCGATTCCTCGATAGTCGAAACCCTTCTGCCGGAGAGCTCGTGGATCCAAGAGATTGCGAGCATCTACGACTGAGCGTTCAATCATTAGGTCGCCGACCTTCTCGAAGTCCAGCCAGCGAAACTCGTCCCACTCCGTAAGGAGGACAAGTACCTCTGCCCCTCTGCACGCCTCATACGGGTCCGCGGAAATTGCTAACCCGGCCAGATCGTCTCCGGCCTGCCCGACCGCGACTGTCGGGTCGTACGCCGAAACGAGAGCACCGGCGTTGACCAGCCGTCGGGTGACATCGAGAGCGGGGGATGCCCGTCGATCGTCGGTGCCTGCCTTGAAGGTGAGGCCCCAGACTCCGATACACGCTCCCGCTAAGGAGCCCTTCAGCAAATCTGCGACCTTTTTCACCACGCGATCGAGCTGTTCATCGTTCTGTGCAATGGCTCCACGCAGGAGCGCAAAGTCGTAGCCGGCAGTTTCGGCGATGTGTACGAGCGCGGATGTGTCCTTGGGCAGACACGAACCTCCCCAGCCTGGTCCGGGGCGCAGGAATTCGAAACCGATCCGCTTGTCGTATCCCAGCCCCAAGATGAGGTCGCGTACGTCTGCGCCAACTGCTTCACAAAGGGCAGCAATCGCATTCACGAAGCTGAGCTTCGTTGCGAGAAACGCGTTGGAGGCGTATTTGATCGTCTCGGAGGTTGTCGTCGTGGTGACGATCAGAGGCGCTCCCGTAGCTGCAAACAACTCTCCTACCCGTTGCGCAGCCACAGGGTCGTCGGCGCCGACGACGATCCGATCCGGGTGCAGGCTGTCGGAAACCGCGGTGCCTTCACGAAGAAACTCCGGATTAGAGACCACCTTTATGTCCGACCGACCGGTCACGCGCTCAACCAAAGCGACGGTTCCAACGGGAACGGTCGATTTGTTCACAACGATCGTTCCAGTCTTGAGCGAAGTTTTGATTTCCTCCGACACCGATTCGATGAACGAGAGATCGGCGGAGCCATCCTCTCCCTGAGGGGTAGGAACACAGAGGAAGACAAAGTCGGCGTCAGCAACCGAATCAGCTGCACTGCGAATGACGCGAAGTCTGCCGGAAGCGAGTCCTTGGCCCAGCAGCTCTTGCAGCCCTTTCTCGACTATCGGAGATTCACCACGAACGAGAAGACCATGCCGTGCCGGGTTCGATTCTGCGAGTGTGACGTCGTGTCCGAAGTGCGCCAAGACAGCGGCCGTCGGGAGCCCCACATAGCCAGCCCCTATGACCGCGATCTTCGCCGCCCTGATATTCACAGCCATGTTCGGTACCGCCTGCCGGTGTAGAGGTCGCAAGAACAGCTCCGGCCCTGATAGTTCTTCCGTCGCACTAGGCACGAGGACCAGGGGAAGCCACCGGAGATCATAGGGCACGCAGTCTCGAACCCGAGAGGACAGGCCGCACCGTCATCCAAGAATGCTGGCCACTATCCCGTCCAGGATGTCTGCCTCCGAACACAGGCATTCCTTGAACCCGAATCTCCTCATGGACTCACGCAGGATCAGCGAACCGCCCGCAATAACGTCTTCTCGACCAGGGGAGATCGCCCTCCGTCGTGACGTCGATGCAGAGTCCTCGTCGACAAGGATGGCCACCCAGCGTTCTACTGCGTCGAGGCTTAGAAGATAGTGATGGACCTGAGCGCGGTCGTAGTCGTCCAATCCCTGGTCGAGCATCGCAAGGGTCGACACCGTGCCCGCCAGGCCAAGGAGGCGGCGATGACTACCGAGCTTGCCAAGCCCCGGTACGGTCTCGATTGCAACGTCGAGTCTTTCCTTAATGGCGGAAATTGCCAGATCGACTTCAGCCCCTGTCGGGGGATCAGCATGGAGATACCGCTCCGTCAACCGAACACAACCGATATCAAGGGACACTGCGTCGATCTCGCCGCTGAGGCTGAGCACGATCTCGGTTGACCCGCCCCCGATGTCGATGGCGACGTCGTCTCCGACGTTCGGTTCGAGGTCTGCCGTTGCGCCCGCGTACGAGAGGCGACCCTCCTCAAGTCCCGCGATCATCTCTGCCTGCACGCCGACAGTCTGGGTGGCCGCGTCCAGGAATACTTGGCCGTTCTCAGCGTCGCGGACCGCGGAAGTCGCTACGAGACGG
>Ga0182030_10024880_pt1 | contig 10956 bp, 14 predicted proteins | sample 812S3MmetaG_FD_121299 | JGI IMG/M metagenome (GOLD analysis project Ga0182030, IMG submission 121299) | Permafrost microbial communities from Stordalen Mire, Sweden - 812S3M metaG (Illumina Assembly) | ecosystem: Environmental > Terrestrial > Soil > Wetlands > Permafrost | place: Sweden... | reverse complement strand
CTCGCAGGTCTCCGTGGCCGCGTGGGTGGCCGCGTACTTACCCTGGCTGACCTTCACGACCTTGACGAAGCCGGTCGCCTGGCCGCTCGCGGCCCTCAGCACTTTGGTTGCCTGCTCCTCGGTCATGGCCCGCGACGGGTGCCCTGGCTGACCCTGCGGCAGGTCGACGAGCTCGGCGACGTTCCTGACTATGAGGTCGTACTTCTGTGCCCGGCGGATCGACCGGACCAGGATGCTTTTGACCTTCACCAGCGATGATTTGCTGAGCACCTTCGCGACGGCTCTGAGGAGTCGGTCGGCATCCGTGGCCTTGAAATCCTTAAGCTTCGTCGCACCGATCTTCGGATAGATCCACTTCTCGGCCTGGCCGCGGTAGGTGGCCATGGTGTGCGGATCGAGTTCGAGCGAGTCGAGCCAGTCCATGACGCACTGCTTGACGGTGTAGGTCGCCGGTGTCCAGATGCCAGCCTTGATCTCATCGTGCAGTGCGTCAAGCTTGTCCTTGACCGCCTGCTTAGTCTTGCCTCGCACGGTCCGCCGAACGCGTTTGCCGGCATCGTCGTAGCCGAGCGAGATGGTGCCCATGTAGCACTTGTTGACCCTGTCCCAGGAGATGCCGTCATCTCCGCGTTCACGGCGTCTCCTGGGCTCTGCGGGCCTGTGTCGGCTCATAGCCCTAGCTCCTTCCGCTTGAGCTGCTCATTTCCTCCACACTAGCTCAAGAAGTCCCTAGACGTCCCTAGCTAGTTAGCAGGATTCAGGCGGCATCATTGAGGGATGCGACGAACTCGGCGAGCTGCTGGTCGGTGATGCGGCGCAGCTTGCCGATCTTGATGCTGCGGAGCTGGCCGGTCCTGAGCAGGTAGTAGACCTTGTCGCGGCCAACGTGGAGCATCTCGGCTACTTGCTCCACCGTGTATGCCCGCAATGGCTTTCACCTCCTCCCGTGTCGCTTGCGGTAAGGCACGGTTCGCCGTTCCGCTCGTCAAGGCCCGGATCCGGCTTGCGGACATACACCCCGAGCACGCGTCGGACCAACGCGGCCATGAGGCTTGGCGCTTGCCTCCTCAGTTCGTCTTCCGACGGTTCTTGCCTCATGCCAATGACCACCATGGCAAGCAAGACCAGCACGAGCACCATCGCGGCGCCGACGGCGAGGAGCAGGATGGTCAGCATCAGGTCTTAGCTCCCTTGCCAATAGTGCGGAGCATGGACATGGCCGCCGCGAGCATCCAGGCCGGGCCGCGGGTCTGTCGGCCAGCCTGGACTACGCGCCGGGATGGTCGGTGGGTGCAGCGCCGCCAGTCCATCCGGGCAAGGCACCTGCGGCACGGACCGTAAGGCTGCCCAGTGATCGCGCCACAGGGACAGGGCCTATGGCGATCCTCAGCGAGTGCGGCGACGAGATTGGGATGCACAGGCAGTTCCTTCCACTCGGAGCGAGCTCCGCCAGTCGGGCGAAGATCTTGCTGTCCTGCATGGCAGGATGCTTCGGAGTGTCAGGACGTGGTTACTACGCGACAGGACCGGTTTTGGACGTCCAGGACGTCCCGTAGAGGTGAAGCCGTCCTGTAGTTCTGCGGGCATGAAATGTCGAACGGGTTTCCGCGGGTAGCAAGCTGCACTCCTACGAGCCGGTACCGTCGTCGTCGTTGGGGTCCAGGTAGCGTCAGTGCCGTCCGGCCGCGGTCAGAGGTCCACAACGCCGACCGAGATGCTGCTGCAGTTGCTCATGACGAACGACTCTGGTCACCTTTCGACTACTGACGCTCGCCGAGACTGGAATGCCGATAATGGCATCATCGCAATTGGATTGGAGGCCGGCATGCATGCTGGACTGAGGCTCTCCGGACGCTACGTCTTGCAAACGCTGTTGGGTCGCGGGGGCATGGGTGAGGTGTGGCAGGGAGTCGATGATCAGCTCGGCCGCCCCGTCGCCGTAAAGGTGCTACGGGAGGACCTTTCCGATCCGGAACTAACTGAGCGGTTCCGGCGCGAGGCCAGGATCGCGGCTCGGTTGCAGCATCCGGGGATCACCGTGGTGCATGACGTCGGTGCTGACAACGGTCGGCTCTTCATCGTCATGGAGTTGCTACGCGGCCGTGATCTGGCTGCCATACTGGCGCGGGAGCCCGCCGGCTTGCCCATCGATGCGACTGTTTCGCTGACTCTACAGGCAGCTGAAGCACTTCAAGCCGCGCATGCTTCGCAGGTGGTCCACCGTGACCTCAAGCCTGCCAACCTATTTGTCCTAGATGGCGGGCAGCTAAAAATATGTGATTTCGGGATTGCCTGGGCGGTTGATTCCACCACCAACCTTACGGTCGCTGGCCAGCTCATAGGTACTCCTGATTTTATGTCCCCCGAACAGTGCCAGGGACAACAGGTCGACGAGCGCAGCGATTTGTACTCACTGGGCTGCGTACTCTATTCGCTGCTGACCGGCCAGCCTCCCTTCGCTGGAAATCATCTATGGGCAATTTTGTCGCAGCACCTTTATGCAGTGCCTACGGCTCCACAGGCGATCCGGCCGGATATTCCCCTGGGGCTTAACGACCTCGTCTTGGCGATGCTTGCCAAGGATCCGGCAGATCGGCCGGCTGGTGCTAGCCAGGTCGTCGCGGCATTGCGGCCACTATGCTATACGCCGACGGTTAAAGTTGAGTCGGCTGCGAAGGCATCGATGAGGCTGGAACTTACCGCGCCAGGAACGTCAGGGACTGTAACAGGTCTCCAGCCCATAGGTTCAGACGGAACCGCGAGTGCAGCACTGGCCGGACCTCCAAGCGCCCCGTCAGCGCAGTCAGCTACAATTACGCGAGTACCACGTACTGACGCTGAGCGTCGGCAAGTTCTTCGAGCGCGCCCACATTACTGGGAATATCTTTACTTTGCAGGTCAATTGCTATACGAGCGCGACAGCGTAGAAGCGAAGTATCGTGATCATGAACTAGGTTACGTCGCTGCGGGTAGAGAAGCCGTGATAGAAGGGCAATCTGCGAGTTCTATCGACCTGCTTAATGAATTTGAGAATATTAGCGAGTATATTCGCCCACGATTCAAGGATGCAGCGACCCTTGCGGGCAAGATGAGCGATATAATTAATGACAAAATGACCTTGGAAGCAGCTTTCGGCGGACCTGATGAGGAGGGCGACTCCGAGAGGCTTGCACATCTCGCAAAGCGCTGGAATAGCGCATATGAAGAATTCCTGGACTGGGCTGCCAGTTTGCGTAACGCTGGTAGATCATCCAAATTTCGGAACTTGCTGGAGTTGGCTGCACGTTGTGCGGATGAGCCGTTGAGCAAGTACCGTGTTTTCGTGGACGAATATGTCTCTCAGGTGGACGGGCTATATGATGCGATACCTGCTTCCCTCGCCGCCGGAGAATCGATTCGTATCAGTACAAGCATTGTCCTCTCGAGCCCTAAAGAAGCCATTAATGCGTATGTTGCAGAGTTGAATCGTATCCGGAGTCGCTTTCACCTGGAAGGTCTCCTATGAGTTTCGCTCGGACTTAGCGGCCGCAGTAACTTCGGGACCAGCAACAGAGGCATGAGCCGTTCGGCCCCCGGGAATGAATCCATGGCCACATCCCGAGACACTCCCGGCTGTCAGTCCCCGCGTCAAGACCGTCGTTTATCCGCCAGACGGAGCCCTGGGAAAGCCGGATCGCGGCCGCGAAGATGTCGACGGCCGGTAAGCGCGGAAGCTGTTATTTTCGCACTCGTCCTCGACGTCGAGGCTGTGGCATGCCCCCTGATGTCAGCACCAGACTCCGGTCGTCGAGAGGGCAAGGACCGGATGGATCGGACAGTTCGGGTCGTCGAGCGCTTCGACGTTTGCCTGCGCCCAGGTATCCAGATCCAGCGTCTCGATGAGCAGCTCGTACAGGGCTCCGGGGTGAAGCCGAAGTTCGCGAGAACTCTTCGACAGCGTGAGGACAGTATCTGTCGCTACAAGTTCGCTGTTGGCCGGGGGCAGTGGCACTGTCGGCGTGATCCCGTATGAGGCCAGCTTGCGGGTGATGCGCTCAGGGGCGATCGTCAGGTCGAAGCAGATGTAATCGCAGATGAGCAGGGCGGCTTGCAGGGACGGCAGGGGGAACAGTGCGAACGGGTTGACGCTCGGGACGAAGTCGTGGTTCCGGGTGGTGCTCGCGACGCGGACATGATGAAGCATCGAGTCGATACCTGCCCTGTTCAATGCGGTCTGACGTTGGGCATTGAAGTCTGCGGTGACCTGCGCGGGCGTATCACCGGCACGGGTGCGGGCCATAGTCGGGAACGACATGGCCGTCAAGGTCCGCGAATTGGAGATATTGACGCCAGCGATTCCACGCTTCATTGCTGCGTTGATCCCTGCAGTGAACGTGCGAATATGCATGCGGCAGCGGGTCGGGGGCACGACGATCCGCTGGCCAGGGCGTCCGGGCAGTTCGCCTCCGGTCATGGCGGCTTGGACCGCGGCCTCCATGCGTCTCCGTTGCGGGCCTGTCTTCGCGGTGGGGCTCGATTTGATCTCGTAGAGGAGTTTCGAGCCGTCCGGCTTGAACTCCGTGATGTCACCAATCCGAAGGCAGTTCGTCAGGTCGTGGAGCAGTCCGAAGCTTCCTCGATCGCGCAACTCGACGGCGGCGCCTAGCTCGTGCGGCAGGCCGGATTTTCCGGCCATCGGGCCGGGAGAGGCGTTGCTGCTGACAGCGATGACGTATCTGCGGTCGTATCCCGATGCTCGCCATGCGATCCCGTCGCCCAGTGCCCGGAGCTGTCGGCAGACCCGATCGAACACCAGATCCTCGATTCTCCATGTATCGGGATCGTCCTGGTTGGCACTCGGTGGTAGCTGGGGCAAAGGCGCGGGAAGAGACTTCCCCCTGGCGAGCCGATGTGCGCAGCGTCGCGCCCGAGATTTGTGTTCCTCCCTGCTGTGCAGCACCTGGAACAGGCGGCGCTGCAATTCGTCATAAGCCGCGAGCGTACGGCAGGATCGCAGCTCGCGGATGAGGGCTGCGACCACGGAGACGTTCTGCTCCTGGGCAGGGTGGTGCATCACCCGTGTCATATCAGCAGGTGAAAGCTGGCCAACGAAACTCGAAGCCACTAAGGGATGCCTCGCGAGGTGGTTGTCGGGATGATGCTGGCCGACGAGCGCCCTTCCAATTATCCGGGTCCGGCGCCGCGCCGGAGTCTGCATTGAACATGTCTGCGCGCCGCATTGCCCGGAGGAGGATCATGATTGTTATGAGCCACCTGAAGCTCCAGAGCCTTTGGCCGATAACGACGGCTGGATCGCTGAGGAGTCCGGCTCCCGGCACGAAAACCCGTTGTCCTGGCCACAGGCAAGGAGGCCATTGGTGCGGACACCCGTTATCGACGCCATGCCGCCGCCTGCCGTTCGGCACCGGTTGCTCGTAGCCGGAAGTTTGCCATCTGGAGGCTTACGGTGTTTGTCTCGGCGATAGATGCGGCGTCTAGGCCGTGTTTGAGTGCCCTCGTGAGCAGGTCGCGCGGGAGCAGGAGACAGCCGGCGAGCCAGGTCGCTTCTTGTTCCTCGTCTGGGTCGCAGGTGAAGAAAGAGAACATGCCGATCTGTTCGATCTCCTTGACGTTGTGGTTGAGGAGCAGGTGAGATGCCTCGTGGCTGGCGTCGCTGCGCTGCCGTTCGGTTGAGGCGAGCGGGCTGACGACGATGATTTTCCGGGTTCCGAAGTCGAATGTGCACGCGGAGAACGCGCCTGGCTGGAGTTCCTCGAGTTCTTGTAGCTTGGCTAGGCTGGTCAGTTCGTCGGCGGCCCGCAGTTGTGCTCCGACGTGCTGGACCAGGGCGTCGATGTCGAGAGGTTTGTACGGGCCGATGCCTATTTCGTCTCGTACCCGGGTGGCGAGGCGTTCTGCCTCAGCCTTGAAGCCGCGCCTCATGGTTCAGTGTGTCTCCTCGGTTTCGAGGGCGGCCTGCATGTCGTTCAGGATGTCGGCCAGCAGCACGCCGGCTGCGGGGGTGAACGTCTTTGCCGAACGCATGTGGACAGCAAGACGCGGGCGTTCGGATGCGAGCTTGCTGTACATGTCCTGGACCAGCGAGGTGAGCTTCTCGGCTGCCTCGGCGGTCAGGCTGGGGTCGGACCGGAAGTGCCGCGCCACTAGGTCGAGTGTCCCGGCCGGAGTATCCGTGCTGCTAGTTTCCAGGAAGGTGTCTGCCGGTACTCCAAGCCACTCGATGAGGCGCTGGTAGTTCTTTAGGTCGGGCAGGAATCCGCGCTCGACGCGCGACAGGGTGTTGACCGAGATGCCTGTCTCGTAGCTCACCTCGCGCAGCGACAGTCTGCGCTTGCGGCGTTCGGCCTTCAGCGTGTCGCTCAGTTGCGGTGCGTGCAGGTCATTCATTCCGAATCCCTGTGAGGTTCGGGTCATGGTATCCAGCTTCGCTGGCCGTATGGTCTGCGGCCCGGCGTCATGCGGCCTCGGGATGCCAAAGCGTCGGCTGGATATGAGTTTCGGTGCGTCACGGTGCTGGCAGGTCCTCGTAGCGCTGCTGGAGCGTGGCACCGGGATCGCGGTCGCCGGACCATTCGCCGGTGGCTAGCCATATCTCATAGTGCAGCAGCCATTCGGCCGCCCACGGGAGGGTGGTGTCGACGATCAGCATGGTTTCGTTCCACTGCCCGGCATCGTGCAGGCAGAGGGTTCCGTTGTCGTAGGTGTGGGGCAGGAATCCGTTCTCGGTCGCCTTGAGCGTGGGGGCAAGGACCCGGACGGCTGGGTAGAGTCCGCGCGTATAGGTGATCTGGACGGTGTAGCTGCGGGACAGGTCGCAGGGCTGCAGTCGTCCGGTCCAGGACAATCTGCCGTGCTTCAGCGTCGGGGCGGCGTCGGGGAAGACGAACCGCAGCCCGAACGCCTGTTGAGCCATGCTGAGGCTACGGCTGCGCGCCGTTGTGGCCATGGAAGTCATGATCTTGGGTAACGCGCCGTGTTCCGGCGGCTGCGACAGCGGCCAGCGTTCCCGTTCCTGCGCCGTAACTGAGCTGGCCCTGGCGGCGGCTTTCCACGATGCCGCGTGAAAGGCTTCGGCCGGCTTCCCGGGCGGGGTGGTCCCCGAGCACGGAGGCCATCTTAGAGATGACCGTGTCGACGCCGCCGCCAGCGCGGGCCAGGCCGTCGAAGTCGGTCTTGGCCCGCTCGATCCACCGGAAGAACGCCTCGGGCCGTTCCGGTTTGCCGTGCCATCGGTCGGCGAAGTTCTCCCCGGGCTCAACCGGATTGGCGACGATGTAGCGCTGCCCGTCGAGGCGTACGAAGCCTGGCAACCGATCGGTGATGTCGTTGAGGACCTCATAGAGGTCGCCGCCGCTCCCGCGGTAGGCGTGGGCGGCAAGCGTGGTGATGATGATCGAGGCTGGCCGCAGGTCGAGCGCGTCAGTGAAGTAGATGTCTCGGTGCCGCTTGAGCGCCTGGACCGTTTGCTGCAGCGTGGTCTTCACCTGCCAGTCCGGCACCTGGGCGATGTCCATGCGCTTGGCCACGACCTTAAGTTTTTCCTCGATCTCTTTGGCCATGACCTTGTGGAACCAGTCCGCATAGGCGATCGGGTTGGAGAACTGCCAGCGGATCAGTTCGGTGTCGGTAATGATGATGGCGCTGCCGGTGCGGGCTTCCGGGTTGGGCAGTGCCGGCAGCACGTCCAGGTGGAAGCCGGAGTAGTGCAGAGTCCAGCAGCGCTTGCCCTCATCGAGAGACGGGGTTCCCTCAGGTCCGCCGAGCACGAACTTCTCCAAGCCAAGGCCGGTGTCCGCCTTAAGCTCAGCCTGGCTGATGGACTGCTTCGGCTGGTCACGCCGGGCGACCAGGTCGATATCGATCTCGTCATCCCGGTGATAGTTACGGGTGATGGTGCCCAGCCGCATCGATCCCTGTGGATAGACGAGCCCGTCGTACGGGTCGGTATCCCAGTGTCCGGCGAGCGACCGGGCGACCGCGGTATAGCGGGCGAGGGAGAGATGGCGTTCGGCCGGGGTGATGTCAAGCTGGCTGATCCCCGTACCGAGCAGCTCGTCGAGCGCCTGCGAGGAAAAGCGGGTCATGCGGGGGTGTCCTTCCTGGTCCGCAGTGGTGTATACGGTCCTCGCTGGTGCGAGGCGAACTCCGTGGCATACGTCGGGCAGAAGTCCCTGCTGTGATGGGCAGCAACAGCGAGGAGGTCGCGGCTGTCAGCGACATCGAGCTTGGCTAGCGCCTCGGGGGCCGGCGGGTTGAGCCGGAAGGCGCGGCCGCGTCCGAGCAGGTGCTCCGACGCGGTAAAGGCACCCAAGCTCTGCCCGGCCATGAACACCTGCGCGACGTGCGGAGACCGGACCCACTGGATGAGCCCACCGCGGTCCAGCTTACGGGGCCGGTAGGCGGCTGCGACGGTGGTGCCCAGGCTGAGCAGGCGAATTCGCTCAACGGGCTGACCGAACATCGAGACCGCTTCCACGATGCCAACCATCGACGGACAATTCGCCCACACGCCGCCGTCCACCAGCCTGACATGGTCACCGGGCAAGGAGTAAGCCGGGAAGAAGGTCGGTGCCGCGGTGGTCGCCATGGCGACCTGCCACATCGGCACACTCCAGTCGCGCCGCAGGCGGTTGTGATGTGGGGTCTTGAACAAGTACACGGCGTTCTCGCCGATGTTGTAGGACGGGATCACGAGCGGGACGATGCTGTCGCACAGCAGCTTGCCCCCGAAGATCTCCCGAACGACGGCACGGAGACCATCCGGCTTGTACTTGGCGCGCACAAGTGACAGCGGCCGGATCAGGATGCTGCGTCGCCACGCCGGGAAGATCGAGTTCACGTTATCGACATAAAACGTGAGGATCTCCTCGGGTGACATGCCAGCCCCCAGCCCGAGCGCGATGATGCCACCCGTGCTGGTACCAACGATCAGGTCGAAGTGATCGGTGATCTTCGTCCCCGTGTCGCGCTCCAGGTTGGCCAGTACGGCGGCAGCGAAGATGCCGCGCACACCGCCGCCGTCGATCGACAGCACCGCGAAACGCTCGTCGCCCGGCGGCCCGTCCACGCCACCTCCGACACTCTTGTACTATAAGTAGGACAAGAGTACCACGAATCCCGAGGACATCAATGCGATTGGCCGCGGAGGTCATCCACAAGGAAATCACCCGACGAGGTGCTTCTCGCCAGTTCGGCGCGTACGAACTGATGGAACGGGCGACGCCCCGGCCGGCCGCCGGCGGCTGATCATGGGACTGCCTGCGTGCGCGCTTCCGGCGCCACACTGGCAACGCGAGGCCATCGCATTCTTCGACCACATCATTCAAGGCGCCGACAACGGGTACGTCCGGCAGGCGCCGGTCCAGTACCACCACGACGGCACCGGAGACGACTGCCGCCCACAAGATCATGGTCCACGCAATGCTGCAAGATATCATTTTAGTAGAGCCCAGAAGCCGCTAATGTCTTCATAGGAAATAGTTGGGAGAGCGATAGTTGCCAGCAAAGCCGCGTTGGGAAGAATATCAAGACAAGGTTGCTGTCTTCTTGTCGCAGGTGGGCTTCGACGTGACGGTAGACGAGACTATCCGAGGTGCGCGAGCTAAGCACAAGATCGATGTCACGGCTCGTATGAGAATCGCAGGGTTGGATCAGTGCTGGCTTATAGAATGCAAGTCGTGGAAACGGCGAGTCCCGAAGGAGCGAGTACTTACATTCCTAGGGATTGTAGAAGATATTGGCGCCGATCGTGGCCTTCTCTTTTCTGAGAGCGGTTTCCAGGCGGGGGCGATCTATGCGGCTCAGAATACGAATATCACATTGACAAGTCTGGCGGAGTTTGAAAATAGCTTTCCGACTGAGGTCTCATCGGACAGGGCGAAGGCCCTTGATGAAAGAATCGCGGGGCTCATGCAAGCGTTCGCGGCGGTTTGGGACCTACCCGAATGTGAGCGAGCTGCAGTGTTCGCCCAATATTCTGGACCCTCAGGGTTCCCAGAACTTCTTGAAGGCACGCCGCACGCGGTGATAGGCGTTACGGCCCGGCTGTCACAGATGAGGCAAGCGCTGGAAGACGCTCGGTTCAATCGTTGGCCAGTTATCTATTTTCCACTCGACCATACTGATGGTGAATTGTTTAATACCTCAGACTGGGAGGGACTGCTTTTCGTAGCCGTAAAGACCCTTCTCACATGTGAGAGTATATATGCTCACATGACTACGTCAGGTGCAGGTCGAGTGGATTGGAGAGACCTGCAGCCGCCAGATTTGGTCGAGTTGCTAGATGCCATCCGTAACCTGAGCTCCTAGCATCATTCTGAGTATTAGAACGGGTCAAAGCGTCGGATGACCGATCGCATCCCGCCTCGCAGTAGTGGCCTCGTCGGTCGGCGCCGCGGCGGTGCTAATTACGGCAGAGCCGGGCAAGGCAATCTCATGCGCTCGGGAAACAAAGCGGGCCCGCCCGGCTGCCCGTGCGGTGCTGGCTCAGACTCAACCAGTACTACGCAGTGCATCAGCAACAGCCGCCATCCAGAAGACCGCAACGAACTGCATGGTAGTTCATTCATCAATTTCGAAAGGAAACCGATCAGGAAACTGGTCGCGCCACTTGTCGTCCCACCCCTGCTGTGCTGCGTGCATCATGCGAGTAGCTTCGGCCACGCTCATTCCTTCAAGTTTCAGTGTCCGGTCGTTCATGGTTATCTCGATTTTCTTCCCGTCATGACGGTGGAACCAGAGCGAGAGTGCCTTGGCGAAAACGAACAGCTGCGAGCTTACGATGCCTGTCACCGCAAAGGCCGTTGTCAAGATCTCGGGAACGGACAGTTCGAAGATGTCGTCCGTGGTTGACAGGCCGAGTTCATTGAAGACCTGGCGCAGGTCCTCGGCGTTCTCGGGTTCAGTATGAACCGTGATGTGACCCGAGTTGGGTTGTCCCGTCTCCATGCGGACAGT
>Ga0182030_10024878_pt1 | contig 10957 bp, 8 predicted proteins | sample 812S3MmetaG_FD_121299 | JGI IMG/M metagenome (GOLD analysis project Ga0182030, IMG submission 121299) | Permafrost microbial communities from Stordalen Mire, Sweden - 812S3M metaG (Illumina Assembly) | ecosystem: Environmental > Terrestrial > Soil > Wetlands > Permafrost | place: Sweden... | reverse complement strand
GCGTTGCCGAACGCCAAAGTGGTGTCGCATTTCGTGCCGGAGATGCCGGTGCGCGTGTCGGCGATGCGGTCTTTGGGCGCGTATCTCAACATTTTCGCGATCGAGAGTTTCGTTGATGAACTGGCGGAGGGGGCCGGGGCCGATCCCGTGGCGTTCCGGCTGCGGCATCTGACGGATGAGCGGGCGCGCGCGGTCGTTCAGTTGGCGGCGGATCGTTTCGGGTGGGTCGCGAAGGCGCCACGCGAGTCCGGGACGGGCCGGGGGTTCGCGTTCGCTCGGTACAAGAACCTTGGCGCGTATTGCGCGGTCGCGTTGAACGTTTCGGTGGAGCATGAGACGGGTCAGATCCGGATCGGCCGGGTGGTCGCGGCGGTGGACAGCGGGCAGCCAATCAATCCGGACGGGATTCGAAATCAGATCGAAGGCGCGATGGTGCAATCGGCGAGTTGGACGCTGTATGAGGAAGTAAATTTCGACCGCCGGCATATCACCAGCACGGACTGGAGCGGCTATCCGATCATGCGCTTTCCGGCTGCTCCGGAGAGCGTCGAGGTCCACATCGTGCCGCGTCCTGGGCAACCGTTCTTAGGCACCGGGGAGGCTGGACAAGGTCCCATGGCCGCGGCGATCGCCAACGCGTTGCGCGACGCGGCGGGGGTAAGAGTGCGGGATTTGCCGTTGTCGGCCACGCGGGTGAAGGCGGCGATCGGGGTGTAGGGGAAAGGGCCCGTCGTCCCCGGGCCTGTTTTACCGTCATCACCGGGCCCCGACCCGGTGATCTCTCGCGGCACGGCGCTGAATGGAATCCTGTAATTTCGTAGCCAGAACGATAGCGACGGGCGCCGGCGGAGCACGTCCCTCCGTCCCGCATTGTGCGGCGAAAGATGGCCGGTTCAAGCCCGGCCATGACGGATAAGCATTGTGCCACGATGGCGATGGGTCGTGCCATGATAACAGCGCCGGCGTCAGCCGTACGCGTCGCGGCGAGCCTCAATCCATTCGCCACTCCCTGATGCCCGACCGAATCTGGCCAACCGCGGGCCGGTCAGACCGCGGCGGCGAAACTCCGTGTCAGGGTCCCGACATCGTCCAGTTCTTCCAACCGCTCCAGCGCGGTCAGCGCGGCGTCCACGTCGCCGGTCGCGATCGGCCGCCGCGCGTTGGCGGCATTGTCACGAAACTTCGCGCGAAGCAGATCGGCGTTGAGTGGTTTCTCCGGCGAACCGATCGGGTCCGACGATTCGATCCGGATCGCGCGCCCGTCGCTCAGCCGCACCGTCAGGGTCAGCCAACCTCTGGGTTTATCGCCGGGAACAAGCTCTCCCTTGATGCGATCGGACAGCGCCAGAGTGGCGGCGTCGCCGAGGCCCGCGACCTCGCCAATGCCGACCTTCCCATGCACCAACGCCGTCGCCACCAGAAACGGCAGCGCGAACTGGGCTTCCACCACCTGCGTCGGCCGGCGTTTGGCGGGCCCGCTTTCGAACTGGTCGGCATAACCGGCTTTATCCATGGACATCGTTACTTCTTCGATGCGGGCTGAACCGAGCTCCGCATGGGCGGCCAAAGCGACGTCGATGCCGCCATGCAACGGGCGACCGCACGGATAAGGCTTGAAGCTCAGGCCGTCGCCGCGGAAGGCGGACCCCAGATCGCGCGTCAGCAAGGCGACGTCGGCGCCGTTCGGTTGATACAGTTCCAGGAAGCCATACTTGCCGGCGAAGATGTTGTGCGCGCCGGTGAACGCCTTGCGCGCCAGGACGGCGGAGAACACGCCCGCGCTGGCCGCCTGACCGGCCTGCAACCGCTTGGTCAGCGCGCCATCCAGGATGCATTGCCGGTTGCCCGCCGCGTGGCTGTAGGCGATCCCCAGAGCGTGACGCATCTGCTCCACGTCCAGGCCCAACAGCAAACCCGAGGTGACCGCGGCGCCGAACACCCCGATGCAGGCGGTGCGATGCCAGCCGCGATCCACCGTGGAGGCCAACGCGATCCGGCACGAGACGTCAAGGCCCAGGGCGATCGCCCGAATGAAGCGGCGACCGTCCACCGGGCCGAGCGTGTCGGCGACCGCCAGTCCCGCCGCCAGCACCGAAATCCCCGGATGGATGGAGCCCGCCGTGTCGTGCGTGTCGTCGAAATCCAGTGCGTGGCCCATGCTCGCGTTTAACAGCGCGGCCTGAGGCGCGGGCAAACGCCGTCCTCGCAGCACGACGATACTCTCCTCGCGGCCGCCCCACTCGTCGGCCAGTTCGAACAGCGCGTCGATCCCGGGCGCGCCGCTGCCGCCGAGGATGCAGCCGAAGGTGTCGAGGATGTCTCGTTTCGTGGCCGCCACGGTCGCGGCGGGCAGCGCCGCGAACCCGGTGCGCGTGACATGCGCGGCCAGGGCGAAGGCGGGATCTTCCGTTCTGCTCATTGGGACCGGTCCGCTCCGCTCGATATGCTGGGGCCGGGTTCGATTTCCGAGCCGTCCAGATTGAATTTATGAATGATCATCTGACTCCTGGCGTCCGCGACCGCCTGCTGCACCGCCTGAGTCGTCAGGTCCTGTTTGATCTGATCGCGGACCTCGGACAATGTCGGTGGCGCGACGAGGCGGCGCTCCTCAACTTTTATGACGTGCCAGCCGAATTCGTTGTGGATCGGCACCGGACCGACCTGGCCGGGCTGCAGGGAGAAGGCGGCGTCGGCGAAACCGGGCCAGACCTGATCGCGGCGGAAGAAACCCAGATCGCCGCCCTGCTTGCCGTCGGGATCCTTGCTGACCACGCGGGCGAGTTGCGCGAAATCGGCGCCCTTCTTCAGTTGGTCCAGCACCGCTTTCGCCTCCGATTCGGTGCCGACCAGGATGTGACGCGCGTGCACCTCATCGGTCGCGGGCCGGTTGGCGTATTGCCGGTTGTAACGCGCCTGGATCGCCGCCTCGGTCACCTTGGGAGGAATCGTGCGGGCGAGCCACGCACGCTCCAGCACCAGATCGGCGGCGGCGCGCATGTCGCGCTGCACGTCCAGGTTCTTGTCCAGGCCGGCGCGGCGGGCCTGCAAGGTCAGCGCCTCATGGTCGATGATGCGGTCGAGCAGCACCGGCATCACGGCGTCGAATGGCAGATTGCGCATTTGCTCCGGCAATGTGCTGGTCACGCGGGTCAGGTCGCTGAGATAGATCAGTTTGCCATCGACACTGCCGATCACGGGATCGGGGCCGGCGCCGATCGGTGCGCGGGCGCCGTTCGGGTTCGCCGGGGGTGGCTTGGGCGCCAGGGTTTCGGATTGCGAGGTGGGCAATTGCGCGAAGCCCGGCGTGACGCACAGCGCGGCCAGCAGCACGCCGGCGACGAGGCTGGTGCGAAGATCGTTCGGGCCTGGCATGCTGACCTCCGGTCTCATCGTGATGGGCCGTGTCGGGCTATGCCTGTTTGGGCGGAGAATTGCCAGGGAGCGGTTCGCCGGGCCGGACGTGACGGCTGATGCGGGCAAGCCGTTTTGACTTATGCGACAAAATGCGCGACTTGCCGTTCCCGTAATTCTGCATAAGCACGTCACAAACCCGGAGATCGGAAAGGTATCGCGGACCTGATCACCGTGGCTTAGCCCGTCGTTTCGTCACGCGACGGTTCGGCCAGCAATTCTCGGATCGTTGTGACGAAGGCCTCGGCCTCGCCGATGGCCCATTCCGCTTTATCGATCGGAACCGCCGCGGTCAGGTAATCCGCCGTCAGGCGAAGTTCCTGTACACGATTGATCGACCGGCCGAGTTCAGGATTGAGCCGGCCGGACCGCACAAACTGTTGGCCGAACCGTGCGATGAGGCCGCTGTGTGTGCGGGTGACAGCTTCGTTGGCTCCATCACCAACCCAGGCGAGCGCGGCCAGCGCCGCGTCATACATCGCGTAATAGGCGCGATTGGACGCCCCGTCGGTATCCCCGGCCGCGAGCAGCAGTTTCGCCGAAGCGACAGCTCGCGCCGCCTTGTCGATGAGCTCGCCTGTCACCTGATCCGTATGCCTTCGCGCGCGATATTGTGAATCAAGGCCGGGTTCGGAAATCGCTCCGGGTGCGCGATGTCATCAGCCCACAGCGGCAAAGGTTGCACGAGGATTCCGGTTTCAAGCAACACATCGAACGCCGTGCCCGCCATGTCGAGCTTTGTGTCGAGAAAGCTGCCTCGGTCGCCTTTGAGTACAATAGCGAGATCGAGGTCACTGTCAGGCCGGCTCTCGCCGCGTACACGGGAACCGAACGCGATCACTTCCGAAATATCGTAGCGCCCTCGCAACTTCGCCACGAAAGCATCGGCTGCGTCGCGGTCGCCCGGCGAAGCGCGGTGTTGCGTGTCGTTGATCGTCATGCTCCGCTCTCCTTTCTCCGCTGAACAACCTTACGAGCATTGTAGCAGAATACGGCGGAGGAAGCGGCGCACTTTTCCGGGAGAGATCTAATCCTTCGAAATCAACCGACACTGGCCGGCCTTCTCCAAGCCGCCCCCCGAATTTGAGTTAACCCGGCCATTCCGGCAAACACCGCGGCATGAAAGCCCAGATCGACCCGTCCACGACGCGCGCGCTTTTGCTGAGGCTATGGCGAGAGCATGTCCGGCACTACAAGTCGCGGCTTACCCTCGTGCTTTTCCTCAGCGCGGCGATGGCGGGGGCCACGGCGCTGTATCCGCTGGTGCTGCGCTACGCCGGCATCCTGTTCGAGCACGCCGACCCGCGCATCGCGTACCAGATCCCTCTGCTGGTCGTGCTGGTCACGCTGATCAAGGCCACGACCCAGTATTTCCAGAGCGTGGAGGCGCAGAACCTGGTGCTGCGGGTGATCCGCGACCTGCAGAACCGCATGTTCGCGCATCTGACCCGCACCGACCTCGCGCGGATCGAGCGGGAGGCGCCGGCCCAGCTCGCGACTCGCTTCACCACCGACGCGACCGCGATCCGGGAGGCGTTGACCCGGACGGTCAACGGGCTCGCGGACGTGGTGACGGTAATCGGGCTGGTGGCGTCGATGATCTACATGGACCCGGTGCTGTCGTTCATGTCGGCCATTCTGTATCCGCTCGCCGCCGTGCCGATCCAGCGCATCGGCAAGCGGGTGCGCCGCGCCTCGGGCGGGATGCAGGAGACGATCGGCGAAACCGCCGCGATGCTGAACGAGAGTTTCGCCCAGGCCCGGACGGTGCGGGCGTATCGGTTGGAGGCGGTGGAGACGGAGCGGGCCGAGACCGCGTTCCGCCAGCTGTATCGCACGCTGCTGAACATCACGAAGACGCGGTCGCGGGTGGAGCCGGTGCTGGAAGTGCTCGGCGGCGTCGCGGTGGCGTTGGTGATCGCGTTCGAGGCATGGCGCGCCACTGTGTCGGATCACACACTTGGGGATTTCGGCGCGTTCGTCGGGGCGTTGCTGCTGGCGGCGCGGCCGTTGCGGGCGTTGGGATCGTTGAACTCGGCGTTGCAGGAGGGGCTGGCCGGCCTCGTGCGGGTATTCGCGGTGATCGATGAGCCGGCGCGCATCCAGGACTCCCCTGGCGCGATGCCGCTGCCGCCCGGACGTGGGCATGTGCGGTTCGAGGATGTGGGGTTCGTCTATCCCGACGGGCGCGTCGGGCTGCATGGGCTCAGTTTCGAGGCCCAGCCGGGACAGACCGTGGCGCTGGTGGGGCCGTCGGGGGCGGGCAAATCGACCGCTCTGGCGCTGATCCCCCGGCTGCATGAGGCGACCACCGGAGTGGTGCGGATCGATGGCGCCGATGTGCGCGAGGTGCTGTTGGCCAGCCTGCGCGACAGCATCGCCTATGTCGGGCAGGACGCCTTGCTGTTCGACGACACGGTGGCGGCGAATATCGCGATGGGACTCCCTGGGGGGCATCCGGGCGCGGACCAGCGGGCGATCGCGGCGGCGGCGGAAGCGGCTCAGGCCGCCGGGTTCATCGCCATGCTGCCGAAGGGCTACGACACCGTCGTGGGGCCCGGCGGAGGCCGGCTGTCCGGCGGACAACGGCAACGGGTGTCGCTGGCGCGGGCGCTGCTGCGCGATCCGCGCGTGCTGCTGCTGGATGAGGCGACCAGCGCGCTGGACGCGGAGAATGAGGCGGCGGTGCAGATGGCGCTGGCGCGGCTGCGGGCGGGCCGGACGACGATCGTGATCGCGCATCGTCTGTCGACGGTGCGTGACGCCGATCTGGTGGTGGCGATGGCGGAGGGACACGCGGCGGAAACCGGGACTCACGCGTCCTTACTGGCGGCGGACGGGCTGTACGCGCGGCTCGTGAAGTCGCAGGGGCTGGGTATGGCGGAGCCTGAAACGCCCGCCGTGGCGGCCGCGTCAGGCGGGGTGCCAAGCCCGTAACGTGCGATAAAGGGTTTATTAACGCCTGCCATCTATGGTGCCGGCACCGCTTCCGTGGGCGGTCCTGAAACCACCCTCCGGCAGGAGGCGGTTGGACCTGGACCCGGGGAGCGGTCTGGAGGTTCGCTTGCCTGACGCTCATCCGTCGATTTCCCGCAGCCGGCAGCTTGTCGCGACCAGCATCCTGCTGACGGTCGTTCTGATCCTGGCCTCTTTGGGGGCGATTCTGGGGCTGCGGCAGGCCGCGATCACCGAAACCGAGGACAACAACCACCGTCTGGGTGTCGTGCTGGCCGAGCAGACGACCCGAACCATCCAGGGCGTCGATCTCGTGCTGCGCGACCTGATGGAGCAAATCGACCGCTCCGGGGCGCATGACGGCGCCTCGTTGCACGCCGCGTTTGGCGGCATCGAAATTCATGAGGCTCTGGCGAAACGTTTGGCCGATCTGCCGCAGGCGGGCGGTTTCGCGATCCTGGACGCCGAAGGGCGCTTCGTGAATTTATCGCGAAGCTGGCCGATTCCGGATTATTCGCACACCGACCAGGATTATTTTCAGCATTTCGCGAGGTCGGAAGATCCGCGCGTTTACGTGTCGGAACCTGTCTCAAGCCATGCCGGCCCAGGGGTGACGACGGTCATGCTCGCGCGAAGGCTGACCGCGCCGGACGGCGGCTTTCTTGGTGTGGTCTTCGCGGGCATCAAACTGGATTATTTCAACGCGCTGTTCGCGCGCATCGGCTTCAGCGACGGCACCGGCGTCACGATCCTGCGCGACGACGGCGTGTTCCTGGTGCACTACCCGGCCAAGGAAGGGCTTCCCGGCACCAGGTTGCCGGCCACTTCGCTATGGTATGAACTATCGCGCGGCGGCGGTGGACACTACCTCTCTCCCGGCGTCGGCGATGTACTGGGCGCGCGGTTTGTCGCGGTGCATCCACTGAACGCCTATCCGATCGTTGTCGATGTGACCCGGATGGAGCCGGCGGCGATGGCCCGCTGGTGGGAGGAAGCGATCGCGATCAGCACCGGCGCGGTGACGGTGACCCTCTGTTTCGCGTTCCTGCTGTTGGCGCTGACCCGCCAGATCACGATCATCGACAGGTCGCAGTCGCGGATTCGCGAAAAGGTCGAAGCCGCGCGTGAAAGCGAGGCGCGTTTGGCCGCGCAATCGGGGCTGCTGGAGACGACGCTCGAACACATGGACCAGGGCCTGATGATGGTCGATGCGGCCGGCGTGGTCGCGGTGTGCAACCGGCGCGCGATCGAAATGCTGGAATTGCCGGCGGCGATGATGGCCGCTCGTCCGGAGTTCGAGGATGTCGTTGCGTTTCAGACGCGCCAGGGGGAGTTCGGCCCCTCGCCGGAGAGCCAGCCTGACCCGTTCGACCTGTTTCGCGACCGGGCGATGTATGAGCGGCGGCGGCCCAACGGGATGGTGCTGGAAGTACGCAATGCCATGCTTCCGGATGGCGGCGCGGTGCGGACCTACGCTGATATCACCGCGCGGACCGCGGCGGAGGAAATGCTCGGTGCCGCCGCCTCAACCGATCAACTCACCGGCCTCACCAATCGCCTGGGCTTCAACGCGCGGCGCGAGGCGATGCTGGCGATGTCGCGCCGGACCAATTCGGAGTTGGCCGTGCTGTGCCTGGACCTGGACCGGTTCAAGGCCGTCAACGATACTCTGGGCCACGACGCCGGCGATCAGTTGCTGGTGCTGGTGGCCCGGAGAATGCAGGAGGCCGTGCGGATCACCGACGTCGCGGCGCGTCTGGGCGGCGACGAGTTCGCCATCCTGCTGCCGGCCACGGATCTCGCGGGCGCGGAAAACATCGCCCGGAGGCTGCTGGAGTCGATCCGCATGCCTTGGTCGATCGGCGAACAGACCGTACGCATCGGCGTGTCGATCGGCATCGCGACGTTTCCCTCCGACGGCGATACCGCCGAGGAACTGCTGCGCAACGCCGACGCGGCACTGTACAAGGCCAAAGCCGCCGGACGCGATACCTGGCGTGCTTACGCCAGCGAGGACGGCCAGCGGCAACACGCGCGCATGGCGCTGGAACTGGATTTCCGCACCGCCGTCGCGACCGGTCAGTTCAGCCTGGCCTATCAGCCGATTTGCGCCACGGACAGCGGTGTGCCGGTCGCGTTCGAGGCTCTGGCGCGGTGGAATCATCCGGTTCGCGGCATGGTCTCACCCACCGAATTCATTCCGATTGCGGAACAGACTGGCCTGATCGTCCCGCTCGGCCGCTGGATTTTGGAAACCGCCTGCGCGGAAGCCGCGACCTGGGCTGTGCCGGTGCGCATCGGAGTAAACCTGTCGCCGGTGCAGTTCCGCGAGGGCGGGCTGGTACCGTTCATCCGTGATGCGCTGGCGCGGACCGGTCTGGCGCCGGAACGGCTCGACCTGGAAGTGACCGAGGGGCTGCTACTGGACGATGCCGACGACGTCGTGAAGACGATGAACGCGCTGCGGGCGATGGGCATTCGCATGGTGCTGGACGATTTCGGCACCTCGCACTCGAACCTGAGCTATTTGCGCGGCTTTCCCTTTGAGGTGGTGAAGATCGACCAAAGCTTCATGCGCGCGTTGAATACGGACCGGCAGGCGCGGGCGCTGGTGGAGGCGATCCTGGCGATGGCGCGCGCTCTGGGCCTGGAAGTGATCGGCGAGGGCGTGGAGACACCGGAGCAGCTGGCGCTGCTGCGGCACCTGCAATGCCGGTTGGTGCAGGGATATCTGCTCGGCCTCCCGGCGCCGGCGGAGGAAACGCGGGACTGGATCTGGGAGCTGGCGGCATCGCACGCGGCCAGCGGACCGGGCCGGGCGAGGGCGCCCGCGGTCGGCGTGTAAGACCCGCCGCGGCGGAGCAACGGCCGGTTGGGGCGTTTCTGGGCCGTGCCTCCGCGCGAGCCGGCCGCCGCTTGGGTTGACGGGCGCGGGGCGGTATGGTGGGCCACGCTGGAACAGTCCCCGTGTGGATGCCCGGCGGAACCATCGGAGGCGGCCATGCCCGACAAGCCGAACTTCGTTATGATCCCCGATGACGCGCCAGCGCCACCTGCTGCCCGCGCGGGCGGTTTGTTGTCGCGGTGGGTGACCTTGGTCGTGACGGCGGTCAGTTCGGCGGCGGCATCGCTGCCCGCGGTGTTCACCAACGCCGAACCGCCGGCGGAAACCGGCGATGCCTCGCGTCCCCGACTGGTCTTCGCCGTCGATGCCACCGCGTCCCGCGAGCCAGCCTGGGCCGCCGCCCGTCAGGTCACCGATGCCCTGGTCAAGGCGTTGCCGGGGGAACTGGATGTCGCGCTGGCGGTGCATGGCGGCTCTCGCGTGCATACCTTCACCGCGTTCACCAACAACGCGGCGACGTTGCGCGACCGGGCAGCCGGGGTGATGTGCCAGGCCGGGCTGACCCGCCTGCTGCCGATCCTGGCCAGCAGCCTGAAGGCGCCATCGGTGCGGGTCATCATCTACATCGGCGACGTGTTCGAGGAGAATCTCGCCCAAGGCCGGCATCTCGCCGACTCGCTGGGCGCGCGAGGCACGAAACTGATCGTGTTGCACGACACCGCCGATCCCGGCGCGCGGCGCGACGCGGAGGTATTCTGGGACCTGGCGAAACGCACCGGCGGCTGCGTGCTGCCGTTCGACTCCAGCGCGCCGGGCCGGTTGCGCGACATCCTGTCGGCGGTGGCGGTTTATGCCGTGGGCGGCGAGAAGCTGTTGCGGGAGCGGCGGCATGCGCTGCCCGGAGCGGTGGCGTTGCTTGAGCATCTCGATCGCCGGCGCTGATCGTGGGGTTTTGATCGGGTGTTCGACAAATGCGAAACGTCTATGAGTTCCTGATCCCGGCGCTGTGGACCGCCTGGATCGTCTACTGGTTCATCGCCGCGCGCGGCGCCAAGGCGGTGCGGCGGCGCGAAACCGTGGGCTCCCGGTTGACGCACGGGGTTCCGCTGGTCGTGGCCATCCTGCTGCTGGCGCCATCGCATCTGGCCAATCAGGCGCTGGCGGCCCGCTTTCTGCCTCGGACGGTCACGGGTTTCTGGATTGGCGCGATCCTGGTCGCCTGTGGGCTATCGTTCAGCGTCCTCGCGCGGCTTTACCTCGGGGGCAACTGGAGCGGGACGGTCACGCTGAAGCGGGACCACACGCTGATCCAGGCTGGCCCGTACCGTTTCGCGCGGCACCCGATTTACACCGGACTGCTGGTCGCCATCGTGGGGAGCGCGATCACGGAGGGCGAGATGCGCGCGATCCTGGCGCTGGCGCTGATCGTTTGGGCGTTCCTGTGGAAAATCCGGGCCGAGGAGCAGTTCATGCTGGAACAGTTCGGTGACGCCTACGCGCGCTATCGCCAGCGGGTCGCCGCGCTGATTCCCGGGGTGATTTAGCGCGTCGAACCGGCCTGGCGCCGGGGCGCGGCCGCGGCTGGGTGATTTGAATCCAGGCGATGCCAGGATCGACGGCATGTATACGGTGCCGAGTCTAAACAGAAACTACTTCCTCTGACGAAGCCGGTGTGATCGTGCAATTGAAGCCGAGTCTGGCGATTTGCCTCGCGAGGCGTGCGGCGTGTGCTTCGGGAGAGTCTCG
>Ga0182030_10024877_pt1 | contig 10957 bp, 11 predicted proteins | sample 812S3MmetaG_FD_121299 | JGI IMG/M metagenome (GOLD analysis project Ga0182030, IMG submission 121299) | Permafrost microbial communities from Stordalen Mire, Sweden - 812S3M metaG (Illumina Assembly) | ecosystem: Environmental > Terrestrial > Soil > Wetlands > Permafrost | place: Sweden... | reverse complement strand
CACCGGCGCCCAGGTCACCCAGGTTCAAGGAAAATCCGGGGAATCGGTGAAGGTTCTGTTAGCGCAGGCCGGGGCGGAAAAAATCTTAACCGGCACGCACCTTATGGTTGCGACCGGTCGGACGCCCAACACTAAAAGCATTGGCCTGGAGTTGGCGGGCGTCGAGACTACCGATCAAGGTTATATCAAAGTCAATGAGCGGTTGGAGACCACCGCTCCCGGTGTTTGGGCCGTGGGCGAGTGTGCCGGTAGTCCCCAATTCACCCACATCGCCTTCGACGATTTCCGGGTTGTCCGGGATAATCTGGCCGGCGGCCATCGCGTCACCACCGGCAGACAGGTGCCGTTTTGCCTTTTCACCGACCCTGAACTTGCCCGCATCGGATTGAGTGAAACGGAGGCCAAAGAACGCGGCATCGCCTATCGCCTGGCGAAAATTCCCATGCTTGCGAATTTGCGGACGCGAACGCTTTCCGAGACGCGCGGCTTCATGAAGGCTTTGATTGATGCCCAGACTGACCGCATTCTCGGGTTCACCGTGTTTGGTGTTGGCGGCGGAGAGATCATGGGCACCGTCCAGGTGGCGATGATTGCCGGCCTGCCCTACACCGGCTTGCGTGACGCCATCTTCACGCATCCGACCTTGTTGGAAGGACTCGTCGGGCTTTTTTCCGCCGTGAACCCGCCTGCAAGTCCATCCGGCTCGCGCGTCTGAATTTGGCCAACCACAATCAAAGGATCTCACCATGGAAGGACTAACCACCATACCAAGCAATTTCGCGCCGAACGAAACAATGGACCGGCTCGAAATCGAAATCAAAGCTCACGGATTGACCGTCTTTGCCCGCATCAACCACGCCGCTTTGGCGGCCGAGGCAGGGCTCACATTGCGACCGACCGAAGTCATTTTTTTTGGCGATCCGCGCGGAGGCACTCCGTTGATGCAAGCGAATCAAACGATCGGCATTGACTTGCCACTGAAGGCGCTCGTCTGGCAGGACGCCGCCGGCCAGACTTGGCTGTCCTACAACGAACCGGACTGGTTGGCAAAACGGCATGAAGTGAGCGGAGCCGCGCACACATTGGCCTCGATGAGTCTGGCACTTGGTGATATTGCGGCCAAGGCCGCCAAAACAACAATTCAATAGGACAAAGAAAGGATACGCATTATGAAAGCGGTCAGCTTTTACCATTCCTTGCCGATTCAAGATCCTCAGAGCCTGGTTGATGTTGAAGTGGATATGCCCAAGCCACGGCCGCGCGACCTCCTGGTGGGAGTGCGCGCGATCTCGGTCAATCCCGTGGATACCAAGATTCGCGCCGGCAGCGGTCCGGGTCGGCCGGCCGGTCAGTTGCAAATCCTCGGCTGGGATGCCGCCGGCATCGTGGAGGAAGTCGGAAACGCTGTGACGCTCTTTCGACCGGGCGACGAAGTCTATTACGCCGGTTCAGTGGATCGCGCCGGGTCTTACGCTGAACGGCAATGTGTTGACGAAAGAATCGTCGGGCGCAAACCCCGCACGCTCGATTTTGCCGAAGCCGCCGCCTTGCCGTTGACCACCATCACCGCCTGGGAAATATTGTTTGACCGCCTGCGCCTCGATAAATTGACGGAAGGGTCGTTGCTGATTGTGGGCGGGGCGGGTGGCGTGGGCTCCATCGCCACGCAACTAGCCAGGCAGCTTACCCACCTCAAGATCATTGCCACCGCCTCCCGGCCGGAAACCGTCCAATGGTGTCAACGCCTGGGTGCGCATCATGTGGTTGACCATCGCCAGCCGCTGGCTAGCCAGGTAAAGGCCATTTCGCCCGGCGGCGTCAAGTGCGTGCTCGCCTTGACCAAGACCGAAGACCATTTCGACCAGCTCATCGAAGCAATGGCCCCTCAGAGTGCGATGGCTTTGATTGAAAATCCAGCGCGCCCGCTGGATATCGTCAAACTCAAACCCAAAAGCATTTCGCTCCATTGGGAATTCATGTTCACCCGTTCGCGGTATGAAACGGCCGATATGGGCGGGCAAGGCCGCTTGTTGGGCGAAGTCGGCGCGCTGGTGGACGCCGGCCGAATCGTCAGCACGCTGCAGACCAATCTCGGCGCCATCAATGCCGCAAACTTAAGGCAGGCACATGCGCTGGTCGAAAGCGGCAAAGCCATGGGCAAGATTGTCCTCGCGGGATTTAACCAATAACCAATTGCCAGATTATGAAAGAGCAAAAAGTATGGTTCGTTACTGGTGCCTCAAGAGGAATGGGGCTGGAAATTGTAAAAGCTGTTTTGGAATCCGGCGACAAAGTTGTGGCGACAGCCCGCAAACCCGGGCAATTTCCTGCATCGCTGAGCAACGACTCCAATCTTTTCGTGACACTACTTGATGTCACGAGCGAGGAGCAGGCAAAAATGGCCGTTGGTTGCGCCATCCAGCACTTCGGCCGAATCGATGTGCTCGTCAATAACGCAGGATATGGCTTGCTGGGCGCAATCGAAGAATCGGGCGCGAGCGAAGTCGAGGCGATCTATCGAACCAATGTCTTCGGTCTGCTGAACGTGACCCGAGCTGTTCTTCCGCTCATGCGCAAGCAGGGATCGGGGCACATTTTGAACATGTCTTCCCTCGGGGGTTATCAAGCATCTGCCGGGTGGGGCATCTATTGCTCAACCAAGTTCGCCGTGGAGGGCATCACTGAGGCGCTCCATGCCGAATTGCAACCGCTTGGCATCCACGCGACGGTAGTGGAGCCTGGCTTTTTCCGGACCGACTTTATGGATGGTAGTTCACTGCAACGCACCCGCGGGCAGCTTGAGGCCTACGCTGCGACAGTCGGCAAGACCCGGGCGTTTGCGGATGCCCACAGCGGGCAGCAGCCCGGCGATCCGGCCAAGCTGGCGCGGGTCCTTTTGGAGATTATTGCGGCGGCGGAACCGCCATTGCGACTGCCGGTCGGACCGGATGCCGTGCGCCGTATCGAGGCAAAGAACAATACGGTGGCGATCGAGATTGAGCGATGGAGGATTCTCTCCGAATCCACCAACCTCATTGCCAGCAGCCGGGATGACCTCGCAAACGGCAGTCATACAAAATGAGGTACTTGCTCAACACGGTACGACTGGTGCAATCTTATTGAGAAAGGATGAATTCAAGTGAACATAGTCAATGGCCTCAAACGGTTGGCGAGAGTTTGCCGAGAAGGAGTCTGATTGTGCGGCTTTTCGCCATCGGTATGGTGATGCTGGGAATCGCCGGTTTGTTTGCCTATGTGGCCGGCTGGGTGACACCGAACGTTCTGACGCCCGGCCGGATCGTTGACCGGTTTGAACAGGTGAATGGGCCGCATCCCGGCTTTCGTCGCAACCACGCAAAAGGCGTATGCGTCAGCGGCTGGTTCGACAGCAATGGCCAGGGCACGGCATTGTCCAAAGCGGTTGTTTTCCTTCCTGGTCGCGTCCCCGTTATCGGGCGGTTCGCCCTTGCGGTGGGACAGCCCTATGCCTCGGATGCAGCGCACACAGTGCGCAGCATGGCGCTTTTGTTCAAGTTGGCGGATGGCGAGGAATGGCGCACTGGGATGAATAACATCCCTGTTTTCGCGGTGAACTCGGCGCAGGGTTTTTATGACCTGCTGCTGGCATCCGCCCCCGATCCGGAAACGGGCAAATCCGACCCGGCGAAAATGAACGCCTTTCTGGCCAAGCATCCGGAGTCTGCCAAAGCCTTTCAATTAATACGCAACAGCATTGCAGCATCCGGATTTGCGGACAGCTCCTACAACAGTCTGGATGCCTTCCGTTTCATCAACGCCCAAGGTCATGTCTTCCCGGTTCGTTGGTCGATGGTGCCAGTCCAACCGCCGCAGCCAAGCCGCCCAGCCATGGCCCCAGAGTCCGGTACGAATCAGCTTTTTGATGCGTTGATTTCAGCCATCCACAGCCACGCGTTGCAGTGGCATTTGATCGTCACCGTCGGTCAGCCAGGCGATCCAACCACGGATGCGACGCTTCCCTGGCCGGCGAACCGGGAGCAAGTGGACGTGGGTACATTGACCATTGATCAGGTTGAAAGTGAAGACGTTAGTACCGCCCGCGACATCAATTTCGATCCGCTCGTCTTGCCTAACGGAATTGCGGGCTCTGATGATCCGCTTTTGAGTGCCCGCTCGGCGGCCTACGCGAAGTCCTTTACTCGGCGGGAAGGCGAGCCCAAAAGCCCCAGTGCGGTTTCGACCGCCGAAACCAAGCAGTGACATGAATGAGAACCCTACGCAATTTGCGCTATTTTCGCGCATCCTTCACTGGTTGATGGCGGCCATGCTGCTGGCCATGCTATTTATCGGCGTGGCCATGGTCGCATCATTGAGCAATTATCACCGGCTCGTAGCGATCCATCGTCCGCTGGGCATCATGATTCTAATTCTGGCTGGCATCCGACTGGTCAACCGGATGTTCACCACTTTACCGCCGTTTCCGCCGACCATGTCGCAAAGGGAAAGAGTTCTTGCCTCAGCCTCGGAACGAATGCTCTACACGTTGATGTTCGCCCTGCCGTTGGTGGGTTGGGGCATGTTGTCGGCGGGCCATTATCCCATCGTGATGTTCGGGCCTGTGCATCTGCCGCCGGTTCTGCCGGCCAATCCCACGCTTTATGCGGTCTTGCGCAAAACCCACACCATCCTTGCGTATCTGCTGTTCGGCACATTTCTCGCCCACCTCGGCACCGTTCTATTTCACACCCTGATCGTTCGCGACCGGCTCCTTAATCGCATGGCGTTGTGGCCAATCGGATCCAGGAAGGTAAAAGTCGAAAACGCCGCCGGGCCGTCTCCGAAACGCAGCGCAGCGTAGGCGTTTCGGAACTTCGCGGGCATGGCGACGGCCCGGCGCTTCGCTGGCCGTCGCAGACATCGCAGCGCGATGTCCCTACCCCGAGCCGCCGATAGTGACAAATTTTGATCAGGACTTGACCCCGCAGCGAATAATTCTCCAAGCGCAGGATGCAAATCCGTGTTGGGCGCTGGGACCGGATAAGAAACGTGCCGGCGCCGGCCAGGCGGCCAGGTTATGGCCGGCCTGGTGCGGTGAATCCGTTTGCAATTTTAGTGTTGAACGAATTCGAGTAAGTGGACACGGCGGGAATAAAGCCGTGTCCACAAATCGGTTTCAGTGCTGGTAGCTTGCCCAGGAGATCCCGCGCATATCGCCGGTCTTGGCGAATTGCTGGTGCATGCCAAAGGCCGCGCTCAATGTTTGGGGCGAGTGCCCGACCCCACTGAGGTGGACGTAATCTCGCAACAGATCGCGGTAGGCGGGATGGGCACAGTTGGTGATGATGCTCTCTGCGCGCTGACTGGGACTCTTGCCGCGCAGGTCGGCGATGCCGTTTTCGGTGACGATGATTTGCACTGAATGCTCGCTATGATCCAAATGGCAGACCATGGGCACAATCGTGCTGATCTTGCCACCCTTGGCCGTCGAGGGGCAGGTGAAGATGGAAAGGAAGGCGTTGCGCGCAAAGTCGCCCGAGCCGCCGATGCCGTTCATCATGTTGCGGCCCAGCACGTGCGTGCTGTTGACGTTGCCGGCGATGTCCACCTCGATCGCCGTGTTGATGGAAATGATGCCCAGGCGGCGAACCAGTTCCGGGCTGTTGCTGATTTCCTGCGGACGGAGAACAAACTTGGAGCGAAAAAATTCGAAGTTGGCGTAAATATCCTTAAGCACCGCATTGGTGACCGTCAGGGAACAGCCGCTGGCAAAACGGATTTTCTCCTGCTTCATCAGTTTGATGACGGCGTCTTGAACCACCTCCGTGTACATTTCAAAAACCGGTATCTCGGGATTGGCGCCCATGGCTTCGAGCACCGCATTGGCGGTATCGCCGACACCGGACTGGATCGGCAGAAAGGATTTGGGGATCAGGCCGCGGTGCAACTCTGCGGCGAGAAAATCCGAGACATTGCGGCCAATGCGCGCGGTGGTCTCGTCGATCTCGCTGAATCCGCGCGTCTCGTCGGGTCCATTCGTGTCCACGACCGCGACGATCTTATCGGGGTTCACTTTCACCACCGGGGCGCCAATGCGGTCGGACGGGCGAAAGAGCGGGATGGGATTGCGATAGGGCGGATTCTCCGGCTCATAGATATCGTGACTCCCCCGCAGCAAAACCGGATGGAACTGGTTCAGCTCAATGATGATTTTATCGGCGACCCGGCAGAAAGTTGGCGCGGCCCCCACGGAGGAGGTCAGGGTGATTTCACCCGCGGCGGAAACATCACACGCCTCAATCACGGCATGGTGAACCGGCCCGAGAAAACCATAGCGGATGTTCTGAGGCGCCATGGACAGGTGCATGTCGAAAAATTGGGTACGGCCTTCGTTGATGCTTTTGCGCAGCGTCGGATCGGATTGATAAGGCGTGCGAAAGCTTACCGCATCCGCGTCCGCCAGCGAGCCATCCAGCGACTTGCCGGTCGAAGCTCCGGTCATCACTCCGATTTGAAACGGCTGGCCGGCGGCGTGAATCGCCTTGGCCCGGACGCTAATGGCCTTGGGAATGTCCTTGGGGGCGCCGGCGGGAGTGAATCCGCTAAAGGCGACGGTTTCTCCGTGTTGAATCAGTTCCGCGGCTTCAGCCGCAGTCATTTTGGGATATGAATTCATGGTTAAATTATAGTTCGCGCAACAGCCGGACCTGATGCGGTTCAAAGGCAGTCGGGCCCTGCGTGTTGTCCCGCAGTAGCAAACGCCCGTGCTCATCGATTCCGGTGAAACGCCCGGCTCGGTGAACTCCGTCGAGATCAATCGTCACCTGCCTTGGGCCGCCCCAGAGTTCGTTAATGTGCGGTTGCAGCGCGCTAAAACCGGATTTTGCCATCACGTCCAAGGCGGCTCTGAGTGACGCCAGGATTGCCTCGGTCAAGGCTGACAGGGGCGGCGGCGGGGAGAGCAGATCCGCCAACCGCGTGCAAGTATCCTTCAGTGCGGGATCATGCGCGGCGGGCTGGTTGGTCACATTAACGCCGACGCCAATGACCGCGAGTTGCGGCTTGAAAGTATCCACGAGCAACCCGGCAAGTTTTCGTTCATTGACCATGATGTCGTTGGGCCAGCGCAGCCGGGCGGAGGCGAGGCCAAAGGCCTTAAAAGATTGAATCACGGCCAGGCCTGCCACCAGGGGCAAGGCCTGCCAACGGTCACGGTCAACACCTGTGGGCACGACGGCGGACAACCAAAGTCCGCCGGCATCGGAAACCCAGGAACGCTGGAAACGTCCGCGGCCGGCGGTCTGCATATCGGCGCGGACGGCGTGCCAGGCGCCCAATTTGGCGGCGGCGAAGTTGGTTGAATCCACCACCCCGAGCTCCAGCAACTCCCAGCCGGCCACGTGCGAGTTGCGCTGCGCGGCCTCCGGTTCGTTGGCGGAAGGACTCATGGGATGATAACTCAACCAATCGTGATCAGCACCTGATTTTCCTCGACCACGGAACCCACTTCCGTGTTAACGGCGGTCACCTTGCCGCTGCGGGGCGCAAAAACAAAAGTGTTCATCTTCATCGCTTCGAGCGTTACCAGGTGATCGCCCTCTTTGACGTCCTGACCGGCCTGCACCAGCACGGCGGTGACGCGTCCCGAAAGCGGGCAGGGCACGTCGCCGGGTCCGCCGTGTCCAGAGGGGAGGGCGGGAGCGGGGGTCGCCTTAGGCGTGGCGGCGGGGGGTGGCAACGCAGCCGGTGCGGCCGCGGTTGCGGCAGCGGGGGGTGGCGGCGCGGAAACCGCCGGGGCCTCCGCTGAAGCAGTTTCCTCCGGCACCTCGACCGTTACATCATAAGTGTTTCCATCAACCGTTACGCGCAGTCTTTTTATCATAGAGCTTGGTGTAAATATTTCAGCGGACTTTATGGGACATGAATATTTGTGTCCGGCCTTCCATGGCCCAGACGTTGAGATGTGGCACCACGGGTACCGACACCTGTTGCACCGAAACCAGCCGATAGGGCCGGTCGATTACAATGGAAACCGCCGCCGCAATCACCGCTGCAATTTGGGGCGCCACGGTCGTGGTGACACTGTGCGCGCCGAGGGGCGGAACCACGGCGGTCCCGCCGGCGTGGGCGGTGCGGGCCGCTTCGAGCAGCAGCGCGGCCTGGCCCAGGGCCGATTGCACTTCGGTCCGGCGTGCCGGATCGTCGAGCCGCGGCAAAACCTTGTGAATCAGCGCCAGCGCTCTTCCGAGGCTTGACTCCGCTGGGGTCAGGTCGTCGGGCAGATGGGTTGGATTACTCATGTTTCAAGGAGGATTAGGCTCACAGCGGAATCGTGCCGTGTTTCTTCGGCGGCCGCGTTTCGCGTTTGCTGATGAGGTTGCGCAAGGCCAGTGAAACCGCGGCGCGCGTCTCCGCTGGGCTGATGACATCCGTGATCATCGCTTTCTTGGCGGCCTCGTAGGGCGAGCAGAATTTGTCCCGATATTCGGCGGCCAACCGGGCTTCCTCCGTTTTGGGGTTCGCGGCGGCGGCGATCTCGCGCTTGTAAAGAACCTTTACCGCGCCATCCGCGCCCATCACGGCGATTTCCGCCGTCGGCCATGCATAAACCGCATCGGCGCCCATGTCCGAACTGCACATGGCCAGATAGGCACCGCCGTAGGCTTTGCGCAGAATCACCGTGATTTTGGGCACGGTCGCCGAGGCATAGGCGAAGAGCATTTTTGCGCCGTGCCGGATGATGCCGCCGCGTTCCTGGGCCACGCCGGGGAGGAACCCAGGCACGTCCACGAGATTCACGATCGGGATGTTGAACACGTTGCAGAAGCGGATGAAACGCGCCGCCTTGTCGGACGAATCAATGTCGAGCGTGCCGGCCTTGACCGTGGATTGATTCGCGATGATGCCCACCACCACGCCTTGAATCCGGGCGAAGCAGATCACGATGTTTTTGGCGAACTCCTCCATCACCTCCAAGTAATCCCCCTTGTCCACCAGGAGCGCAATGACCTTGGTGACATCCATCGGATTTTTTAGCTCGTCCGGCACCAACTTGTTGAATTCCGGGTTGAGGCTCAAATCCACCTGCGGCGTGGGCGCGTGCGGCGGATCCATGACGTTGTTCGCGGGCAAATAGGACAGCAACTTCTTCACGATGCGCACCGCGTCGGCATCGTTCTCGGCCACGAAATGGACGTTGCCGCTCACGCTGGCATTCGCGGTCGCGCTGCCGATTTCCTCCATCGTGCATTTCTGGCCGGTGACGGCATGGATCACCTCCGGCCCGCAGATGAACATGTTGGCGCTGCCCTTGACCATGATTATGAAATCGGTCAAGGCCGGCGAGTAAGCTGCTCCGCCCGCGCACGAGCCGGCGACGACCGCGATCTGCGGCACCACGCCCGAGACGAGGACGTTGCGAAAAAACACCTGCCCATAGCCGGACAGCGAATCGATGCCTTCCTGGATGCGGGCGCCCCCGGAATCATTGAAGCCGACAATCGGACAGCCGGACTTCAAGGCGAAATCCATCACGTCGCAAATTTTCTTCGCGTGAATGCGGCCCAGGGCGCCGCCGCCGACGGTGAAGTCCTGGCTGAACGCCGCCACCGGGCGGCCGTCCACCAAACCGGTTCCGGTCACGACGCCGTCGCAGGGGAAGGACTTGCTAGCCAGCCCGAAGTTTTGGCATTCGTGGTCGGCATGGAGGCCCGCTTCCTGAAACGTTCCGGACTGGAACAATTCGTTCAGCCGGTCGCGCGCTGTCAGCAGGCCCTTTTTGCGGCGCGCGTCGAGCTTTTCCTGCCCGCCGCCGGCGCGCGCGGTGGCGCGTCTCTTCTCCAGTTGATCCAGCATTGCTTTCGATATGGCCATAAATTTTATTTCTGGTTGGACTTAGGTTCAGTGACCGGCAGCACCGGGTTTCGGCATGCACAACTCCGTCAGCACTCCGTAAGTGGATTTGGGATGCAGGAAGGCCACCAGTTTGCCGCCCGCGCCATCGAACGGCTTCTCGTGGATCAATTTCACTCCCGCGCCGGCGGCCTGCTGCAGTTGCGCCTGGACGTCATCCGAGCCGAAGGCGACGTGATGAACGCCGCCGGCGGGATTCTTCTCCAGGAATTTGGCGATCGGGCTATCAGGGCTGGTGGGTTCGAGCAGCTCGATATGAACTTCTCCGCACTTGAAAAATGCGGTGCGGACCTTTTGCGAGGCCACTTCTTCGCGGTGTTCGCATTTCAAGCCCAGCGCCTTTTCGTAGTAGGGCACTGCTTCGTCGAGGGATTTAACGGCGATTCCTAGGTGGTCAATTTTTTGGATCATAAATATTTTAATTTTCAGTACCGGTCGAACCCGGAGGTGTCTCTGCATGCGCTGCCAGCAAAGCTTCGGCGGCGCGCACAGCGGTGATTTCCCCGCGCAGCAGCGCCTGTTGGATGACCGGCAGGTGGGCTTTCACGCGGACATCCCGATAGAATTTAAGTTTTAACTTATCCAGAATCAAATCATTCAGCCAAGTCAGCGACTGCTCCTGGCGCCGGCGGGCAATGACGCCCTTCGGTTCGAGCTTCGCGTAAAACTTTTCGACGCGCTCCCAGATTTCGGGAATGCCCTCGCCCGTGAGTCCGGCGCAGAGCAGCACCTCGGTGGGCCACTCGCTGGTGGCCGGTTGCAGGTAGTGCAAGGCGGCGGACTGATCCTGCCGGGCAAGCTCGGCCCGCAGCCGGTTCTCGCCGTCCGCCTTGTTGATGGCCACGAGGTCCGCCATTTCAACGATGCCCTTTTTGATGCCTTGCAATTCATCTCCCGCTCCGGGCAGCAGCAGCAACAGGAAAAAATCCACCAGCGCGCGCAACGCAATTTCGGTCTGTCCCACGCCCACGGTCTCCACCAGAATCGTGTCGAAGCCCGCCGCCTCGCAGAGCAGCATGGTCTCGCGCGTGCGCCGCGCAACCCCGCCCAGGCTCAGGCCGCTGGGGGT
>Ga0182030_10024875_pt1 | contig 10957 bp, 8 predicted proteins | sample 812S3MmetaG_FD_121299 | JGI IMG/M metagenome (GOLD analysis project Ga0182030, IMG submission 121299) | Permafrost microbial communities from Stordalen Mire, Sweden - 812S3M metaG (Illumina Assembly) | ecosystem: Environmental > Terrestrial > Soil > Wetlands > Permafrost | place: Sweden... | reverse complement strand
TCTCCCCGCGGTCAGGGGTATTCAGTTAAAGCAGCACATCGTCGAGGGAGATTACGTTGCAACCATCTTCGACATGGAGACTGTTAATGGAGTGGATCACGTTTTTGACCGGATTCACATCGTAGATGGACAGATTAAGGCGATACATGCGTTCTATTACCCGGAGCAACCGCCTGAGGGACAAACCTAGTCGGCGGACTCTGCTGTCAAAGCCCAGTCATCGAAATCTGGAAACGCGCCGAGCGTTTCATAAAGGGTAAGTTTTGACCCGCGACCGCTGCCCCTTGTTTCCAGAGGCTTGCATGGGTGGCCCCGGTCCGGCCATCCCAGAATGGTTGGGTGCCCCATGTCTCGCCTTTGAGACATAGGATGTAGGCTGTCGGGATGGTCGGTTCAAGGGCGACCGGCCAGCTGCCCGGTTGGGGTTCGTGGACTCCCAGGTCTGAAAATCCAGACCTGGGGCGCCCAGTTGATCGCGCCGAGTTGGCCGGTTTCGTCCCGGCCCTACGGGACGGGGCTTTGTGGCGGCTGCCTTCCCAGGGTTGCGTCCGCCGCGGCGGACGCCGCCCTGGGCTATTTTCGATTCCTCCCTCCGGGAGGAGCGGCATCGAGCCATCGATCATCTTGCCGCAAAAAAATGGGACCCATCCGGCGGATGGATCCCATCGTCTTGCGCAGAATTTTCGCGCGGGTTACTTGGCAGCCAGGGCGATTCCGGCTTGTTCGGCCAGGGTGGCGGCCTTGTCGGTGGCTTCCCAGGTGAACTCGGGCTCGGTGCGGCCGAAGTGGCCGTAGGCCGCGGTCTTCTGGTAGATGGGGCGGCGGAGGTTCAGGCTCTCGATGATGCCCTTGGGCGTGAGCGAGAAGTTCTTGCGCACCAACTCGGTCAGCTTGGCTTCGCCGATCTTGCCCGTTCCGAAGGTCTCGATGCGCACGCTGACCGGCTCGGCCACGCCAATGGCGTAGGCCAGCTGGACTTCGGCGCGATCGGCCAGGCCGGCGGCCACAATGTTCTTGGCGATGTAGCGGGCAACGTAGGCTCCCGAGCGATCAACCTTGGTCGGGTCCTTTCCCGAGAAGGCCCCGCCGCCGTGACGGCCCGCGCCGCCATAGCTGTCTACAATAATCTTGCGGCCGGTCAGGCCGGTGTCGCCCATGGGACCGCCAATGACGAAGCGGCCGGTGGGATTGATGTGGTACTTGGTGTGCTCGTCCAGCCACTCGGCCGGCAACACCGCCTGGATGACGTACTTGAGAATGTCGGCGTGCAACTCCTCGTTGCTCACGCTTTCGGCGTGCTGGCTAGAGATGACGACGGCGTCAATCCGCGAGGGCTTGTGGTTCTCGTCGTACTCTACGGTCACCTGGCTCTTGCCGTCGGGCCGCAGGTAGGGCAGCTTGCCGCTCTTGCGCACCGCGGTCAGCTGCCGGGTGAGCTTGTGCGCCAGCGAGATGGGCGCCGGCATCAGCTCTGGTGTCTCGTTCGAGGCATAGCCGAACATCATGCCCTGGTCGCCGGCGCCGCCCGTGTCCACGCCCTGGGCAATGTCACCGGACTGCTTGTTGATGGTCGAGATCACCGCGCAGGTGTTGGAGTCGAAGCCGTACAGCGCGTTGTCGTAGCCGATGGAGGCAACCACGCCCCGCACCAGGCTCTGGAAGTCCACATACGCCTTGGTGGTGATCTCGCCGGCAATGACCACCAGGCCGGTGGCCGTAAGGGTCTCCGCGGCTACGCGGCTGTACGGGTCCTGCTCCAGGCAGGCGTCCAGGATGGCGTCTGAAACCTGGTCGGCAATCTTGTCGGGATGGCCTTCGGTGACGGACTCAGAGGTAAACAGGAAACGATCGCTCAACGTCAAACTCCCGCCCATTGAAGGGACTCAAAAAAGGATTGGCTCGCCGCGAGGCCAGGTTGCCAGGGGAACGGAACCGGAGCAGGCCTGCCGGAGTGTTGGACGGGGCGTTGCTTGACGGGCCGCTCGCCGGCAACGGAGAGACACGGCTGTACCGGCAGGCCTCGGCCTGGGCTGTACCCATCCATGGTAATCGCAGCGGCCGGGGGTGGGCAAAGACAAACAGCAAACGGGGAGTAGGGGAGTCCCAAAAGCGACGGGAGCCATGTGAACCGCATCGCCATGCCCAGGAGAGGCTGACCGCGGAAGATCTCTTCGTGAAAGGCAAGAATTCACAGGGCACGACTTCAATAGCCTGCCCTGAGCGAAGTCGAAGGGTGCAGCAAATGCCACAAAATCAAGGCGGCCTTCAGCCCCTGCGGTATACATCCCCGGCACTTTGCTGAAAAACAAGCTTTCTTCTGCAGCCCGCGATGCGGCGCGAGCAGGGAACCGGAGCAGCAATCGAGCTCCTTTGCGGAATGTGGAAAGATCAATACCCGAGCCAGGTGACGGCACGCGAGACTGCATGATGCGCGGATGAAACAGCGCCGTCGACCATGGCCGCCTGGCGCACCGGCAGCAGCGTCTGCCACCACCCGGCGCGCATGCCCAGGTAGCGCACGCTGAAGAAGGCCGAAACGGCCACCAGCAGAAACAGCAGAATCGCTCCCGCCCAGCGCAGCCGCATCTCCATCGCGTCGCGGCGCAGCATGCGCGCCTTGCCCACGTTGGCCGCAAAGGCCGTCCAGCTGCGGTCGTCGTCGATTACCTGACCGGAAGCGCGATACGCCCTGAGGAACCGTTCCGTCCAGTCCGTCTGGTCCAGGCCCAGGGCGCCCACATACCCGCGCACAATGCCTTTGGACAGAATCCCGCCCGGAAGCAGACGAAAACACTCCTGCTCCAGCGCCACTAGGTGGTGCTGGCTGATCTTGGTCACGGCCGTGATTTCTTCCAGCGCAACGCCGCGGGTCAGCCGCTCCATGCGCAGGTCTTCACCAAAGTTGCCCATCTTCTCTGCCTGAAAACGAGTAACCTACCCTAAAGTTCCAGCTCTCACAGTAAACCTATGTGCGATTGTCAGTCAAAGGGATACGTTGGTTGGCCCTTTATTTTCTTCATTCTGGGCCTCTTGCACCAATCTGGGAAATATTGGTGAACTATATACCCCCCGGTAACCACCCTCCAGTGATCGAAATCACACCACTTGCCGAACCCCGCCGGACGGGTTGTCTGCCCCTTCCGTCCCTCCGCGCCCGCCCCGGCTGATACCCTGTTTTCACGGGGCCTTTTGCCTTTTTCGCCCCCCGGAGCCAGGCGCAGCCCATGAACAAGCTCATCTTCGCCAATCTGGTCCACCGTCCGGTCCGCTCCATCATCAGCGTGCTCGCCGTGGCCATTGAAGTCATCATGATCCTGTCCATCGCGGGTATCTTTATGGGCATGCTCAACGACACCAAGCAGCGCACCAACGGCATCGGCGCCGACCTGATGGTCCGGCCACCGGGTTCAAGCATCATGGCCGGGATGAGCGGAGCGCCGATGCCGGAAGAGATTGTCGACGTGCTGCGCACGCTGCCGCATGTTGCGGTCGCTTCGCCGGTCAACCAGAAGCTCAACACCGCGGGCAAGATCGAGATTCTCTATGGCATCGACTACAACAGCTTCAATGCACTGAAGCCCTTTACCTATATCTCCGGCGGCCCATTTCAACACCCGGATGATGTAATCGTCGACGATGTCTTCGCCGGCTCCGAGAACGGCCATCAGGTCGGCGACACAATCCAGATTCTCGATCATCCCTTTCGCATTTCGGGCATCGTGGAGCATGGCAAGGGAGGGCGCAAGCTGATGCCCATCGATACCATGGGCGAGATTACAGACGCAGAAGGCAAGGCCTCGCAGTTTTTTATCAAGGTGGACGATCCGGCCAACGACAACCTGGTGATTCAGGAGATTCACGCCACCCGCGGCCTCGAGAACTACCCCGTTGAAACCGTCGACGACTGGCTGGAAGAGATGACGCCGAACAAGCTGCCGGGATTCAACATCGCGCTTCGAGTGGTCACCTTCATCGCCGTCGTCGTCGGATTTCTGGCTATCTTCCAGTCCATGTATACGGCGGTGCTGGAGCGCACGCGGGAGATCGGCATCCTCAAGTCGATGGGCGCATCCAAGGCGACGATTGTCGATGTGATTCTGCGCGAGACCGCGGCCATGGCGCTGGCCGGCGTGGCGCTGGGCATTGCCGGCACCTTTGGCGTTCAGCTGCTGATGGCGCACATGTTTCCCATGCAGCGGTTTGAAATTACCGGCCTCTGGATCGCCAAGGGCGCAGGTATCGCGTTTGTGGGCGCAGTCGCCGGCGCGCTCTACCCCGCATGGATGGCCGCCCGCAAAGACCCCATCGACGCGCTGGCCTACGAATAAGGCGGCGGTCGGCAACTTTGGGGCTAAGATCGGAGTGTCGGAACCATCCGGGAAAGGAATCGAGACGATGGCTGCTACAACGCAGATCGCGCTCAGCGAATATCTCCACACCAGCTACCGCCCGGACCGGGAGTACGTTGACGGACAGTTGCAGGAGCGAAACGTGGGCAAGACGGATCACGCGCGCGTGCTGGCGCTGTTGGCGGCCTGGTTTGTCGCTCACGAAGACGAGTGGGATGTCCTTGTGACGACCGAGCAGCGTGTGAGAGTCGCAGCGAATCGCGTGCGCATTCCCGATGTAACATTGGTTCGCCCCGGCGCACTGGGAGAAGACGTTCTGTCGGCGCCTCCCCTGTGCGTTATCGAGATTCTCTCTCCGGATGATTCCTATTCAAGAACCTGGGAAAAGTCGCAGGATTATCGGAAAATGGGCATCGAGAACATTTGGCTGATTGATCCAGGGACTCGCAGTGGCCAGACGTCAACCCCCCATGGATGGCAGGACACAATGGAGTTCGGGATTCCGGGAACGCCGGTTCGGTTAAGCCTGGTGGATCTATTTGGTAAACTGGACCGCTCACGGAGGCCGTAAACAAACCTAGTCGAGCAGCTTGTCGATTCCGTCCAGATCGAAGCGTGCGGAGCATCCCGGCAGATCAAAGGCGCGGAGTTCCAGCGGCTCAAGGCGTCCGGCAACGTAGCGGTACTTTGGTCCCTCCGGATCGATAACCAGAATCGTCTGGATACCCATCTTCTCGTACATGCCGCACTTGGTCATCACGCGCCTGAGCGTGTCGGCGGGGGAGAGGATTTCAAACACAGCAACAGGCGGATGGGTAGCGATCGGCTCGATGGGGCGGTTGCGGTCAAGAAGCGTTACGTCCGGGACCAGGAACCGCGTAGGGGCAACCTGCACCCTGAGTTCGGGCCGCACACGAATCTGGCCTGTTTGCAGTTGGTGCTGAAACCACGCACAGATGGCTGCCTGCCACGCAGAGTGATCGTTTTCTCCCACGGCGCGCTCCTCAATCTGGCCATCAACGTATTCGGCGTCGGGCTCGAAGGAACTGCGCAGGTACTCTTCAACGGGAACAAAATTTGTCGTGGCTCCCATGGCTCCTCGTTGAGAACGATCTTACTCTCAAGCGAATCGATTGGGCATGCTAACCGCGGCAGTATACTCGGAGCATTCTCCCCCGGCGTGATCCTGTGCTGCTCTCTGATCCATACCGAGAAACGGAGCCGATACTGTCCTTGAAACGCTGCTGCTACGCGGCCTGGCTGCTCGTCCTCGGCGCCTTTGCGCTGTTGCATGCCCTGCACCTCGGCGCCGATTTCCCCAACCACTCCCCCTGGTGGATGGACTGGGCCAAGTACACCGACGAAGGCTGGTATGGCAACGCCGCCGTGCGCGCCCATCTCCTCGGCCGCTGGTATCTTCCCGGCGACTTCAACCCCGCGCCTGCCGCGCCTCTGTGGGCATTCCTCGAGTGGCTGCTCTTTTACTTCACCGGCGTCTCCATCGAAGCCGCCCGCGGTCTTGCCGTCGCGCTCTTCTTCGCCAACCTGCTGCTCAGCTACCTGCTCCTGCGCATCGCCGCCCCGCGCTGGATGGCCCTGCTGGCGGTCACGCTGCTCGTCACCAGCCCCTTCCTCTACTGCTTCAGCCGCCTCGCCATTCTGGAGCCGTTGCTGACCACGCTCACGCTGGCCGCGCTCAATCTCGCCGTGCGACTGCCGCGGATGCGCCGGCAGGCACTGACCGCGGCGTTCGTTGGCCTGCTCTTCACGCTGATGATGCTCACCAAGGCCACTGCTGTATTCCTGCTGCCTGCGCTCGGCTGGGCCCTGCTCTATCCGCTCCGGCAGCGGCGCGCGCTTCTCTGGCGCTGTGCTCTCATGTCCGCCGGCGCCTCAGCCCTGAGCCTCGGCCTGTGGATGGCCCTCGTCCTCCGCGCCGGCCTGCTGCCCGATGTCCGCTACTTCTTCTTCACCAACGTCTACCTCAAGCCAACCCAGCTCGACTGGCCGCTGGTCAGCCTCTGGTGGTCCTTGCACGGTGGCCTTTGGGTCGATCCCATCCTCATTCCCCTCGCCGGTATCGTTCTCCTTGCCACTCTGCTGTTCCGACGCAGCCCCGCGGCGCGCTTCCTTCTGCTCGATCCCGTCTTCGGCGCCTCCATTCTCGCCATTGCCGGCACCCTCCTCTTCATGACCCTCCAGGACCACCCCCAGCCCCGCTACTTCGCCGTGGTCGCCTTCTTTGGCTTTTTTCTTGTAGCCCAGGGCGCGGCCGCCCTGTTCACACCCCCAGCTACGCGCGGCCCGCTTCCGGCGGCAGGAGCGCCAACCCGCACAGCCCCGCGGCTCGGCTGGCTCATGCTGGGCCTGGTCGCCATCGCCGCCGGCATCAACGCCGCATCCACCCTGGACTACGCCACCCATCCCGAGTACACATTCATCGACGCTGCCCGCCGCCTCACCCACTACATCGACCAGCACCCCAACGGCAATCGCATCCTGGTCTCGACCAGCGGCGACCAGATCATGCTCGTCACCCACCTGCCCGCCATCAACGACATCTTCATCGCCCCCGAGTCGCCCATCCCCGACCTGGCCGCCAAGCTCGGCGTCTACCAGCCCGGCTGGTTCGCCACCTGGAACTACGTCGATCGCGGCGCCCTTGAAGACCTGCACAGCCACGACTCGCTCGAGCAGGTGGCCGCCTTCCGCGCCTTCGACGATCCCGAGCGCAACGTGCTCATCCTTTTCAAACTCCATCCCTGGCCCGACGGCCAGGTCTATGACCCCGCCGACCAGGACCTGAGCCATCCCTTCCCTGAGGACAAGATCGAAGCTCCTGTGCGCTAGCACAGCGCCCCTACAACGCTGGATTCAGGCAACCAGCTCTCGTCTTTCCCGCATCTTTACCAAAGCGCAACTTTCCGGAAACGGGACGAGCCCGTTCGCGTCTTCATTGCTGGGGCAGAAGACGCTCCGGACGCGCTCCTTTACCAGGCAATTGTTGTGACCAAATCACCCTGTGACTGCAATCACTCGACAGCGGTACATACGGATGATAGGCTTCCCGTGGCTTTACCCAGTGTTCAAAGGGGTCGCGTTTCGTGGGGATGTTCGCGATTCGGCATCAAACCTTAACTCGGGAGGACCTGTGACTGTTCAGTATTCGGTGTACTTCTCTCTGCTCGTGAGCGTGCTCTCGCTCTTATTGGGGTTTTTCTTCAAGCGTCAGGTTATTGGCGCATACACCGGCATCCCGGCCATGCAAGCGATTGCCGGGGCCATCGAAGGGGCCATGGGATTGTTGAAGCGCCAGTCGAAGACCGTGGCGGCCCTCCTTGCCCTCCTGCTGCCCACAATCGCTCATGCCCAGCCGGAACACGCAGGCGGCGGAGGCGAAGCCAACCTGGTGCTGCCGGATTTGTCCACCGCGAATTTTTTCGGCATGAACGGACATGTCCTTCTCATGATCGGATTGCTGTTCTGCGCCGGCGGCCTGTTGTTCGGCATGGCGATCTATGTGCAGTTGAAGAACATGCCGGTTCATCGCTCGATGCTCGATATTTCCGAACTGATCTATGAGACGTGCAAAACGTATCTGGTGACGCAGGGCAAGTTCATTCTTCTGCTCTGGGCTTTCATCGCGGTCATTATCTCGCTGTACTTCGGCTGGCTGGCGCCGGTGCCGAACAAACCTATCTGGGTTACCTTGCCTATCATTTTGGGATTCAGCCTAGTGGGCATCGCGGGCAGCTACGGGGTGGCGTGGTTCGGAATTCGCGTCAACACATTTGCCAACTCACGGACGGCTTTCGCAGCATTGCGCGGCAAACCGTATGCAATCTCTGAGATTCCGCTCAAGGCCGGCATGAGCATCGGCATGTTGCTGATCTCGGTGGAACTGCTCATCATGCTCTTCATCCTTTTGTTCATCCCGGCCGATTATGCGGGCCCCTGCTTCATTGGCTTCGCCATTGGCGAAAGCCTGGGCGCCGCGGCCCTGCGTATTGCCGGCGGCATCTTCACCAAGATCGCCGATATTGGCGCCGACCTGATGAAGATCGTATTCAAGATCAAGGAAGACGATGCGCGCAACCCCGGTGTCATCGCGGACTGCACGGGTGACAACGCGGGCGACTCCGTGGGCCCGAGCGCCGACGGCTTTGAAACCTACGGCGTCACGGGCGTGGCCTTGATCACATTCATTTTGCTGGCAGTCAAGAGCCCCGCGACGCAAGCGGAACTGCTGGTATGGATATTCGTCATGCGCGTGGCCATGCTGGTCTCCAGCTCGGGCGCGTACTTCCTCAACGGCGCAATCGCTCGCGCGAAATACGCCAACTCCGACGAAATGGACTTTGAAGCGCCCTTGACCACGCTGGTATGGATGACGTCCATCGTGTCCATCATCCTGACCTACGTCGTCACCTACCTGATGATCCCCACGCTCGGCGACGGAACGCTGTGGTGGAAGCTGGCTTCCATCATCTCCTGCGGAACCTTGGCGGGCGCGGTCATCCCCGAATTGGTCAAGGTTTTCACTTCAACCAAGTCGACTCACGTGAAAGAAGTCGTAAAATCGGCTCAGGAAGGCGGAGCTTCCCTGGGGATTCTGTCGGGATTCGTGGCCGGCAATTTTTCGGCCTACTGGCTGGGACTTAGCATGGTCGCGCTCATGGCAATGGGCTATTACTTCAGTACGGGGCCGTCCATGGCAGACCAGATGCTGGCTCCAGCCGTGTTCGCGTTTGGCCTGGTCGCGTTCGGCTTCCTGGGCATGGGACCGGTCACCATCGCCGTCGATTCCTACGGCCCGGTCACCGACAATGCTCAATCCGTCTATGAGCTCTCGCTGATCGAAAATGTTCCCGGAATCGAAGCGGAGTTGAAGAAGGATTACGGCATCGACGCGAAGTTCGAACGCGCAAAATACCTGCTGGAAGCCAACGATGGAGCCGGCAACACATTCAAGGCTACGGCCAAGCCGGTGCTGATCGGCACAGCCGTGGTGGGCGCAACCACCATGACCTTCTCGATCATCATGGCCCTGACCCACGGACTGACCATCAACGTAGAGAAGCTCTCTCTGTTGCACGCGCCCTTCATGTTCGGGTTGATCTGCGGTGGCGCAGTGATCTACTGGTTCACAGGCGCTTCCATGCAGGCGGTCACCACCGGCGCTTACCGCGCGGTCGAGTTCATCAAGGCCAACATCCACCTAGAAGGCGCGGAGAAGGCATCGGTCAGCGACAGCAAGAAGGTGGTGGAAATTTGCACCAAGTACGCGCAGAAAGGAATGTTCAACATCTTTCTCGCCGTCTTCTTCGCTACGCTTGCGTTCGCATTCATGGAGCCGTTCCTGTTTATCGGCTACCTGTTCTCGATTGCGATCTTCGGCCTCTACCAGGCCATCTTCATGGCCAATGCCGGCGGCGCATGGGACAATGCGAAGAAGATCGTAGAGGTCGACATGCACCAGAAAGGCACACCTCTGCACGACGCAACCGTGATCGGAGACACGGTCGGCGATCCGTTCAAAGACACCTCGTCGGTGGCCATGAACCCGATCATCAAGTTCACGACCTTGTTCGGATTGCTTGCTGTCGAGCTTGCCGTGACGCTCACTTCGACCAACCCGCTGCTCACACACGTGCTGGCAGTCGCATTCTTCCTGGTGTCGGTGTTCTTCGTGCACAGATCGTTCTACGGCATGAGGATCGACTCCAAGCAGAGCAACTGATTCCTGTCTCGTGAATCGAAGAAAAACGCCGCCCGACGATGGGCGGCGTTTTCTTTGGGTAAATTGGAGTGTGCGTTATGAAGAGCGAGGCCAAGGTTGTTCTGATTCTTTTCTCCTTCATCGCCATGATCGCTGGCCCTCAGTCCCCGACGGCGCCTTCCACGCCAGCCGTCGCTCCCCACGTTCGGCCGGCTTTTTCTCAAGAGCAATTGCGTCCGCCTCAGGGGCAGGACGCTGTGTCTCCGGAGAAGGCGGAGGCGGACAAAGCGCGGTGGGAGGCAAAAATGCAAGAGCAACAGACTTTGGCGCAGGAGACTCAGGCGCGTGGCTATTGGGCCGATCCATCAACCGGATTGATGTGGGTTGGGAAGGACAACGGCAAGGATGTGACATGGGGCAACGCGATAAAGTACTGCCGCGATCTGCGGTTAGCCGGATACTCCGACTGGAGACTGGCGACAATCGATGAGCTGCAAGGGATTTACGACAGCAGCGGCTTCGCTGCCCCGCCTCCCCGTAAAGGCATGGATTGGGTCCTTGCTGGGACGCCGAAGGGAGGCCTGTTTGTGACAGGCAATCTTCATTGGAGCAGCAGTCGAGTAAATGATGATCGCGGGCACCCTACCGGCTACGCATGGCAGTTTGAATTCACGGGTGGGAGGCGGCAATACGAACCCCTCGGTTACGATGCCAGCAAGCGCGCGCTGTGTGTGCGCCGCGCCGGTGAATGATGGGGGGAATTTGATCCTTAGAGCCTGTTTACGATCTCCTGAGCAGCAGCCTCAGGAAGGCCAAGTGGATCATTTGCAGACTGGTATTCAGCTTGCGTTCGCAGTTCTTCCATAGCCGACGGCATTTTTCCAGCCAC
>Ga0182030_10024874_pt1 | contig 10957 bp, 6 predicted proteins | sample 812S3MmetaG_FD_121299 | JGI IMG/M metagenome (GOLD analysis project Ga0182030, IMG submission 121299) | Permafrost microbial communities from Stordalen Mire, Sweden - 812S3M metaG (Illumina Assembly) | ecosystem: Environmental > Terrestrial > Soil > Wetlands > Permafrost | place: Sweden... | reverse complement strand
GAAGGCTCTCACCGAGGCCAACGGCGATTTGGAGCAGGCCATCGTAGTGCTGCGCAAGCGTGGCATGGCCACCGCCGCCAAGAAGGCAACCCGCACCACCAGCGAAGGCGTCGTCACCAGCTATATTCACGCCGGAGGCAAGATCGGCGTTCTCCTCGAAGTCAACTGTGAGAGTGATTTTGTCGCCCGTACCGCCGAGTTTCAGGCTCTCGTGCATGATATCGCCATGCACATCGCCGCCGTCGATCCCCGCTACGTCCGCAAGGGCGACGTGACCGCAGCCGACCTGGAGAAGGAAAAGGAAATCTATCGCGCCCAGGCTGCCGCTACCGGCAAGCCGGCTCCGGTGATAGAGAAGATTGTGGAAGGCAAGATGGGCAAGTTCTACGAGGAAGTCTGCCTCCTGGAGCAGCCTTTCATCAAGGAGCAGAGCGTCACCATCACCCAATTGATCGCGACCGTGATCGGCAAGCTCGGCGAAAACATTTCGGTTCGCCGCTTCGCCCGCTTCAAGGTTGGTGACGCCACGGAGACCGTCGCCGTCGCCAAGCCGCTGGCCGCCGCCGAGAAGGCCGAGTAGTTCGAAGCCATCGGGATTCAGCGGGGCGGAGCAATCCGTCCCGTTTTCTTTTTTGCCGGCAAGTACCACCTTTCCCTGCGCCGGCTTCCATCGTTGGGCTGACTCGCCCTGCCGGATCGTTTACACTCATTGAGGTATCCAACATGGCAGAACCCATCTATAAGCGCATCCTTCTCAAACTTTCCGGCGAAGCACTGGCAGCGGGCCAGGGTTTTGGCGTGGATAACACCCGCCTGCATGAGATCGCAGCCGAAGTGGCCGAAGTGCATCGCCTCGGAGTCCAGATTGGCCTGGTTGTCGGCGGCGGAAACTTTTTCCGTGGCGTAGCCCAGCAGGCCAAGGACATGGATCGGATTTCGGCCGATCACATGGGCATGCTGGCCACCATGATCAACGCACTGGCTCTGCAGGACGCTCTCGAGAAACAGGGAGTTCAAACCCGCGTGATGAGCGCCATTGAGATGAACCAGGTGGCCGAGCCTTTCATCCGCCGCAGGGCCGTCCGCCATCTTGAAAAGGATCGCGTCGTCATCTTCGGCGCCGGAACCGGCAACCCGTATTTCTCCACCGACACTGCCGCCTCGCTCCGCGCCATGGAGATCAAGGCGGAAGTGATCATGAAGGCCACCAAGGTCGAGGGCATCTACGATTGCGATCCAATCAAGCACGAGAACGCGAAGATGTTTCCGACCATCACCTTTACCGACGTCTTGAAGCTCGGACTGAAGGTGATCGACGCCACCGCGATCAGCCTCTGCCGGGAGAACAATCTCCCCATCGTGATCTTCAATCTGAACACCCGCGGCAATATCCGCCGGGTCTGCCTGGGAGAAAAAGTCGGCTCGCTGATCGGGGCTTGATTCTGTTGTCTATGGTGGCTCATTTGCCCGGAGCATGGTGGTTTTACCAGCACCGGATTTGGTAAAGTACCCAGTATCGTATGCCGGGTTTATAATCGGCTCGCTTGCACGGAGTTACAACTATGGCCCAGATCAGCATGGCGGCTTTGCCCGCTCTCAAGGAAACGTTCCAGCAGCTTAAAACGCGCATGGAGAAGGCTGTCGAAGACTTCCGCAAGGAACTGGCTTCGCAGCGCACCGGCCGCGCCAATGTGCACATGCTGGACAGCATTCACGTCGACGCCTACGGCTCGCAGATGCCGCTCACTCAGGTGGGCAACATCAGCGCGCCGGAGCCGCAACTCATCACCATTCAGCCATGGGATACCTCGCTGACGGGGGCGATTGAAAAGGCCATCCGAAGCTCGGACCTCGGCTTCAATCCGCAGAATGACGGCAAAGTGATTCGCATTCCCATCCCCGCCCTCACCGAAGAGCGCCGCAAGGATATGGTGAAGCACCTCAACAAAGTTCTCGAGGAGCATCGCACCGCCATCCGCAACATCCGCCGCGATGGCAATGAAGCGGTTAAAAAGGCGATGAAGGACAAGAAAATCTCCGAGGACGAGGAACGCGGCTCGCTCGATCAGATGCAGAAGGTCACCGACGACGAAATCAAGAAACTGGAAGAGATGTTCAAGACCAAGGAAAAGGAAGTGATGCAGGTCTGAGTTCTTTCGCGGCCTGCACTTGACCGAGCCCGGAGAAAATCCCGGGCTTTGCTGCGCCTGCGCTCCTCGCGTGCTCTGCGAGTATCATCGTCTGATGTCGCCACTGGAAATCTGCGGAGTCGTCACTGGTGCGGCCTGCGTGCTCCTGGCGATGAAGGAAAATATCCTTTGCTGGCCGATCGGTATCGCCAACAACGCACTTTTCTTCGTGATGTTTTGGCGCAACAAGGTCTACGCCATCTCCTGTATGCAACTGCTCTACATCGCAGTCGCCATCTATGGCTGGTGGCGCTGGAGCCATTCGGAGAGTGGCACGGGAGCGCAGCGGATTCGCTCGACCTCGCGCGCCATTGCCCTCACCCTGATGCTGCTCGTTCCGCTGGCGTGGGCTGCCGTCTACCAGTTGCTTCGCCATTACACGGACAGCAATGTTCCCGCTTGCGATTCTCTGGCCACCGTGCTCTCCTTGGCGGCGCAGTACATGGCGGGGCGCAAGCTGCTGGAGAACTGGCTGCTCTGGATCGTCGTCGATCTCATCAGCTCTGCGCTCTTCCTCTACAAACATCTCTATCTCACGTCATCTCTCTATGCGGCCTTCGTGGTCATGTGCGTGGCCGGCTACCTTGCGTGGCGCAAGACGCAGTTGCGCCAGGGCGGCGCGGCGTCGTCGGCAATGCGCGCTTAGAATCGCGAGTGGCTCGCCCAATTGTGGCTATAATTTGTCATGCGCGTTGTTCACGCCGCCTGTCCTCACGATTGCCCCGATGCCTGCTCTGTCCTCGTGACCATTGAAGATGGCCGCGCCACTCGAATTGAAGGCAATCCCGGTCATCCTGTGACCCGCGGATTTCTCTGCCCCAAGGTTGCCAGGTATCTGGATCGCGTCTACTCCCCCAGCCGCCTGCTCTATCCGATGAAGAGGATTGCGCCCAAGGGCAGCGCCGGCCCGCAGGCTTTCGCCCGCATCTCATGGGACGAGGCTCTGGACGAAGTCGCTCGAAGGTTGAAGGCGGCGGCCGGCGACTTCGGCTCCGAATCGATTCTTCCGTTTTCCTATGGAGGAACCCTCGGCGTCATCCACGGCAGCGGCATGGACCGCCGTTTCTTCCATCGCCTCGGAGCCTCGCAACTCGATCGAACCATCTGCTCGGAAGCCGGAGGAGTTGCCCTGCTCAGCGTGAACGGCGCGAAATACGGCGTTCCGCCCGAAGACTACACCCACGCGCGCTACATCATCGCCTGGGCCGCCAACATTCACGGCACCAACATCCATCTCTGGCCATTCGTGCAGGAAGCCCGCCGCAATGGCGCAAAGCTGGTGGTAATCGATCCCTTCCGCACCCGCACCGCGCGCGCCTCCGATTGGCACCTGCCCATCCGTCCCGGCACCGATGTCGCGCTCGCCCTCGGGATGATGAACTACATCATCGCCAACGGCCTTTACGATGCGCCCTACGTCGCGGCCCACACCAGCGGCTTCGAGGAGCTTCGGAAGCGTGCTGCCGCTTATACGCCCGAACGCGTGGCGGAAATCACCGGACTCGGCGCCGAAGACATTGTGCGCCTCGCCCGCGAATATGCCACCACCAGCCCTTCGCTCATCCGCCTGAACTACGGCGTGCAGCGCAGCGAAAACGGAGGCATGGCGGTGCGCGCCATCGCCATGCTACCCGCCATCACCGGAGCCTGGAAGACCCAGGGCGGCGGCCTGACCCTCTCCACCTCGGGCGCATTCGCAATCAACAAAGCCAGGCTGCATCGCGAAGACCTGATGACTGCGGCGCTTGGCCGTCCCGCGCGCGTCCTCAACATGAATCAACTTGGCAAGCTGCTGACGGATGCTGCGCTGGCGCCGCCCGTCAAGGCTCTCTTCGTCTACGCGTGCAATCCAGCCGCGGTCTGTCCCAACCGTAATCTCGTAGTCGAAGGCTTGCAGCGTCCCGATCTCTTCACCGTCGTGCATGAGCAGTTTTTCACCGACACCACCGACTATGCCGACATTGTTCTGCCCGCAACTACTTTCCTCGAGCAAAAGGAGCTCGTCACCTCCTACGGACATCTTCATCTCCAGCTTTCCACCCAGGCCATCGAGCCGCTCGGCGAATCCTGTAGCAACGCGGAGCTTTTCCGCCGCCTGGCCGCCCGCATGGGCCTGCAGGACGAATGTCTGCGCGCCTCCGACGATCGGTTGATCGACGACGCCCTGGCCGTCGATCCGGCAAGCGCAGGTTACGGCTTTCTTCAGGGCATTACCCGCGAAGCGCTGGAGCGTGAACACTCGATCCCGCTGAATCTTCCCCGCAGCGATGGCGCATACCTTTTCTTTGCCAACGGTTTTGCCACCCCCAGCGGAAAGGCTCTGTTGTGCAGCGAGGCGCTGGCTGCCGCCGGCCTCGATCCCGTGGCGGAATTCATCGCGCCCACCGAATCGCGCCACAGTCCGCAGGCCGCCCAGTATCCGCTCGAACTCCTCGGGCGCAAGCATGACAACTTCCTCAACTCCACCTTCTGTAATCTCGCCGGCCATCAGAAGATGGAACGGCGCTTTGAGCTTCAGATGAACTCCGCCGACGCCGAACTCCGCGGCATAGCCGACGGCGACACTCTGCGCGTATACAACCTCCGCGGCAGCCTGCGCTTGCTTGCCCGGGTGGACAACAGCGTGCCTCCCCGCGTAGTTGCAGCCTATTTGGACTGGGCGCGCACCGCCCCCGACGGCGGGAATATCAACGTCCTCGCCAGCGACCGCCTGACCGATATGGGCCGCGGCGCAACCTTTTACTCGACCCTCGTCCAGGTTGAGAAGCTCTGAGCCTGCTCCTGATTTACCAAGGCAGGATAGCGGCCGCCGGAAGTATCAAAGCGGTTTATGGCGTTCAGAGCACATGACCCTGTATAATTAGGCCTTCCGCGCCCAAGATTTACGCATGAGGGTCTCGCCATTTTTCGCCTTGATCACGTCTACTCTACGCCTCGCCTGAGCTGCCCCGCGACACGGGGGCTGTTCCACTTCGTTCGCGTCTGCATGGTCCTCATGCTGCTTGCCGGAATGGCTTTCGCCCAGAAGGGCATCATCGAGGACATTCGGGTTCATGGCAATCGCCGCATACCGGCGGAAACCATCCGAGCCCGCATGTTTACCCGTCCCGGCGATGTCTACGATCCCGCCGGCCTCGAGCGCGATTTCAATTCCCTATGGAATGCAGGCTACTTTGACGATCTTCGCATCGAGCGCGAAGAGAGTTCCAAAGGATGGATTCTTCATGTGTACGTGAAGGAGAAGCCGACCATTCGCGAGATCAAGTACGTCGGACTCAACGCCATCACTCAGAGCGACGTCCTCGACAAGTTCAAGGAACTCAAGGTGGGCCTCAGCCAGGAGAGCCAGTTTGATCCCACCCGCGTCAAGAAGGCGGAAGTAGTACTTAAGGATATGCTTGCCGCGCACGGCCGCCAGTTCGCCACCATTACCACGGAAATCCGCCAGATTCCTCCGGCCGCCGTCGGCATCACCTTCAACGTGAAGGAAGGTCCCAAGGTCAAGGTTGGCACGATTCGCTTTGAAGGCAACAAGATGGTGCCCACGCGCTATCTGCGCGCCGCCATGCACAACTCCAAGCCGGTCGGCATTCCCCGCTCCATCTTCCTGGAGAACCTTTTTGCCCGCACCTTTGACGCCACCAAGCTCACTGAGGACGCCGAACGCGTGCGCTTCGCCTATCAGGACAAAGGTTATTTCAAGGCCATCGTCGAAGATCCTAAGACGAAGATCCGCGACGTCAGTCACGTCACCTGGTACTTCCCCTTCAAGTCGCAGCACGGCAAGGCGGTTGATATCACCGTACCCGTCGAAGAGGGCGAGCGTTATCACCTCAAGGAAATCACCTTCACCGGCAACAAGGCGCTCACCAACACCGCTGGTTTGCGTCGGCTCTTCAAAATCAAGGACGGCGAATGGTTCAACCGCACCTCGGTCAGCAAGGGCCTCGATGAGCTGCGCAAGGCATACGGCTCGCTCGGCTACATCAATGAGACCAATATTCCAAATACCGAGATTGATGAAGAACACAAGACCATCAGCCTGAAGATCGACGTTGATGAAGGCAAGCAGTTCTACGTGCGTCGCATCGAGTTCTCCGGCAACACCACAACCCGCGACAAGGTAATTCGCCGCCAGCTCGCCCTGGAAGAAGGCAATGTTTACAACTCCCGCCTCTGGGAGCTCAGCCTGCTCCGCCTCAATCAGTTGAACTACTTCGAAGCGCTCAAGCCGGAACAGGACTCGGAAGTTCATCAGGACGTCGCCGAAAATACCGTGGATATCGGCCTCAAGGTCAAGGAAAAAGGCAAGAACTCGATCGGACTCAATGGCGGCGTCAGCGGACTTTCGGGAGCCTTCGTCGGACTCAATTACCAGACCAACAACTTCCTCGGATTGGGCGAAACTCTCTCTCTTTCGGCTTCCCTCGGAACCTTCCAGCGCAACGCCATGTTCGGTTTCACCGAGCCCTATCTCTTCGACAAGCCCATCCAGCTTGGATTTACCGTCTTTACCCGCAACTTTAAGTTTGACCAGGCCAAGCAGGCCAGCATCTCCGCCGGCCAGAGGGTAAATCTCCCCTCCTCCTATCTGAACTCGTTGCAGAATTATTCGCAGCAGAGCACCGGCTTTACCGTTTCCACCTCGTATGCCGTGCGTCACTCCTTCAAGCGCCTCGGCCTCACCTACTCGTTTGATACCTCGACCATCACCACCTTCACCACCGCGTCCGAGGCATATTTCCAATATCTCGCCTTCCGCAGCGTAGCCGGCCCGAATGCATTACAGGGAATCGTTACCAGCAAGCTGGTTCCCAGCTTCAGCAGCAGCACCATTGACAACCCGATGCGTCCGCACACCGGCCGCAGTTACTTCGTGGGCATGGATATCGCGGGTATCGGCGGCAACGTGGCTGACATCCGCCCTATCGGCGAATTCAAGCAGTTCATTCCGATGAAGGGATTCCATCCCAAAAAAGAAGGTCTGCAGACCCTGGGCTACCGCCTCCAGGGATCGTTCATCACCGGATGGCAAGGCAAGACGGCTCCTCCCTTTGAGCGCTTCTTCCAGGGCGGCGACACCGATCTCCGTGGCTTTGATATCCGCGCCGCCTCGCCCACCGCCCTCATCGCCGATAAGGTGACTGTGGCCCTGACCAATCCCGACGGCTCGTTGGTTCCACTGAATCCGAACCTTCTTCCCAGTGCGAACACGCCGAATCCCTATATGGTCACCATACCCATCAGCCGCCTCGTCTACCCCGGCGGAGATACCAGCCTCGTAAGCAACGTCGAATACCGCATCCCCATCGTCGGACCGGTGACGATTGCCATCTTCGACGACGCGGGCATGAACATGGCGGTGCGCCAGTCCCAGTTGCGTCTCAGCTCCCAGCAGTACGCCGCGCTCGACGAGACTCCCTTCGGATGCCCGACCGTCAATCAGAGCTCTTTTGTCTGCCAGGGCGGCGTCTTCCAGAAGTTCAGTCAGGACGTTACGGCGCTCGCCCACACCAACTATGTCCTGCGCATGTCTACCGGCCTCGAGTTGCAGGTGATTATGCCGGTGGTAAACGCTCCGTTCCGCCTCTACTATGCCTACAATCCATTGCGTGTCGATACCGAGTCGCCGCAGGCGAGATTTTCGCGTAGCTTGTTCCCGGCCGGCGCCGCGGGAGACTACACCTACGAATCCGCCATCGCGGCCTACGCTCCGGGGTACCGCATTCGCGAGCCGAGAAAAACATTACGCTTTACCGTGGCCACTACGTTTTAGTGAGTATGGCAGTTCCTGGGAAACAGGCTTCAGCGCCTCAATCGACGTTTGACGCTCTTTTTCTCACAACCTATAATCGGGAGCATCCGTCAGAGGAATTTTTCGCCCGGGGCTGGAGCTGGATCCATCGAGGCTCGCCCGCCTGCTGAAAGCTCTCTGCGGAATCTCCGTGAGCTCCCAAAGGAGCTGAGGCTAATTTCAATGAATCGCAATTTCACACGTTTCATCCCAGCCGCGGCGCTGGCACTTGTTCTCAGCCTTCCCGCTCTCGCCCAACCTGCTGCTCCTGCGGCTGCCGCTCCAGCTCCTGCGGTCACCAAGGTCGGCATCATCAACATCCAGGCTGCTATCGTCAATTCCAACGAGGGTCAGCGTGACTTCGAGACCCTGCAAAAGAAATTCGACCCCAAGCGCGCCGAACTTGAAAACCTGAACAAGGAAGTTGAAGAGCTGCAGAAGAAGTTCAACACCCAGGGTGACAAGCTCAACGACGAAGCCCGTGGCGATCTGCTCAAACAGATCGACGCCCGGAAGAAGACCCTGCAGCGCAATTACGAGGATGCCAACACCGACATCCAGGCGCAGCAGAATGAAATCGCCAACCGCATCGGCCAGAAGCTGGTCGAGGTCCTCGACAAGTTCGCCAAGGACAACAGCTTCACCCTGATCCTTGATGTCTCCGGCCAGGCCAGCCCGGTTTTGTGGGCCGCCTCTTCCGTCGATATCACCAAGCCCGTCGTCGATGCCTACAACACTCAGTCCGGCGTCGCCGCTCCAGTCAGGCCGGCTGCCGCTCCCAAGTCCGGAGTCGCTCCCAAGTCCGGAACTGCTCCGGCTGCCCCTCCTAAGAAGTAGCGTCTGAATCGCCCTCAGGCCGCCCTGTCAAGGGCGGCCTTTTTCCATGGGATACGCCGGGTGCCCCACCTTCGCCGCGCCGCTTTTGCGCGGTTAAGGTGGGACGTCTCGGACATATCAATACAGGCGCCTGCTTTAGAGGCGCCTACTCTTCTGAGGCTGTCATTCCGTCGAAATGAGGAATCCCTACACTGCCCAACTCTCGCGCGCGGCCTCAAGCTTTTCGGCCAGTAACCGATTCTTCTTTTGCTCCCGCCGGGTCATGCCTTCCGTGCAACCGCCCCAGGGAACCGCGTTGCAATCGCCTCTTGCGCGTTATCCCTTCGCCACTTCCGCCAGCAGCTCTTTACCGTACTTCTCTGCGCGCTTCGGCCCCACGCCTTTGATCTCCAACAGTTCGCGCATCGTGCGTGGCTGCGATCGTGCGATCTCCAGCAGTGTCACATCCTGAAGCACGCAGTACGCCGGCCATTGATTCCTCCGCGCCAGCTCCAGGCGCAGGGTCCGCAGCCGCTCGAATCGAGCCTCGACTCCAGAACCGTAGACCGTTCCCACCTTGCCGCCCGCAACCTTCTTCGCCGCCCCAACCTTCGCCCATGACGTGCGCTCTTCACCCTTGCCCGCGGCCGCCCCACCCTCGCCGCGCTGTTCTTGCGCGCCGAACGTGGGACGAGCAGGACACGCCGTCACAGCAACTGCCCTAGCCTTGGGTAGTTGCCTTTGCTTGTCCTCTTGCTCCGCGCTCAGTACATGCAATATCCGCGTTCCGAAGTTCTCTATGATTTTGTTGTGTACCTCAAAATCATCCCGTAACTCCAAAACAGTCTTCGGCGGACTCGCCATCAATCTCCGCAGCAACTCGTCCGGCAGATGCTGGAAGAACATCGTTCCCAGCGCGCGCACCACGTCCCTGCGAAGCTCTTTCAATTTCGCCAGGCGCACATCGCCAACAGCCCCCGCAGTCAACGTCACTCCCATCAACGTCACTCCCATCAACGCGGGACTCAGCGCGCGCTCCACGCTTCCGCTCCGTGCCGCCTGCAATGCCACGCGAGATGCCGCGCTCTCCGCGACCACTGCCGCGGCCCGGCCCGTCACCTTCAGCTTCGGCCTGCCCGCGCGGCACACGTCGCAATCGCAGTTCTCCGGCCTTTTGTCTTCGCCAAAGTATTCCAGAATCTGTCTGCGCCGGCAGCGTTCCCATCGCGCGTAGTTCTGCATGGCGTTCAGTTGCTGGTTGGCCCGCTTCTGCAGCACCGCAATATCCCTGGCCGTCAGTTGACCATTGGTTTCGCCGATCTTGTCGATAAAGAATTTCTGCATCATCACGTCGGCCGGAGCGAAGTACAGAATGCACTCCGCTGCCAGCCCATCGCGCCCGGCCCGTCCCGCCTCCTGGTAGTAGGCTTCCAGGCTCCCCGGCAGGTTGTAGTGGATCACGTAGCGCAGATTTGGTTTGTTGATCCCCATGCCGAACGCGTTGGTCGCAACCACAATGGCGTCGTCGGAATCGATAAAGTTCCGCTGGTTGCTGCCGCGTGATTCCTGATCCATCCCCGCGTGATAGGCCACCACCGTACGTCCGCCGAGGCTCTCTTCCAGCAGTGCCGTCACCTGCTCCACCTGCTTGCGCGTCGAGCAGTACACAATCCCGCCCGAGCTCTGCCCGCGCAGATATTCCACCAGCTCCCGATCCTTGTTTCTCGCCTTGGCAAACACAATCGACTGATAGCTCAGCGTCGGCCGGTCGAAGCCCGTAACGTGGATCGCAGGATCTTTCAGCTCCAGGTTGCGCACAATGTCGGCGCGAACCTCGGGCGTTGCCGTCGCCGTCAGCGCGATCGTCAGCGGCTCGCCCAGTTGCTTGCGCAACTCGCCCAGGCGCAGATATTCCGGCCGGAAATCATGTCCCCACTGGCTGATGCAGTGTGCCTCGTCGATTGCCAGCAGTGACAGCTTGCGCTGCGTGATGATCGAATGAAACCCCGGCGCGCTGAACCTTTCCGGCGCAACGTAAAGCAGTCCCCGGAATCCGTCGCGCAGCTTTGCCATCACCTCGCGCTGCTCATCCCGGCTCTGCCCGCTGCACAGCATCATCGCCGGAATCCGCAGCGTGCGCAGTTGCCGCACCTGGTCG